>Ga0307968_1000322_pt1 | contig 32275 bp, 40 predicted proteins | sample OrgLakmetagen650_FD_201834 | JGI IMG/M metagenome (GOLD analysis project Ga0307968, IMG submission 201834) | Saline water microbial communities from Organic Lake, Antarctica - #650 | ecosystem: Environmental > Aquatic > Non-marine Saline and Alkaline > Saline | place: Antarctica: Organic Lake...
CTAAATACTTGTACAGGCTATTATTGGCATGGTACGGTGGAAGTGGATGATGTCCTGTCAATAATAGCCTGTACAAGTATTTAGTGTATGGGTGAAAAGGATGCTGTTTTTTTGTGGGGGGGCTGCAGAGTTGGCATGGTACGGTGGAGGTGGATAATGTTCATCAATAATAGCCTCTCCAAGTATTAGTTTATGGGTGGAATGGAAGCTTTTGTGTTGGGGGGGCCGCAAAGTTTGCATTGTAGGTTCAATGTGGCTAACAGCAAGGATGGGATACATTGCTGATTAAAACCCCCACAGGTAGTGTGTTACCAGTGCTGGCAGCATCTGGATGAAGTATACGGCACAGCAGAGGTTTAGGCAGCGTAACATTTGCATCTCTGATGCCACCAGATTTCCATTTGTAGGCACAAACAACACAAACTGCCTGTATGCACTGCTTTTTGCAGTGAACACCTGTGCCAATTTGTAGTATGTGCACCGCTAAATCCCGTTTGTTGCACAAACACCAAATGAAAACTGCCTGATGCTGATTGCAGTGAACACGCGTGCCAATCTGTAGTATGTGCACCGCCAAATCTCGTTTGTTGCACAAACACCACTTGAGAACTGCCTGATGCTGATTGCAGTGAACACGCGTGCCAACGGGCCTTCTGAGACAAACCTCAGCCTTGCAGCTGGCAACGAGCCTAATCAGATCATGCCTGTCATCATAAACTTCAGCGCTCAGACAAGCTCGGCGGCAACGCAGGTAGGAAGGGGGGATCTAAATACATTAAAACAAAGCTGGCAGTGCTAAAACATCCAGCGTGATTAGGGACCGGGCACTTTTGGAAAAAGGAAGGGTGAGGGTGAACTGTGTTGTGAGGTTTGCCAGCAACTTTTTTGTCTAGGGTCGGCCTTAATCGTATACGCACACCGTGCTTGATTGTTTGTACATAATACTTCCTGGTAAAGGCACCGTATTCGCGCCGTAATTACGTACCTATGTTTGGTTTTGGCCAACCCTATGTATGTTCTTATGTCACAGCTAGAGTTGTGTTCGTGGGAAATTTATAATCAATGGAGCAGCAGCTGCTTGACACTGACAATTGGCAACCTCTGCGATGAAACATGAATTAAAACTGGGTTGCGATTGACATTTGGTCACACACACACACACACACACACACACACACACACACACACACACACACACACACAAACACACACACACACACACATACACACACATAGGCACACACACATACACACACAGGCACACACACATACACACACACACGCACACACACAAACACAGGCCATCATAGAGAGTAAGCTCGAGCGCAAGCGCAAGCAGCGGTACGGTCCGCCTGCAAAACGCCACATGGTGCTGTTTGTGGATGATGTCAACATGCCTATGCGCGAAGTGCACGGCTCACAGCCCCCCATCGAACTTCTTCGCCAGCTCCTAGACCACGGGTGTGTTTAGAACATCGACAGTTTCTGGACTGCACCAACAAAGCAGCTTCGTGTCTGTTACGGTGTTTTCAGCAAGGAAGTAGATTTGGAATGACACGTACGCATGAAGTTGGGAGTGCCGCCAAGCTACTAGCTCTGAGGCTACTAGGGGGTCAACTAATATTCCCTTTTTTTGCCAGGGGGTCAACATTGGACCAATACATTTTGGGATTCATGTATATACACCGTACATGACCGTATAATTGGTGATTTCCCCACCAAAAATCCCGTATATACACCGTATATTTATGGTTCTGGCCAACCCTATATATAAACATATACATTTACCAGGTTTTTTGTTGATCATCCTTCAATCTTGTGACTGTCAGGCAGTATCCGTGCTTTTTCTCAAGCAAGCTCAACTCCCACCACCATACACGTGCTCACACATGAGCACGCACGCACGCACACCCACACATTTACACAAACACACATGCAAACTTTGCTGTGCATTTCGTGCAGGGGCTTTTACGACCGCAAGAAGCTGAACTGGATGGGGATCCAGGACACCACACTGTGTGCAGCCTGTGGGCCTCCAGGGGGTGGGCGTCAGGTAGGAAAAGCGAAATTTATTTAGACATTTTGAAAGCAATGCGCACTGTGCAACATTTTGAGAGCAATGTGCATTGTGCAACATTTTGAGAGCAATGCGTGTTGTGCAACATTTTGAGAGCAATGCACGTTGTGCAACATTTTAAGAGCAATGCCCACTGCGCAAATCCCTAGGAAGATGTGGAAGGAGGTTGCCAGGTTGAGAAGCGTTATATTGCAACGTCACATTACTAGATTGATAAATGTCACAGAACAATGTGCATGCACCAATAGCATTCTTCACATCAACCAAGGCTGGGTCGCTTTTTTACCGGGTACTGCAAACCCCCTGCAACTACAAGCTGGGTTAACAATTCAAGTGCCAGCGGTTCTCAGAAAGCCACTTATTGTGCAGTGGGCAGCAGTCACAGGAAGGTGTTGTGAAATAGGGTGTATGCGCAAGCAGGGATAACACATATCAGATAATGATTAAAGAAACATGGCCGCTGTTGCCAAAGAGCTGAGCGCCAATCTCAGTTAAGGTTAAAGGAAACATGGCCGCTGTTGCCAAAGAGCTGAGCGCCAATCTCAGTTATTGTTTAAGTAGAGTTGGCCAGAACCGTATATATACACCGTATATGACCGTATGTATGGTGATTTCCCTGCCAAAAATACCGTATGTACATTGTATATATATATGGTTCTGGCCAACCCTATGTTTAAGGAAACATGGCTGCTGCTGCCAAAGAGCTGAGATCCTCCTAACAACTCACGATACCAGACAGATTAAGAACACGACCTTCACAAGTCTAGCCTGACCACAGACAACTGCTGAGTTCAGTGTGTAATATTTGAACTCCAGTTCTTGAAGTGAAGCAAAGTGAAGCAAAGTGATATCTACCATATCACTCTTCCTTTTTAACTGTGTTCTTTCCTTTGCTTGTAAATAATCCACCGCCATCTCACGATGCAAACGTAGTAGAACCAGACTTCCAGGGCTGCTATCACCTGTGCTGAACATTAAGGGCAGCTACCATTGTGTAAACATTTAGGGCAGCTACCATTGCGCTAAACATTAAGGGCAGCTACTAGTGCGCTAGAAATAAAGGCCTGCTACCACCTGTGTCTAGCACTGAGTTTAGAGCACCTGCTTGTTGTTTCACCGCACTGTGCAGCAGTCAACAGCAAGCACTGCATGTTGCAGCATTGTGCAGCAATCGACAGCAAGCACTGCATGTTGCAGCATTGTGCAGCAATCGACAGCAAGCACTGCATGTTACAGCATTGTGCAGCAGTCGACAGCAAGCACTGCAGGTTATGGAGAACCCGGCACCAAACTCGATGTGTTTTTTGCAAGTTTAAGGGTATTGGGTACCGTAATCAACGTCTCTGTTGCAAGTTTTAAAGAACTGGGCACCATACTCGATGTGTTTGTTGCAAGTTTAGGGGTGTTATGTCCCATACACAATGTGTGTGTTGCACTCAGTTTTAGAGAACTGGGCACCATATTCGATGTGTTTGTTGCAAGTATAGTGGTATTGGGTACCGTAATCGATGTCTGTTGCACTTTGTTTTAGAGGACTGGGCACCATATTCGATGTGTGTGTTGCAAGTTTAGGGGTGTTGTGTACCATACACAATGTGTGTGTTGCTGTGTCGACACCCTTCGGAGAAATACCTGATCAGCTCGTGCATGTTAGCCTCAAGCTTTGCCAAGTGGTCGGTATAAAGTGCACCAGTATGGAATCACTTAGTGAAGTAAAGTTTGCACAAGACGCATGATTGCTCCACCATCGCCCTGTTGCAATGCCCTTTTCGTCAAAATTAACTGTTATATCACGATAATCTGATTTTCTCCGACCTTGCTTCACCAACCTTGCTTCACCAGCTATCATACGCACCTCCTCTACGCAACACGTGTAGGAATTACTTCATCCGTATGCCACTATCACACATCACTCACTTATTATCAGAAGGTGCTCCATAATTTTTACACTGAGCTACGTTGACAATACTAGACCCTCCACGTGCAGAAATTGCTCTTGCTTTCTACATCACTTCACTGCACAAACGCCATCACTCATCACAGCTGCACACGCCCCTTGTTCGCACACTTTCACACACAGCTCGTGTTTGCTCGCTTTCTACATCACTTCACTGCACCAACGCCATCACTCATCACAGCTGCACACGCCCCTTGTTCGCACACTTTCACGCACAGCTCGTGTTTGCTCGCTTACTACATCGCTTCACCGCACCAACGCCATCACTCATCACAGCTGCACACGCCCCTTGTTCGCACACTTACACGCACAGCTCGTGTTTGCTCGCTTTCTACATCACTTCACTGCACCAACGCCATCACTCATCACAGCTGCACACGCCCCTTGTTCGCACACTTTCACGCACAGCTCGTGTTTGCTCGCTTTCTACATCGCTTCACCGCACCAACGCCATCACTCATCACAGCTGCACACGCCCCTTGTTCGCACATTTTCACGCACAGCTTGTGTTTGCTCGCTTTCTACATCGCTTCACTGCACCAACGCCATCACTCATCACAGCTGCACACGCCCCTTGTTCGCACACTTTCACGCACAGCTTGTGTTTGCTCGCTTTTTACATCACTTCACCGCACCAACGCCATCACTCATCGCAGCTGCACACGCCCCTTGTTCGCACACTTTCACGCACAGCTCGTGTTTGCTCTCGCTTTCTACATCACTTTACCACGCCTGCACCATCACTCATCACAGCAGTATACACTACACACCAAATACTCACACATTTACGCCCAAGCACACACACACGCATAATATGTCTGCTCACTTTGTACGTCACTACAAATTGCTCCACCACGCACATATCACTAACTGCACACCACCGGCATGCAAACGCACAGGATGTGTCCGCTCGCTTCCTTCGTCACTTCACAATGCTCAGCCTACCACAGCCTTCTGAAACCATCATGCGTCACGTATTCTCCACCATCCTGGGCGGTTTCTTTGACACCTTCTTCACCGCAGGTACTCTTTGTGACAGACGTGTATAAGTGTGCTAAAAGAGTGAGGCTGGGTCATGCTGTGTATGTAAGTGTGTGTGTGCGTGTATGTGAGTGTATGCAAGTGTATGCAAATGCATCACGTATTCTCTACCATCCTGGGCGGTATCTTTGACACCTTCTTCATCGCAGGTACTCTTTGTGATAGACGAGTATAAGTGTGCTACAAGAGTGAGGCTGGGTCATGCTGTGTATGTAAGTGTGTGTACGTGTATGTGAGCGTATGCAAGTGTATGTAAATGTATGTAAGTGCATCATGTCTTCTCCTCCATCCTAGGCGGTTTCTTTCGCATCTTCTTCACCACAGGTACAAGTGTGTTAGGCAGGTATAAGTGCAATGCAGGCTGAGGCTGGCTTATGCTTGTACGTGTGTATGTAAGTGCATCACGTCTTCTCCACCATCCTGGGCGGTCTCGTTAACATCTTCTTCACCGCAGGTACAAGTGTGTTAGGCAGGTATAAGTGTATAAGTGTACTGCAGGCTGAGGCTGGCTTAAGCTTGTATATATGTGTGTATGGAAGTGCGTCAAATCTCCTCCGCCCTCCTCAGCGGTTGTTGTAGCCACTTTTTTCACTGCAGGTACAAGTTGCCAAGCAAACATAAATTGTGCTCGATGATATAGCATATAAAAGTAGTAAGCATAGGGTGAGGCTGGCTCGTGCTCGTCGGTGTGCTTTTGAGCGCGTGCCAGCACGGACGACCAGCATGATATGTTCATCTAAACTTGGACACAAGGTGATATGATCATCTAAACTTGGCAGCAAGGTGCCATGTTCATCTAAACTTGGACACAAAATGCCATATTCATCTAAATTTGGACACAAGGTGCCATGATCATCTAAACTTGGACACAAGGTGATATGTTCATCTAAACTTAAAATACAAGGTGTCAGTGTGTTACTACTTCCCAGTGCGTTACTACAAGGGGCCAGTGCGTTACTACTTCCCACGTCTTGCTCTTCTATTTCCCTGCTCCTTAACATGCGATGACTGGCAAGAAGCAGGTTAGCAGCAAGGGAGCTCGCTCCCCACTCCGAATCGAGAACAGGCAGCCACATCAATTTGAGAAAACAGCTTGCTCTAAAAAAGGAGCTACTTCAGCTCCAGGTATTATCCAACTCCCCTGCCACTAGACTTAACATTTTAAGAGCATCTGTGTTCAACCACACCTAACCTTGCACCGACCCTTCCCTGTTGTACACCAAACAGAGGCCAAGAACCGTATGCTCAAACCAATGGTCAGTTCTGCTGTGGAGGTGTACCTGCGTATCGCCAATGAGCTGCTGCCCACCCCTGCCAAAAGTCACTACACCTTCAACCTGAGAGATGTGTCCAAAGTGTTCCAGGTGTGTGGATGAGACGCGCGCTCTTAAATGGTTGTGTACATTAGGTCACTTCACCTTTAACCTGAGAGATGTGTCCAAAGTGTTCCAAGTGAGACTTTTAATGGTCGTGTAAATTAGGTCACTTCACCTTTAACCTGAGATATGTGTCCAAAGTGTTCCAGGTGCGTGGATGAGACGCGCGCTCTTAAATGGTTGTGTACTTTAGGTGACAGTTTGATGGTGTTTACTGCCAAGACTCATTGAACATTGAACCTGGAGGGCGTGTGTCTGAAATGTGCAAGGTGCGTGGATGAGACGCGCTCTTAAATGGTCGTGTACTTTGAGTGACAGTTTGATGGCGATTTAGTGCCAAGACTCATCAAACCTGGAACCTGGAAGGCGTGTGTCTGAAATGTGCAAGGTGTGTGGGCGTGGTGCTTCGTTAAGCTGAGCGTGGGCTTCTTGCAGTGGTTGCTGCAACTACATTATACTTGTACACATTGCCACCTTCACTGATCCAGACCCCCAAAAGGCCGCTTGAGCAGCTCTTTAATTTATCATAGGACTCACTGCGACCAAGCTAATATGCCGCCTCAATTGCCCTCATAAACTCACATGATTGTTTTACTCTCTTTTCAACTCTTTTGCTCTTCAAAGTCACGTGTTTGCTCTCTTCAAAGTCACATGTCACTTCTACTCTGTGCACGCCCCCATGTAACAACTCTTCATTGGACACTTTTGAACTGATATGTCTGGAGCACGCACGCTTGCTTGCATGCAGGGCATCCTGGACATTCGACCTGGTCAGTGCCCTGAGCCACGAGTCACACTCATGCGGCTGTGGGTGCACGAAAACATGCGTGTGTTCCACGACAGGTGGGTCTATCTCGTGCGGCTGTGGGTGCACGAAAACAAGTGTGTGTTCCACGACAGGTGGGTCTACTGCATTTGTAAGCCCAGTACATGTACACCCTCATTCCTCACCAACGCACTTTTCTTTTGGCGCTGTGGGTTACAAAGTTGCGTGCGTTCCACGACATGTGGGAAAACCTTGCAAGGGCTAGATCATCTGGTGACTCAACTCAATCTGGTAACTCAAAATTTATTTATTCTTTTATTAAATTCTTCATGTCTACAGGCTTGGGCATTGACTTTGGACATTTTCCAGTGGGTGCTTTTATGTCTACAGGCTGAACTTCTACCTCAATTTCCCCATCACACCTCCAGCGCACTGCTTCAAGAAAGCCTGGGCCAATCAATTACGATATTGCATATTGCATGAGTGTGTGCATGACCACAATGTTGTACGAGTGTGTGCATGGCCACAATGTTGCATGAGTGTATGCATGGCTTCATCATAATCTTGCTGTACAAGATGTTCAACGTTCATGCACCATGGCTCTGGGCACATTAAAATGAAGTACACAACACTCATGCATACATGTGCAGGCTCATCTGCAGCGAGGACAAGGACTACTTTAAGGGCATGCTGTACGAGATGCTCAAATCTAAGTTTGAAGTTCTGGGCACATCAAAATGAAGTACACGACACTCATGTATACATGTACAGGCTCATCTGCAACGAGGACAAGGACTACTTCAAGGGCATGCTGTACGAGATGCTCAAATCTAAGTTCGAAGTGAGGGAGGAGTACGAGGCACTGTTTGGCCCAGGCAACGAAATTATGTTTGGTAAGTCGCTTTGAAAGATCCCTTGGGTAGAGGTTCTCGTGAAATGATTAGGGTTGGCCAGAACCATGTATATAATAGGTACGGTGTATACACGGTATTTCTGGCAGGGGTTTTGCGTAATATACGGCTATATACGATGTATGTATACGGTTCTGGCCAACCCTAGAAATGAAGCAAATGAGGAGGATGTATGCTCTAGGCTGTCTTGGGAGGGCTCATGGAGGGTACATATCTTTCGGTGAAACGCTTTCAAAGTCCCCTTGGCCAAGGAATCGTGCTTGAAGAAGTCAAAAGGGAGAGAGTTGTATAGGGGGGCTCATGGAGGGTACTTGCCTTGAAATGAGACTCTTTCAAAGGCTCCTTGGCCAAGGAATCGTGCTTGAAGAAGTCAAAGGGAGAGAGTTTTATAGGGGGGCTCATAAAGGGTACTTGCCTTGAAATGAGACTCTTTCAAAGGCCCCTTGGCCAAGGAATCGTGCTTGAAGAAGTCAAAGGGGAGAGAGTTGTATAGGAGGGCTTATGGAGGGTACTTGCCTTTGGACGAGACTTTCTCAAAGGCCCCCCGGGCAATTGGGATATCCTTTTCCAAAATCAGAATTACAACTCGATTGAAAAAAACCGGGGTTACAACATCGGCATGAAGGGGGACAAAGGCCCCCTGCGCGAATGGGATAACATCTAAGGAAATAGTACAACTTGATTGGAAGTACGGGTCTGCGACATGAAAGCATCTATCAAGCTGACTTTATTGTGTTTTTTTGGTATACCATTAGTTGTATACCATTCTGTGTATACCATTGTGTCTATTGACCGTTCTGTCTATTCCAGAGATAACATGCGGCCAGAGATAACATGCGGCCTTGCCTGATTGATTGAGGACAGGTAATTTGGTGCTTGAACAACATATGATTGCAGCATGGTGTTACGCACAGGCGACTACATGCAAATGGGGGCTCCCAGAGAGAAGCGGACGTACGAGGAGGTTGGGGGGGACTTCAATCAGCTCACCAACCTCATGACCAACTACCTGGAGGAGTATAATTTGGAGCACACAGCACCTCTGCACCTGGGTAAGTGTTCTGGAATAGTGTTCATTTTGTTTGTTACTGGCCTTTGTTTCTTGACGTGAATTGTGCCTTGGGAGGACGGCACTCTCCTTTCTGGCAATTGCCCTGCCACTGCAATCTTTCCAACGGTGCTAAGCAGCACATCATCAACAATGCACGCATCATAACAAGCTACCTATATTCTTCCAAATACATCCACCTTTTGTTTCTGCCACTGCAGTGTTCTTCATAGACCCTGTGCAGCACATCAGCCGCATTACATGCATCAGAAGCAGCCACCTTGAACATCGACGCAATGTACATCCAACTTTTGTGTTTGCCACTGCAGTGTTCTTCATGGACGCTGTGCAGCACATCAGCCGCATTGCACGCATCCTGCTCCAGCCGCGAGGGAGTGCTATGCTTGTGGGTGTGGGTGGGTCAGGCAAGCAGAGCCTGACTCGCTTCGCAGCCTTCATCAGTAAAACACAGGTATGTACTGCTCTGCTGTTTTAATTCACGCAGCAGTGTGAGTGTGTGTGTGTGCGTGGGTGCGTGGGTGTGTGTGTGTGCGTGTGTGCGTGTGTGTGTTTGTCCGTGTGTGTGTGTGTGTGTGTGCGTGTGTGTGTGCGTGTGTGTGTGCAGCGTTCATCAGTCAAACACAGATATGCGTTGCTCTGCTGTTTTATTCCACGTGCTGAGCCTGGTCGATGCAAGTTTAAAAGTGATCATTTCCTCAATGACGTGGCCCCGTAGCTAGCTAGTGTCCAAAGAGAAGGTGGCGTGAAAAGCTGTGCTTTGTCCTCCTTTAGACACTTATATCATTACAATTTCACACTGTAGCATGTGTGGACTGTTGTTGCACACACATCACTTGCATGCCATGATGTTTGTGTGTGCGTGCATATTATCTGATCAGTAATGTGAAGGAGAGAAGAAATTTGCTGTGGGTATGTCTTGCCTCTGTGTCCCTCCCTCTTGGATATGAAACTATCGAGCAGATGCTAGCTTTCATTATATTACAATGAAGCATACCTTGTCTAACAATGTTTAACCCAATGCAGGACAGCCAATGGGAGAATGTGCCTGTTTGTGTGGCAAATGGTGGCTTTTCAAACATTTCTTCTACTTTCATCACAGTAAAGTTGATGTGCAAATGCAATGACCCTGCAGTGCTTCTCCATCGAGCTCACGCGTAACTATGGGCTAACAGAGTTTCGAGAGAGCATCAAGAAGCTCTACAAGTAAGTTTGGTGCACTTGCTCAAAGCGTCTCCTTGATGCATTCTAGTTCAGCATATGGTGAAGTTTTGCAGTGTTCAGTTTCACTACTGCGGCAATAAGATGTCGTGCTCGTAATTTAAGAACGTCGTTTAAAATGCCGCAAAGCTTCTTTGCAGTGTTCAGTTTCACTACTGCAGCAATAAGACGTCGTGCTCGTAATTTGGGAACGTCGTTTTAAGCGGCGCAAAGCTTCTTTGCAGTGTTCAGATTCATTACTGCAGCAACAAGATGTCGTGCTCGTAATTTGGGAACGTCGTTTAAAGCGGCGCAAAGCTTCTTTGCAGTGTTCAGCTTCACTACTGCGGCAATAAGATGTCGTGCTCGTAATTTGGGAACGTCGTTTAAAGCGGCACAAAGATTCTCTCTCTGACAGCTAGCGCAAAACCGCAACCTTATTGCAGATACATCTTTTTCTTAAATACATTGATTATTATTCATATGATACCGTCTGCAACAGCCTACACATTGTTCACAACTGCCTTGCCTATCCGCATGCGCTGACCTTACATCCGTGAGAGTCTAAACAACGTTCGGTAAAGTGCAACCTTCCACTGCAAAGATGTATCTTTTTGAGAACATGCTATCGCTGCATCATCCTTTAATAAGTACACATCACAGTATGCTGGCGAAACCTTGTGTGTGCGTGTGCGTGTGCGTGTGTGTGTGTGTGTATGTGCGTGCATGTGTGTGTGTACTGCTTTGTACTTTTATACTTTTAAATGCATGCTCTCACAGGATTGCTGGGGTGGGTAGAGTATGCTATCACTGCTTCATCCTTTAAATTGCATTCATCCTTTTTTAAATACATTCATCCTTTTAAATGCATTCATCCTTTTACATGCACTCACAGGATTGCTGGAGTGGAGGGACGGCACGTGGCCTTCCTGTTCACGGACAACCACATCGTGAGCGAGTCCTTTGTGGAGGACATCAACAACATGCTCAATAGTGGCGAGATCACAGGCCTCTTCCCTGCAGACGAACGGGAGCGTATTTACTCAGACATCCGGTGAGAGTCCTTCGTTGGAAATAGCATACAAGATAATACTTGATTTCATGTCCTTTAAGTTCACGTGTTTCTGTACTTGGAAGGCAAAACGCAATAAGAAGGCAGCACATGTACGTAAATGAAATGAATGAATTAATTAGCCGAGATGACTACTTTGCGTGCCTCGCAGAAATAGTTTGTCCCTTTTTTGCTGCCACAGGCGGCTATAAGCAGGCATCATAAAAATTTGCCGCTAAGACACCTAGCAAGGTTTTGATGCATCAGCAACATCACAATGCAATTTTGTCAGTACGAGGAACAGTTCCATCAACAGTAAGCGTCAACATAGGCTGGCTACAAGTGCATGGCACGCAACAATCTGCCTACACGTAAAACACGCACCCAATTCTGCCACCTAGCAACATATGCTACCTACAATGTCCATGACACGCTACATTCTGCCTACATGTAAAGCACGCACCCAATTTTGCCACCTAGCAAGGTTTCAATGCATCAGCAACATCACAATGCAATCTTGTCAATACAAAAAACAGAACCATCACCACAGTAAGCTCAATATGCTGGCTACAATGTCCATGGCACGCAACAATTTGCCTACACGTAAAGGACGCACACCCAATTTTGCCACCTAGCAACATATGCTGGCTACAATGTTAATGACACGCTACAAGCTGCCTACATGTAAAGCACATACCCAACTGCCGTGGCGTTGAGGTGCTTTTGAAAGCGCACGCTCACTCACACCAGCACCTCACACAAAACGCACGCCACACAGGCCGTGGATCAACAAGCAAGGTGTGGCAGAGACGCGCGATGCCATGTGGGCTGCGTTCATCAACCGCGTGCGTGACCACCTCCACATCGTACTGGCCATGAGTCCGGTGGGGGAGTCTTTCCGTGCGCGGTGCCGCCAAGTGAGTGTGTGTATGTGTGTATGTGTGTTTGTGCGTGTGTGTGTGCGTGTGCTGGAGTCCCTTGCTCCTTTGCATTTGGATGCATGTTTACAAGACATATACGTGCCCTCCACTTCCGAATTTGGTTGTGTGTCCACAGTGTATCCAAGTGCCTCTCTTTCTTCTGGAATCGATTGCATATCCACAGGACTCGATTGCATATTCGCAAGACTCGATTGCATATCCACAGGATTCGATTGCGTATCCACAGGACTCGATTGCATATCAACAGGAGTTGATTGCAAATCCACAGGACTCGATTGCATATCCACAAAGGTTAATTGCAAATCCACAGGACTCGATTGCATATCCACAGGACTTTTAGGAGCTTCCCTCCTCTGAAATTATGACCCTTTCCCTAGTTTAGGGCCTAATGCAAGTATCCCCATTGAAGCCTTATGTTCCTGACACATTTTAGCGCTCCTTCTATTCTATAGACAGGTGCTGATACCCATAAAAATTTTCAGCTATCAACCGCGCATCACAATGCCCACACTTTCTTTAATATAATAATATAAGGGTGTAGTTCTCCTATATTTCTCCGCCATGAACTGCTGCTGCTCAACACGTTGGCATTGCTCTTCCTTGTGTATGCTCATGAATCCTCATTGATAATGTGCAAGCGGTGCCTTTATTGTGACAGTCGTACATACTGGTTGCAGTACGCCTCCTTGTCAATGACTGCACCCTTGACAATTTCTGGCAGTGATATCCTTCATGGCTATTCACAAACATTGCATGCAATTGTTGTCTGCAGTACCCATCTCTCATCAGCTGCTGCACCATCGACTGGTTTAGTCCTTGGCCAGCAGAGGCGCTGAAGAGTGTGAGCACTCGTTTATTGGAGTCTCAGGTGGGTTGTGCACAGTCATGTGCATGGTTAAGCCGCATAAATATATATAGCATTGTCATCACACACGCTCCTCGGGACTTTAGGGGCAATGCTTGTTTGATTATATGCATATCAGCACTCCAGTCACGTGAAGGGATGGCTCGACACATCTACGTGCGATGTTGTATAAAATTGTTATTTTATCATAAGTACGTAAAGTTGTTATTTTATCGTGAGTACGTAGATGTAAGAACACCTTCAATTGCATTGCCGCGCATTGTTCAAATGTACAGTTTTGTCCGATCCTAAGTTTCTGGTGGGGAAGGTAGGCAGCGGATGCCAACTCTAGGCATGTGCCAAGGAACGCAGTAACGGAAGTCATTGTGAATTAAGTGAATAAGTCACGGAAACGACTGCAAGCCTCCTCCTCTTGCTATGTAGCAACAAAAAGGAGACCAGACATGACACTGTCATTCCTTTTATATCCGTAGACACACACACATGCACATATGAATCAAAAATACACAATCTGCTTGCCCACAAGGGATTCATGACAGCTTTGCTCTCCTTGTTTGCGCATGTAGCAACTGGGCGGCGACTTGGTCAACGCCGCCATCTCCTCCATGTGTGTGGACATACACTTGGGTGTGTCAAGCACGGCAGAGGCATACTACGCAGAGCTGCGCCGCCAATATTACGTTACCCCAAAGTCATACCTGGACCTCATTCACCTGTACATCTCTCTACTGAGGGAAATACGGCACGTGAGTGACCTGCAGTTGTGAGCCTCATTCATCTCAACATCTTTCTCCTGAGGAGAACGCGGCATGTGATTGACCTGCAGATGTGAGCCTCTTTCACCTGTACATCTCTTTCTTGAGAGAAACACGGCACGTGAGTGACCTGCAGATGTGAGCCTCATTCATTGTAGCATCTTCCTCCTGAGGAAAACGCGGCATGTGGCATGTGAGTGACCTGCAGATGTGAGCCTCATTCACCTGTACATCTCACTCTTGAGAGAAACACGGCACGTGAGTGACCTTCAGATGTGTGCCTTGTTCACCTTAACATCTTTCTCCTGAGGAAAGCGCGGCATGTAATTGATCTTCAGATGTGCGCCTCGTTCACCTTAACATCTTTCTCTTAAGAAAAACCCATGGCACGTAATTGATGCAGTGCTCCGCACACAGGAAATGGCCATGGCACGTGATTGATGCAGTGCTCCGCACACAGGGTATGGACATGGCACGTGATTGTTGCAGTGCTTCACACACAAAGTATGGCCATGGCACGTGATTGTTGCAGTGCTCTGCACACGGGGAATGCCATGGAACGTGATCATTGCAGTGCTTCGCACACGGGGAATGCCATGGCACGTGATTGATGCAGTGCTCCGCACACAGGGTATTGCCATGGCACGTGATTGTTGCAGTGCTTCACTGCATATTACACTTTGAATTTGCTGAATGGTGTGGCACACAGGGTATGGCCATGGCACGTGATTGATGCAGTGCTCCGCACACAGGGTATGGACATGGCACGTGATTGTTGCAGTGCTTCACTGCATATTACACTTTGAATTTGCTGAATGGTGTGGCACACAGCGTATGGCCATGGCACGTGATTGATGCAGTGCTCCGCACACAGGGTATGGACATGGCACGTGATTGTTGCAGTGCTTCACTGCATATTACACTTTGAATTTGCTGAATGGTGTGGCACACAGGGTATGGCCATGGCACGTGATTGATGCAGTGCTCCGCACACAGGGTATTGCCATGGCACGTGATCTGGCAGTGCTTCGCACACACGGAATGCCATGGCACGTGATTGATGCAGTGCTCTGCACACAGGGTATGGCCATGGCACTTGATCGTTGCAGTGCCTTGCTGCATATTACACTTTGAATTTGCTGAATGGCGTGGCACACAGGAAATGGCCATGGCACGTGATCGTTGCAGTGCTTCGCACACAGGGAATGCCATGGAATGTTTTCGTTGCAGTGCTTCACTGCATATTACACTTTGAGTTTGCTGAATGGTGTGGCACACAGGAAATGGCCATGGCACGTGATCGTTGCAGTGCTTCGCATACAGGGAATGCCATGGAACGTGAATGGCGCAGTGCTTTACTGCGTATTACATTTTGAATTTTCTGGATGGCGTGGCACACAGGAAATGGCCATGGCACGTGATCGTCTGCTCAATGGTTTGGCCAAGCTGCAAGAAACAAACATTGTGGTGGACCGCATGCAACGAGAGCTGAGTGAGCTGCAGCCCATTCTGGCTGAGAAGACTAAAGACACACAGCGCCTATTGACTCAGGTACGCAGCAACAACAAAAATTAAAAGGGTTGGCTAGAATCATATATATATATACACCGTTTACGACCGTATGTTTGGTCGTTTTCCTGCCAAAAATACCTTATATACACCGTATATATATGGCTCTGGCCGACCCTTGACATGAAGGCTTCTTCTGGTGAAAGCATGTTTGAATTATGGCAGAGAATGAGTGAGCTGAAAGTAGCCCATCCTGGCTGAGTAGAAAAGAGGCACGCGGTTTTTGGTGGATTACGTGTTAATTTTAATGGGAGGTGAGTCAGCTACGGTTGTTTTGGGCTGAGATTACATAGGCCATGCAGCGTCTGCTGAATAAAAGGAGGATGGCTAAGGCCCAGGGAGATATTCGATTGCATGCTATATACTTTTAGGGGGAGCTGCATTTCTGTGTTTGGAATCCTTGGAGAGAACAGAAAGGCAATGACACTTCCAGGCTGGTTTTTGCACAGAAGTGAGTCACGAATTGCTGTTTGGTAGCTGAAATTATGAAAGAAACATTGAAATGTGTTTTGGTGAGTCAAAGAATGGATGTTTGCCCAGAATAAATGTCAAAGTACACCATCTATAACGTTTTTAATGTATGCATATTCAGGTTTATGCCTGTGTCGTGCGTACAAATATTCTCAGAGCGCTGAGATGATTTCTTTTTTTTGTTTTATGGTACCTGTTACCAAAGTGGCTCCTTTTCCTTGATATTGTGAGGAGTAGATTTCGCTGCCTGTGCAGTTTTTCCTCTTAAAGTCGTTCGCCTCTTAATTGTGTGTAAAGAGAGATTGCGTGGGGGATACCAATTCACTATCGTATTTGTGTGCGTCTGCGTCTTGCACACACACAGGTGGATGCAGAGCGTACTGATGCAAAGGCCATCCGCCGCACTGTTGTGGAAGAGGAGGTGGAGGTCAAGTTAAAGCAGGCTGAAACTCAGCACCTGAAGGACGATGCCCAGAGGGATCTAGAACATGTGAGATTCAGCTACAAGTCCGGTGTTGGGTATTTTTCGCAATTTCTTACCAGGTCCTGGCTGGCTTCTCTGCCCAAATTCCTACCAGGTATGATTGATGAGAGTGGTGTGAGCACAAACTGAGGTGATTCAGGCAAAGAGGAAAGCACGGTTTCTTTATGTTGATGAAGGTGTGAATAGGTATGGAGGTAAACAATGATTCACGGGGAGCTGAAATAGGACAGGAAGAATGTTAAAATATCCCTTTAGTGTATATATGAGGCATTTGGTGTTGTGCATGCCATAAGTTGGAAGCGTCAGAAGCTTGCTGTCATGTGTGCTGGGGATCTTGAGGAAATGAACTCTTGCAAATAAAAGTACACACGTGCACACATACACACACACTCACATTAACTCTCTCACACACACACACATATACACACACACATGCACAAATACATGTTTACATACATATAAACATATACATATATGCTACGCTTGTATGTTCGTTAACAGGTCCTGCCTGCTCTGGAGGACGCCGAGAAGGCACTGGCTGGCCTGAACAAAAATGACATCATCGAAATTAAGTCATTTTCAAAGCCACCGGCTCTGGTGATGGTGAGTTCAATAGAAAGCTTTTCCTTCCAGGATCACACGCCCATCCAAATGTTCTTGCTTCTGGCTGCATTCACGCAGACCCTACCACGTCTGCATAAGCTGGCACAATTAGGATCACACGCCATCCAAATGTCATTTCTTCTGGCTACATTCACACAGACCCTACCACGTCTGCATGAGCTGACAAACCCAACAATACTCGCAGCAACAAACTAATAAAAACACACACTCACTAACCTTGCATGTGCTTCCCAGCTCACTATGGAGGGTGTGTGTACTGTGCTGGGCGAGAGGGCTGACTGGGACACAGCCAAGCGTGTCCTGGGAGACGGAGGTTTTGTGAAGAGGCTGGTTGAGGTGGGTTTTAGGGATGTGTGTGTGTTTGTGTGTGTGTGTGTGTGTGTGGATCTTCGTGAGAATATTGAGTGCAAGAGATATGTCTTCATGCAATGCACGGATGAGGAGTGGTGAGTCACGAGGTTCGTTAAGGTTGGCTCTACAGGTGCTTGTTGGTAAGGAGGCTTTTTTATTGAGTAGAGTGGCTCGTGCACACAAGCCTTTTTGAGGTGTTGAAGAAGAAGGACAACACACCGAATCCGCATGATGGGGATTGGTGGTGATGATTCGACTGATGCTGTTAAAGTGTGCATACATCACAATACTCTAAGTATACCGTATGCGATACCGTATGCGGTCCGTATGCGGTATTCCGAGCCTATTCCGGTATGCGGTATTCCGAGCCTATTCCGTATGCGGTACCGTATACGTATGTGTATACGTCACAATACTTTACGTATACCAGAATACTTACCTGGGATACTGCAATGCTGCGTAATTGTGATTGGTCTCCTGCATTGAGAGGCACGTCAGCGAGGGGGGCCTCTCATTTCAGTGGTGTGCAATAAACACAAGCTGTGATAAAACGTTGCTCTTGTGCAGCATCAAGTCCCCCAATCTACAATCAGCAGGTGGTTTGATATTATTATAAATGGCTTTTCTATATTGTATTGTTTATATTACAAGCGTTTTCATATTTTTCGAACTTCACATCGCAGTACGACACGGACAACATGATATTGCTCCAAACCCTGAACCTAACCCTAACTTCACATCGCAGTACGACAAGGACAACATTATATTGCTCCAAACCCTGAACCTAACCCTAACTCCACATCGCAGTATAAAACGGACAACATGATATTGCTCCAAACCCTGAACCTAACCCTAACTCCACACCGCAGTATGACACGGACAACATGATATTGCCCCAAACCCTGAACCTAACCCTAACTTCACATCGCAGTACGACAAGGACAACATTATATTGCTCCAAACCCTGAACCTAACCCTAACTCCACATCGCAGTATGAAACGGACAACATGATATTGCTCCAAACCCTGAACCTAACCCTAACTCCACATCGCAGTATGAAACGGACAACTTGATATTCCTCCAAACCCTGAACCTAACCCTAACTCCACATCGCAGTACGACAAGGACAACATGAGTGAAAAGGTGGTGCGTCTGCTCAATCGCATCATTGACGACCCACAGTTCACACCAGACCAAGTTGCAAAACAGTCCAAGGCCGCCATGAGTATGTGCCTGTGGGTGCGTGCCATGGACACGTACGCCAAAGTGTCAAAGGTGAGCAATTAGGGCCTTGCCCCTGCTTGGGACGTTTCCTCCCTTTCAAAGTAATGTTTGAGTATGAAATGCTACCGTAGAATGTGTAGATGGGTGATGTGGGATGCGTCAAGCAAGACATGGCTGTGAGCTTATTTATTCCTCCCTTTCAAAATAATGTTTGAGTATGAAATGCAACCGTAGAATGTGTAGATGGGCGATGTGGAATGCATCATGCGAAGATATGGCTGTGAGCTTATTTATTCCTCCCTTTCAAAATAATGTTTGAGTATGAAATGCTACCGTAGAATGTGTAGATGGGCGATGTGGAATGCATCAAGCAAGATATGGCTGTGAGCTTATTAATTGAACGTGTTTAGAAGTGCCCACAGCATGGGGATAGGAATTCAAAACATTATGTCAGATTAGGGGTATGAAATGTATCATTGTCAATTGAACATTCCAAGCTACCGCTTCACCAGAGGATGTAATCAACCACCAGGTGTGGGCTATTCATTGGACCTCGTAGGTTGGGTAATAATTTATGTGCATTGGTGGTATGTGTAAAGTGGTTCGCTTCAGCGGTTGTGCACTGGATCTCTCTCTCTCTCTCCCTCTCCCTCTCTCTCCCTCTCTCTCTCTCCCTCTCTCTCCCTCTCTCTCTCTCCCTCTCTCTCCCTCTCTCTCCCTCTCTCTCTCTCTCTCTCTCTCTCTCTTTCTCTCTCTCTCTCTCTTTCTCTCTCTCTCTCTCTCTCTCTATATATATATATATATATATATCTCTCTCTCTCTCTCTCTCTCTCTCTCTCTCCCAACATGTGTGCCTCATTCCTTGATAGCCACATCCCCAAATAACCCCACCTAAAACGTACGTACGCTTTAAACACTTCCCCCAATCAAAATACTTGTGTGTTCCGATATAAAACATTTACATGCTGGCCAATTCCTCAGGTCGTTGAGCCCAAGCGTCTGCGCCTCCGCTCTGCCCAAACTGCACTGGACGCAATGAATGCTGCGTTTGCTGCCAAACAACACCAGCTGCAGCAAATTGAGAAAAAGGTGCGTAGGCCAATTAGCTCACCTACCAAAGCTTCCTTTCACAAGTACAGCGACTACATATACGGTCTTCTTGGGCACTGCAGAAATTGAATTTATCCAGGCACTGAAAATTGCTACACGCACGTCGATCAAGGGCAAGCAGTCACTATGGCATCCAGTACCATAAGAACCAAGATCGAGTCACAATAGCACCATGTGTGCCATAGGTATCATGGGCAAGCAAGTGAACCATTAGCCATATGTCACTATGGCACCAAGTGTACCATAAGAACCAAGGACAAGTCACTACGGCACCAAGTGAATCATAACCAAGGACAAGCAGTCACTACGGCACCCAGTACCATAAGAACCAAGGACAAGTTACTACAGCACCAAGCGAATCATAACCAAGGACAAGCAGTCACTATGGCACCAAGTGTACCATAAGAACCAAGGACAAGTCACTATAGCACCAAGTGTACCATAGGTATTAAGGACAAGTTACTACGGCACCATGTGTGCCATAGGTATCATGGGCACCAAGTGTACCATTAGCCATAAGTCACTATGGCACCAAGTGTACCATAAGAACCAAGGACAAGTCAATACGGCACCAAGTGAACCATAACCAAGGACAAGCAGTCACTACGGCACCAAGTGTACCATAAGAACCAAGGACAAGTCACTACGGACCCAAGTGTGCCATAGGTATCAAGGACAAGTCACTATAGCACCATGTGTTCCATGGAATCATGGGCAAGCAATAGTCATGTATCAGTGAGGTGCAGTCAAGCACACAACAGCCATGTATCAGTGAGTGCACAATATTCATGTATCAGTGAGCACACTATAGTCACGTATCAGTGAGTCAAAGCACACAACAGTCATGTATCAGAGAGGGTCTGCTTGTACATTGCATTTGACAATGCTAACAGTTTGAACTAAAATTAACTTAAAACGCACCCACACTCATACACACACACACACACATACATACACTCACACACACACAAAGGTAGCAGACACTGATATGAAGCTGCTCACATGCGCATCACGCCCAAATGCATGCATGTATCATACAAACCATACTCCACAGTACGTGCATTTTAGGTGGACAGCCTGCAGAAGAATCTAGAGACCACGCAGGCTGAGCTGGCCAGCTTGCAGCACCAGGCTGACTTGAGTGCAAAGCGTCTGGGGCGTGCAGCCAAGCTCATTAGCGCGCTAGGTAAACTTGATGCCTTTTTTCTGAGGCTGTGGGCCTGCTAGGTTCAGAATGACCAGGGCCACAGTATCAGGCTCTGGTAGAGGCTTGGTATAGAGGCCTAGGCTTTGGTAGAGGCTTTGGTAGAGGCTTAGGCTGTGGTAGAGGCTCTGGTAGAAGCTTGGGCTTTGGTAGAGGCTCTGGTAGAGGCTTTGGTAGAGGCTTTGATGGAGGCCATGTTATAGAGGCTCAGGTTTTGGTAGAGGCTCTGGTATAGAAGCTCAGGCTTTGGTAGAGGCTCAGGCTTTGGTATAGAGGCTTAGGCTTTGGTAGAGGCTCAGGCTTTGGTATAGAGGCTTAGGCTTTGGTAGAGGCTCAGGCTTGGTTGAGGCTCATGCTTTGGTAGAGGCTCAGGCTTTGATAGAGGCTCAGGCTTTGATAGAGGCTCTGGTAGAGGCTTTGGTAGAGGCTCAGGCTCAGGCTTTGGTAGAGGCTTTGTTATAGAAGCTTAGGCTTTAGTAGAGGCTCAGGCTTTGGTAGAGGCTCAGGCAGTAGTTCAGTTCAAACATCTGAGGCGTGTGGCTAAGTCTCAGCAGCACACTAAATTGATTGAATGGCTTTGGCTGAAGCTAGGTCTTAGCAGTGCACTACCAGTGTTGAATGGGTTTGGCTGAATCTGAGTCTCAGCAGCACAATAGATTGATGGAATGCTTTTGGCTGAAGCTAAGTCTCAGCAGGCGCACATAACCAAACATTAGTAGAGGCTCAGGCAGCACTTCTGTGAAAGCATTTGGATTGTAGTTGAGCTCATTACTAGGTGTGTTTCAACTTGTGCTCCAATACAAGCCAACAGCAACAGCAATTTGGTCGTTTGGGCTTACAGGAAAAGGTTTGCTCTGCGCCACAGCAACTCATACATCATACACGTGTTTCAGATCAGATCAGATCACATCACATCACATCACATGCGCCACAGCACCACATACATCATTCACGGGTTTCACATCGCATCACATCACATCACATGCGCCACAGCGCTTCATACATCATTCACGTGTTTCAGATCACATCACATCACATCACATGCGCCACAGCACTTCATACATCATTCACGGGTTTCACATCACATCACATCACATCACATGCACCATAGCACTTCATACATCATTCACGGGTTTCACATCACATCACATCACATCACATCACATGCGCCACAGCACTTCATACATCATTCACGGGTTTCACATCACATCACATCACATCACATCACATGCGCCACAGCACTTCATACATCATTCATGGGTTTCACATCGCATCACATCACATCACATGCGCCACAGCACCTCTTCTGTGTCAGTCTGTGTGAACATCATACACGTGTTTTACATCACACTTACATTGGGAGTACACACTCATGGCTTTAGGCGATGAGAGTGTGAGGTGGAGATCTACGGCAGAAGACCTAGGGGACAAGATGCTGCTGCTGGTTGGGGATGTGTTCCTCTCCGCTGCTTGCATCAGCTATACCGGCGCCTTTACAGGTGTTGTTCATAGCAGTTGGCTCTAAGGGCTTGTAAGGAATTGTAACCATGTTTTGATCTCTGTTGTATGATGTTGCAAGGAGTTGTACCTCCATTTCCGGTGTGCACCTCACTGGTGTGCAATTCACACTCCTGTGTGCATTTCACACTCCTGTGTGCACCTCACTGGTGTGCACCTCACTGGTGTGCATTTCACACTTCTGTGTACACCTCACTGGTGTGCATTTCACACTCCTGTGTGCACCTCACTGGTGTGCACCTCACTGGTGTGCATTTCACACTCCTGTGTGCACCTCACTGGTGTGCATTTCACACTCCTGTGTGCACCTCACTGGTGTGCATTTCACACTCCTGTGTGCACCTCACTGGTGTGCACCTGCTTTGCCAATTGTATTTTAATTTCAATAACCTGACTTCTTTGTGAGCTCCAACTGCCTTACTCAATAACTCATGTTTTATGTACACGCCTACACACACGAGCATGTGCACGTTATCGCCCTGACAGGCCCTTATCGCAACGCCCTCATCAAGGGCTGGGTCAAGAGCTGTGCAGAGCGAGACATTCCTGTGTCTGAGAACTTTTCGTTACAAGCCACACTGTCGACATCTGTGGAGGTAGGTCCTCGACACACTGTCAACATCTGTAGAGGTAGACTTACCCTGTCGATCATTATCTGTCGACAGTGTCCACCGACACTCAAGACTGTGTCGATCGACACAAAGTGTTGAGTGTCTGTCGATAGACAGTGTCCACAGACACTCAACACACTGTCATCATCTGTGGAAGTAGGTCCTCAACGGGGTGCGCAATGGACGGGAGAGGTACCGCTTAAACCTAAACACTTGCTTGTGCGTGATGTGCTAAGCGTTTACCACCACTTGCTCGTGCACGGTGTGCTAAGCGTTTACCACCACTTGCTTGTGCACGATGTGCTAAGCGTTTACCACCACTTGCTTGTGCACGATGTGCTAAGCGTTTACCACCACTTGCTTGTGCATGGTGTGCTAAGCGTTCACCACCACTTGCTTGTGCATGGTGTGCTAAGCGTTCACCACCATTTGCTTGTGCATGGTGTGCCAAGCGTTCACCACCACTTGCTTGTGCATGATGTGCAGAGGGATCGCACCATGTTGATCTGACCACTTGCTTGTACATGATGTTTAAAGGAATCGCACTATGTGGATCTCACCACTCGCTTGTATATGATGTGCAAAAAATTGGTCTGCCGATTCTGGAATGTGGCTGAAGTTGTGGTCATACTTGCAGATAAGCCACTGTCAAACTCATCAAAGTCAGTCTGCCATGATCTGTAAATTCGACCTTTGATCATCTACAAATTGTGCCGTTTGACATTCTCAATGGAATTTGCACATCCCCGAATACTTGCACGTACAGCTTGCACATATCATTGTATGCACAGCTGTCTGGTGCATGTATGACAGGCAAATTGTGTCATGTAGCAATTTCAATTAATATTGCACATCCCCAAACCGATACACGTACAGCTTGCACATACCATCGTATGCACAGCTGTCTGGTGCATGTATGACAGGCAAATTGTGTCATTTAACAATTTCAATTAATATTGCACATCCCCAAACCGATACACGTACAGCTTGCACAAATCATTGTATGCACAGCTGTCTGGTGCATGCATGACAGGCAAATTGTGTCATTTAACAATTTCAGTTAATATTGCGCATCGCCAAACTGTTACACGTACAGCTTGCACATATCATTGTATGCACAGCTGTCTGGTGCATGCATGACAGGCAAATTGTGTCATTTAACAATTTCAATTAATATTGCACATCCCCAAACCGTTACACGTACAGCTTGCACATATCATCGTATGCACAGCTGTGTAGTGCATGTGTGCCAGGCATTTGCACCGCAAGTTGCACACAAATGTGGCGTCCTGGAAATTTCACCACTCACAGATCCGTGAATGGAACCTGCAAGGCCTTCCCACAGACTCTCTGTCCATAGACAATGGTATTCTTGTGACCCGCGGCTCACGTTGGCCTTTGATGGTGGACCCACAAGACCAAGCCAACAGGTGGGCGTACTCGGTTTCAGCGAATGCCAGGGAGAAATCATGCATGGCTGTTTGCATCTAGTTGTGTGTGTTTTGAGATGTAATGGCTTGGTGGGCCGGGCTGGGCTGACGAGGCTGAGCAATAGAAAACTGTTATTCCAGCATGGACTGGGAAGTAAGTGAGGCTGCATGTACGTTTTTTAACCTGTGGCTCTCAATAGCGAGTCCAGTGTAAGAATCACGTGATCAACCAGCAGAATCACGTGATCAACCAGTAAGTGAATTTTTATCGATGCTGCCACCATGTGATGCTCGTCATGAGTGCATGTACGTGTTGCAACCCCTGGCTCTCATTAGCGTGTCCAGTGTACGATTTATGTGATCTGCCAAGAAAGTGGGATGCATTTAAACGGCTTACGCAGTAGGAACTACTGCTTGGCCGCATCCTTTATTTTTTATTTTGTGCCTGGCTTCAAGGTCTAGTTAGCCATAAAGAGCTTAATATGATCCGTTATTTCCTACCTTCCTCACAGCAGAGAGGGAAACAATTGAGCCTACACCCTCACAATTTCCCTCGACTCCGTTAATCCCATGCAGATGGGTGAAAGCGATGGAAAGCAAGAACGGTCTGCGCTGCCTACGTGTGAGCGATGCTAACATTCTGCGCACCCTTGAGAATTGTGTGCGTGTGGGCAGCTCGGTTCTTTTGGAGGACGTGGGAGAGAGCTTGGAGCCTGCCCTGGACCCCATTTTGCTCAAACTCACATTCATGCAAGGTTGGTGGATGTCTGTATGGGCGTGGCTGGGAGCGGGTGCGCGTGGGTGTGGGTGCTGCACTGCGAACGTTGAAACTGAAATGCAATGCAATTGTCAAGAAACTGAAATGCAATGCAGTTGTCATCAAGCCCAACGCTACCTTCATCATAGACTTTGCTTGCAGAAGATGCAGCATGACTTGGCCTTTCAAAACTGGCATTGTGTTGCACGTGTGACCTTTGAGGCTTGCCTTGGTGAAATAAATTTTGACTGACTTCAAGATTCCAAGTGTTGTGTTGCCCTTTTTCTTTTGTTTCTTGCAGGCGCTCGCAACCTCATATTCTTAAGGGAAACATATATTACCCTCATTGCTTTCTCTCTTGCAGGCACTCGCAACCTCATCCCCAATGGGGACGCACATATTACCATCACTGTTTTTTTTCTTGCAGGCAATTGCAACCGCATTTACCGAAGGGACACATATATCGCCCTCACGTCTTCTTCTTTTGCAGGCACTCGCAACCTCATCCCCAATGGAGACGCACATATTACCATTTCAGTTTTCTTTCTTGCAGGCAATTGCAACCTCATTTACCGAAGGGACACATATATTACCCTCACGTCTTCTTCTTTTGCAGGCACTCGCAACCTCATCCCCAATGGGGACGCACATATTACCATCACTGTTTTCTTTCTTGCAGGCAATTGCATCCTCATGTACTAATTATATTCCTAAGGGACACATACATCACCCTCACGTCTTCCTCTTCTGCAGGCACTCGCTACCTCATTTACCTAAGGGACACATATATTACCCTCACTGCTTTCTCTCTTGCAGGCACTCGCAACCTCATCCGCTTAGGGGACACAGATGTTGATTACGACCCGCAGTTCCGCTTCTATATGACCACCAAGCTGCCTAACCCCCACTACCTGCCAGAAGTGTGCATCAAGGTCAACCTCATCAACTTCACGGTCACACGGAAGGCAAGTTCACAGTCACACAAAAGGCAACTTCACAGTCACACGAAAGGCAAGTAGTACGTGCTATAATAAGCTTCAGCTTTTGCACAGTCACGTGGAGGACAAATTGTGCATGCTATGATGTGTGTGTGTGTGTGTGTGTGTGATGTGTTTCAGCCGCTTCACAGTCACATGCAAAGGAAAAGGTACGTGCTCCGTCACGGCAGAAGCAAAGAAGTTTTCCCAAAACATCTTTTTGTGATTGAGAACGCCATTCTCAGCAATGCATGTTGTAGTTTTTGGGCATGGAGGTCCAGCTGCTGGGAGATGTGGTGTGCAAAGAGCAACCAGAAAGAAGTATGATGCACCGGTCACGACACGACAGTGTGTTGCGTTTACCACCACGCAGGGTTTGGAAGACCAGCTGCTGGGAGATGTGGTGCGCAAAGAGCGTCCAGAGCTTGAGGAGCTCAAAGACCGCTTGGTGGTGTCCATTTCTAATGACAAGCGCCAGCTTGCAGAGTTGGAGGACAAGGTAAGTTTGGATCGTGTAACATGAAGGTGGATGGATTCGAAGGTGGAGGTAGGGGCGTGTTTGGATGCATGGGTGGGTGGGTGTAGGAGTGGGTGTGGGTTTGGATGCATGGTTGGGTGGGTGTAGGAGTGGGTGTGGGTTTTGATGGAGGGATGGGATAAGTGCAAAATGTTATCTAACATCAAATGTAATAATTTTGATGGTGATCAATAACGGATACAGTAACATGTTTTGGGGCTTAGAATGGCTGATGATTTGTAGCGAGTGTTGTGCCTTTGGGGTCAGTGCTTCACATTGTTCCAGTCAGGTGGTGGTAAAGAATCTGGTCATAAAGCGCGAGAGGAAGTAGTGGAACCGAGTCTTCGTCTGCGCAAGTGCCATGAGTACATTATTTATCCCTTCAAGTACACTATAAATTCCTTGTCGAGGATCATTTAACGGGCAAGTCTGGTGCCAGCAGCCGCGGTAATGAAGCAGGGAAGTGCTAATCAGTGTAGATTTGAGCCTCCTTCTGTGCAATTGCCGTGAGCCGTGTGTGTCGTAGGGGAGTGCTAATCAGTGTAGAATTGAGCCTCCTCCTTGCATATGCACACAAAATGCACACAAATACACGCTCACACACACACATAAACACACACACACACGCACAAATGCACACGCACGCACAAACACATGCACACACACGCACGCACATATGCACAATGCACACACGCACATGCACACACACATACACACACACACACACACGCACGTTCACACACACACACACAGGTTCTCAAGTTACTTCGAGAGTCTGAGGGCAACATCTTAGATGACGAGGTGCTCATTAATGTGCTCAACACGTCAAAGACTACAAGCGGTAAGCATGCTATGTGTGCTTTAAGTTTGTCGCATTTCTGTCCAGCCTGCCGATAAGTGTTTGCTTGTTGGAGCATGTCTTGCATTTGATGCAACAGCCACTTCATGTGAAACCCCAAACGGATGTATGGCTACAACGATGTACGGCCGATATATGGGAATTGTGATATACATATACTGATATGTGGCTATATATATATATATATCTATAACAGTGTATACAGCCGTGGTGTAAATACAGAATTTCTACCAGGGGAATCACCAAATGTACGGTCGTATACGGTGCATATATGCGGTGCTGGCCAACCCTATTTGCGATTGAAGTGAAGGCATGCCAAGGCACACGTGAAGAAGGCAGGAGGCCCAGTTCATGCCGTCATCAGTTCTGCAAATTGACACGTTCCACCCTGAAACCGGAATGGTCGGAATGGTTCAACTTCACGCAGGTCAAATTAATGCACGTGTGCGAGAAGCAGAGGACACAGAGCGCGCCATCAACGCAGCGCGTGAAGTTTACAGGGCAGTGCCCATTCGAGGCTCCATCCTGTACTTCGTGATTGCTGAGCTGGTGGGTCTTTGTGAATATGTGTATAAAACTAGATTCTTACTAAGACATGGTTCTTTCTGCTGTTCATTCTATCCATAGGTTATGATGGCTGGACAGGCACGCGCATGCAGTAATGAACACAGAGGTGACACACACATGCACACACACACACGCACACACGCACACTCAACCATGAAGCCATTTCCTGAGTTGTCATTCTGTCTGCAGGCGGGCATTGACCCCATGTACCAGTATTCCCTCGCCTACTTTGCAAGCCTGTTCAGCCACAAACCATGTATGGTGTTGTTATTATGCTTGCAGGCGGGCATTGACCCCATGTACCAGTATTCCCTCGCCTACTTTGCAAGCCTGTTCAGCCAGTGCATTAGTGCGGCACCACCCTCCGAAGACTTACCCACCCGCTTGAACTCGCTGCTGAATTACATCACAGAGTTCATGTACAAAATGGTGGGTACACGACGTGGCGTGCGTATTTGTGTCTGAGAAAGCATGCTGCTCATATACATCGCAGTGTGCAACAACATGTAATTCGTGAATAGACCAAGCCAAGTCTTTTTGGTCGGTGTATTCTTTCCTGGGTCAAGGTTTGCAAGGATGCCATATGCGGGCACAGCTTTCTCCTTCTGGCTCAATAGATCAAGACATTTATGTGTCCTTCTTTAATTTGGGTTGATCGGTTTTATAAATGATTATTACCGTGACGCTTTGCAACATCTGTTTGCAACGTCTGTTTAGTAAATGCGCGCTCCTGTGACGCCTTGCAACATCTGTTTGCAACGTCTGTTAAGTAAATGTGTGTTACCACGACGCTTTGCAACATCTGTTCAGTAAATGATATCTCCTTAGTAAATGAGCGCTACTGTGACGCCTTGCAACATCTGTTTGCAACGTCTGCTTAGTAAATGAGTGTTGCTATGACGCTTTGCAACATGCTTCGACTCACACAATCCTCCTTGCACTTTCAGTCATAACAGTTCGGTATTTTTCCTGTGCCAAAACATTGATGCAGATCAGGAATGGACCGACAAGTTTCCTAAAGGTTTAACATGTGCTTGTGCTGCATTTTCTGCCTCCTTACATGGCTTAGGCTTCCTACTCTTGTTGCATGTCTGGCCCATTCCTCCCTCCTTAAATGGCTAGGCTCATACTCTTGTTGCATGTCAGGTTCCTAACCTCTAGGTTCCTAACCTCTATTCTAGGTTCCTAACCTCTAAACCTCTGTCCATTTCTCTGCATTATGTCATAATGTCATACTTGTAGATGTGCCGGCTACATGCACGCCAGGCTACATGGAAGCCCACAAGGGCATCTTCTCCTTCCTTGTAGCCTTAGCCATCCAGCGTGATGCAGGCATCATCCATCTCTGCATTACGTCATAACTGCAGGTGTTCCGTGGGCTGTTTGAAGCCAACAAGGGCATCTTCTCCTTCCTTGCAGCCTTAGCCATCCAGCATGATGCAGGCATCATCCATCTCTGCATTACGTCATAACTGCAGGTGTGCCGTGGGCTGTTCGAAGCCCACAAGGGCATCTTCTCCTTCCTTGCAGCCTCAGCCATCCAGCATGATGCAGGCATCATCCATCTCTGCATTATGTCATAACTGCAGGTGTGCCGTGGGCTGTTCGAAGCCCACAAGGGCATCTTCTCTTTCCTCATTGCCTCAGCCATCCAGCGTGATGCAGGCATCATCCATCCTGGCTTGTGGGGCTTGCTGCTGCGAGGTTCTGCTGCAGGTATATTTGTTATCATGTTTAAGCTAGTGCTTGATCTACTTTTCTAAAAATGTCTGCTTCTCATACAATGTGAACGTACGTTTGTTCCAAATTTCGGGTATGCAGCAATAAATCTAAATAAATTAGTCCTGTGCTGGCTCTACCCCCAGCGTGCATGCCATTTTATCTTCTAAAACTGCAGCGTGCGCTGGCTCCAACCCCAGCGTGCATGCCATTTCATCTTCTAAAACTGCAGCGCGCGCAATTTACACGTATCAAACTAACAGGAGCCCAACTCTCAGACAAGCCACAGCCTGCGATGATGCGTTGGCTCAGCCCCAATGGATGGGCTGCCCTGAGGGACCTTCAGGCCTCAGCGGCCAAGTACTTCCCAGATAACAAGCTCTTGGGTTGTATGAAAGCTAAGGTATGAATGGTGCACTTACACGCGCACACACACAAACATAGATACACACATAAACACACACGCACTCCAACACACTTACAAACGAGCTCCTAAATTGCAAGAAGCCCAGGATAGAGATAAATCACGCATACAAGCACACACGAAAATGCATGCACATTTGCACTTAAGCTGACCTCAAATTGTGCGGGCAGACAAAAGGCTTGAATACCCTTCATGAGCATGCATGCCTGACCTGTTATGGAGATATACCATTGTGAATTCCCTGCAATCAACTCTCTGCCAACTAGCACGCAGGCTTTGTGTGTGTGTGTGTGTTTGTGTGTGTGTGTGTGTGTGTGTGAGAGAGAGAGAGAGAGAGAGAGAGAGAGAGAGAGAGAGAGAGAGAGAGAGAGAGAGAGAGAGAGAGAGAGAAAGAGAGAGTGTGTTTGTGTGTGTGTGTGCGGCAATTGTACCTTGACCTTGATGCACTCCAGGAGCTTTTTTCCTATTACTTGTTCTAAGCCCTTTTTCTTTCAAGGCAGATGATCGGCACATCAGCACACAGGGTGTGTATTGCCAAGGCTGGACCTTCAATGACGCCCTGGGTGTCTAAAAGCTTGGCATCATACACACACCTCTCAGGCGGATGAGTGGCGCAGAGTGAACGAGGCTGCCGAGGTTATAAAAGCTCATCTTAATATACACACATCTCTCAGGCGGATGAGTGGTGGAGATAAAGCAAGGCCCTGGAAACATGAAAACTAATTATGATGCACACACCTCTCAGGCAGATGAGTGGCGCAGAGTGAGCAAGGCTGCGGAGGTTATAAAAGCTCATCTTAATATACACACATCTCTCAGGTGGATGAGTGGTGGAGATAAAAGCAAGGCTCTGAAAACATAAAAACTAATTTTGGTACACACACCTCTCAGGCGGATGAGTGGCGCAGAGTGAGTAAAGCTGCTGAGGTAATTAGCTCTTCTTTATACACACATCTCTCAGGCGGATGAGTGGCGCAGAGTGAGCGAGGCTGCGGAGCCCTGGGCTTCCCCCGAGCTGTCACGATTGCTAAAAGATGACCTAGGTCTGCCGGTGCCAGCCCCCGAGGCTGCCAAAAAGGGCCCATCAAAAATGAGCCCAGAGGAGCAACAGGTAGGGAGTGAGTGTTGCGTGGGCCAGAACCATACGCCCCAACCCAGGTAGGATGTGTGTGGCGTTCAGAGTGTGTGTGGCGTGGGCCAGAAATGTAAGCATGTAAGTGTTTAGGGTGGGTGTGCGGTATTTTTAGCGGGTAGGTTTCCAAATGCACTGTCATGTCTGGTGTTTGTGTGTACGTCCTTGGCCAACCTCAGGGGCGAGTGGTTGTGCCTGTAAAGAGGAGAAAAAGTGGAAGTGCCGGAGCCCTAAACAACAGCAACACCACCACGGCTCTCGATGCATTATTTTATTCACATACACTGTGTGTGTCCTCAATCTGTGTAGAAGCAGGAGGCACTTGGAGCATCAGTACCGTTCCTGACTCTGCTACTTCTTCGTATCCTGTGTGAGGACAAGCTGGTCGGAGGAGTGCAGAGGTACGTTTGGGTAAGGGTAATGGTGTTTACTCTGCTACTTCCTCGTATCCTTTGTGAGGACAAGCTGGTCGGAGGAGTGCAGAGGTACGTTTGGGTAAGGGTAATGGTGTGTGGATGTTCAGGAAAGGTACATGAATCAACAGGGATGTGTCATACGGCGCATTCGTGTAATGCGCTGTATGCACTGGGTCTTTCTGTCTGCTTTTTTTTAGACATGTAAAAAACTAAGCTATTCTGCGCAACTTTCAGGTCCCAAAACGGTGGAGTGGTTGGGGGCTTGTTGGCACTTGTTGGCTGGGGAGGGGGGGGGGGGTTGCAT
>Ga0307968_1000323_pt1:2500-32269 | contig 32269 bp, 26 predicted proteins | sample OrgLakmetagen650_FD_201834 | JGI IMG/M metagenome (GOLD analysis project Ga0307968, IMG submission 201834) | Saline water microbial communities from Organic Lake, Antarctica - #650 | ecosystem: Environmental > Aquatic > Non-marine Saline and Alkaline > Saline | place: Antarctica...
CACACATACACACACACACACGCTTTGTGCCAAACGCAGAGGGGACCATGCAACCTCAAAGCAAAAAAGTCAGGAAGGTAAAGCCCTAGACAAAAAGGCGAAGCAGCTGTCCCTCGAAGCAGCCAACCACATCTTTCTGCAAAATAACAGAGGTACTCCAAGAAGGGACTGTTCCTCTCGCACAGTTGCCAAGGAATCCCGACCTGCTGTTCTGCTGTGTATGACTGGAAAGAGGGCTAACGGCATAGTGCAGATTTATTTTTGATGATTACGAGCATGCAACACTCTCACACACACACTCGCACACACACACACACACACACACACACACACACACACACACACACACATATTTGCCTCAATATTACCCATATTGCCGTAGGCAGGCCGCCAGGAGAAGTGGACCTTCACGGGCTCCATGTAGCAGAGGTGGACATGCGTCTGCAGTGCTTTCAAATAGAAGTAGTGATTGCTGAAAATTGCATGTAGCGGAGGTGGAAATGAGTCTGCAGTGCTTTCCAATAAAAGTGAAGATTGCTAAAAATTGCATGTAGCGGAGGTGGAAATGCGTCTGCAGTGCTTTCAAATATTAGTAGTGATTAGCTGAAAATTGCATGTAGCGGAGGTGGACATGCGTCTGCAGTGCTTTCAAATAGAAGTAGTGATTGCTAAAAATTGCATGTAGCAGAGGTGGAAATGAGTCTGCAGTGCTTTCAAATAGAAGTAGTTATTGCTGAAAATTGCATGTAGCAGAGGTGGATATAAGTCTGCAGTACTTTCAAATAGAAGTAGTGATTGCTTCAAAGTGCATGTAGCAGAGGTTGAAATGAGTCTGCAGTGCTTTCAAATAGAAGTAGTGGTTGCTAAGAATTGCATGTAGCAGAGGTGGAAATGAGTGCAGTTTTATCTAGGCAAGTCAAGCAGCCGGCCACATTTGTGGAGGAAATGGCTTGACAGGATCCTGTGTTTCAGTTTCTTGGCACAGCAGCATCATTGCGCAAGAGTAGGGTTAGCCAGAACCATATATATGTATACGGAGTACGTACGGTACTATTTTGCAGGGAAATCACCCAATATACGGTCATATACGGTGTACATATATACGGTTCTGGCCAACACTACGTAAAAGCTGAAGCGATGTTTGTTGTGACGCAAACAGGGCTGCTTGCAAAAAGCGAGCAATTGATTGAGAACATTGAAATAAAAAAATCACAAGAATAAGGTGTTTGCTTTTCCTCCGGGAAGACCTCAGCTTGCAAATCCTAGCTAAAATGGAAGGCAATCATCAACAGGCCAGCAGATGTTGCACCCACAAGGCTGTGTCCATTTTTCCTGCAAAGTGCGACCCCACTATGGAGAGCAACCAGGCCACCGCGTGCGACAAACTTTTGTGAACCTGACGCATATTTTGCAGCTTTCTTATTCAATGAGCTACATGCATCTGCCGGCACTCCATGGTACATGGGAATGGCAAAAAGTTGCAATTATCGTGTTAGGAACTGCGCGTGTTGCACCTTCAAATTCTTTTCAGCCGCATCTCTGCCAGAGCTTTTGTTTGGCTCCTGAAATTGGACAAGCCTAAAATTTCAAAGCAAAACTCACGTTTCATATTACCTGCAATTCCATACCTACGCCTTTGCGCAGGATCAGGCGACTGAGAGCAACAAAAAGATTGAAACAACTATTTTTCAACGGAATAATGCACATTCTGTACCACTGTATGATGGTTTCAGCCAGACAGGATCAGGCTAGAAAACGGATTGACTGAGGCAGCCAAACGTAAAAACAACTAGCACACAACTTATACCCACTTTTCTTTCATAATCTCTTTGCCTGGTTCACAGGAAGAGGCATTGTTGGCAAATGAGCAAATTTGTACTCTAAGCAAATGTGTCACTCTTTTTGAGCGGTGGTGTCTCTTTTTCCACCCAATGGGTGGTTCAAATCCCTTAACAACACACCTCCTTCTATTCCTTTGCAGGCATGATGGGAATTTTCAGCACAAATACACGACTTTTCATTTGTGTGACCAAACTCAAAAGCCCAAGGCGCATGCCGCTTTGCTTCCTACACTTCCTGGTGTTCTGTACGTCTGTGTGTGTATCTGAGTGTGTGATTGCGTGTGTGTGAGTGTGAGTGCAAACGTACGTTGTGCAAACTTACGTTTATTTGTTATTTGCCCTGCGATATAAACCAAGAAAGCAGATTGGGCCCTGATAAATTGTCTCCTTTCTGTTTGTAATTCTCCTGAGAAGACCGTCAACTGTATATTTGTAGGGTTCACCAGAACCATGCATGTATAGGTATATTCGGTGTACATACGGTATTTTTAGCAGGGAAATCACCATACGTATGGTCATATACGGTGCAGATATCCGGTTCCGGCCAACCCTGTATCTTTGTAATCTCCTGCAGGCCTTGACCAAGGTAGGGGAGAAGATAAAGCTTGCAAACTTACGTCTTGGTTATTTCCCCTGCAACACAAATTAAAAAAGCAGGTTGGGCCCTGATAATTTGTCTCCTTTATGTATGTAACTCCCCTGAAAAGATCGTCACCTGTATATTTGTGATCTCCTGCAGGCCTTGGCCAAGGTAGAGGAGAAGATAAAGCTTGCCAGACAGCCAGGTGCGTAATTTGCCGCAGGGCGGACAGTAGGGCTGTGCAAATGCGTTGGTATGAACATGTGCTTACGAGCATTTGTTTTTGAACATGTGTTTACGCTCTTAATTTGGAACCGGTGCAGCCTCTGCACACTGCTGTAGCAATACCGACACCATCTTTGTTTGCTCCTCTTTGCACACTGCTGTAGCAATACAGACACCATCTTTGTTTGCTCTTCTTTGCACACTGCTGTAGCATTACCGACACCATCTTTGTTTGCTCTTCTTTGCACACTGCTGTAGTAATACAGACACCATCTTTGTTTGCTCTTCTCTGCACACTGCTGTAGCAATACAGACACCATCTTTGTTTGCTCTTCTCTGCACACTGCTGTAGCAATACCGACACCATCTTTGTTTGCTCTTCTCTGCACACTGCTGTAGCAATGCAGACACCATCTTTGTTTGCTCTTCGTTTGGTACTGTCAGCCACTGCCTACTGAAATAATTCCTATGACGCAGGCAGTGAAAAAACACTCCCCGCATTGACTAAGGAGAAGGATCCACTTAGGAACACTTGGGTAGCGTAATGCTATCTATCTTGGGAACACTTTTGACCGTAATGCTATCCAAATCGACTAAGGAGAAGGAGCCACTTGGGAATACTTGGGTACCGTAATGCTATCAAACTTGGGTACTGTATTGCTATCCTACCACAAAAAGGTGGAAATGAACAATTCTAGCTTTAGTGGTTGGCCTTGAGCAGGCATTGTTTTGTTTAGTTTAGTTTAGATCACAAAAGCATTCAGCCTGAGATGGCTGCTCGACCTATGAGAACGAGGTAAAAACCTCGAAACATCAAACAAACTTGAGCAGGCATTGACTGAAGGCTGCTGCTCCTGCGCTGCAGGCTCAGGCATCAACGCAATCACTTTCGTGGTCGGCAAAGGGCTCCATTCAGATAACGGTGACGCTAAAATCAAGCCTGCGGTGTTGGAGTTTGTCAACAAGTAAGTGGACGAGTAGGTGGAGAGAATGTAGGGTGTTATTCTAATGATGTTGCCACTCCCGTCAAGGAGTTTTCCGAGCTTGCAGGATTTTGAAGGGCATTGATCTATTGATGTTGCAGAGCACATCCAGGAGGTTTTGTTTGCTGTGCGGAGTCTACATCAGAGCTCTGCTTGTGTTGCATGATACACGGTCACATGTTTGTGTTGCATGATACACGGTCACATGCTTGTGTTGCATGATACACGGTCACATGCTTGTGTTGCATGATTAGGGTTGGCCAGAACCGTACTTATACGCCGTATATGACCGTATATTTGGTGGTTTTCCTGCCAAAATTACCGTATATATACCGTATATATATGGTTCTGGCCAACTCTATGCATGATACATGGTCATGCTTGTGTTGCATGATACACGGTCATGCTTGTGTTGCATGATACACGGTCAGCAGCCATCACATGAAAGTGTACAGTACTCTACTTAACCGACGAGCATTATCTAAACACCTATTTTATTAATAGTTATAAAGAGCAACAATGGAAAGTTAGCAAAAGCATTAAGCGTGTTGCAGGCATTGTTTGTATCTTTTATGTGTGCGTGTTGACTCAAAATCACCACTCACCAAAACAATGTCAGGGGTACCCACAAACAAGCAGGCATACACTTTTCATTTCATCTCACCACCCACTGTGCGTACGTCTTGGGATGCTGTGCCCATGCTCACACAAACACACACACACACACACACGCACACACACACACACACAAACACACACACACACATACACATCTTTAAGGTACTCTCTCCGAGTCACAGAAGGAAAGCCCAATGATGGCTGCCTCTTTGTGGAGCTGGTTGCACCATCAAAGAAGGGATTCTTCTCCAATTTGGTGTCCAGTGGCTGCACCATCTGCTGATTGCTATCCCTCGCTGACTTGGGTGGCCTGATGCAAAAAGACATGGTGAAAAAATGCTCAAAGCTGTGGTATCAATGCTATTAGCAGGGTGCGTTTTGATCATTCCTTTGATCTATGCCATGCATCTGTATGCTAGACTTCACTCCCTAGCAGGATGTGCATTGCTATCCGTTTTAAGCACAGCACTCTAGGTATTGCGAGAGGAGCTTCCATTGCTGAGGTTCCCTTTCTCCATGCCCACTGCCTTCATCTTGAGTTTGCAGTGCACTTTCAATAGTGTCTCTATAGTCGCGTTGTCCTTTGGCTGGCCTCAGAACAATGAGTGATGGCCACCCTGCAACACTCAGTGGCAACATTTTTTCGCGGCCGGGCTAGGGTTCTGCTAGAGCCGTCGACCCTACACACTGTTTCACCATATGCAACTGCTGCGCTGTGTTGCTTGTTGTTTTTTCTGCTGGTACTTCTAAGTGGCTTGTACAACGGTGCAATGATTGCACGTCTACGCTATTTAGAAATGTTTTGACCTCCTGAAGGGATGCTTGTTTATTAACTGAGGTTTAATCATCAGGCCTTTCTTTGTTCCTATGATGGACAAAAGTTTGTTTTAATATTGCTATCATTCGAATGAATCAGGATTATAGCACTGCCTTGTCATACAACCAATGCATTTCAATTGGTTTGTGTTCTTTCCTTCAGATGAAGCAGCAGCAGGGCTTCGTTCCTTGGCTTTGTCTTGTTCCGCCTGTTATTTTCGGCCTTTATTAAAATAAGATGTTTAACCCATGCATATGGTTGTGTTTGGCCTATCCTGAATGGACAACGAGAGGGTAACATAAGACCTCCAAACAGAATAAGAAAAAGATCAATGGGGATCAGGAAGGTTGCAGGCTTGACCTGAAACCGGTTCCTGATGAGAGTTGGTAATGGCACTGGAAAGTGCGTGCCTGGTATGGACTAACTTGGCAGCGTAATTGACAGAATGAACATGAAGCTTGGAAGCAAGTTTTCTCTCTTTTTTCATAAGATGGCGATCAGTAGATCTGCTGAGTCTTATACTTCGCAGTGACCGTAATTTGATCTGACAAAGTTGATTAATAAAAGGGAGGCAAGAGAGGCAGGCTGGAAGCGATAACAGAAAATAGAGGGGACAGCCAAGGTGATGAGATGAAGGGCAAACGTGTACGAGAAGGTCAAGCACGAGAAAGAAAGAAGGAAGGAAGGCCTGCGTACTTTGGTGCCCGTAGAAACAACGAGGTTTAGGAGGACAGGGCTAGTAAAGAGTGAAAAGGCAACGGGCCGATTTAGCTACACAACCGCGAGGCACTCAACATAAAAAACTAGGGAAGCTAAGAATTAGCCAGGATAAAAGCAGCTAAGCCATTGCGATGACTGGTGCGCCAAAGCCAAACTCCAATATAACCCAAAGAGAAGAGAAAGTTCCCCTACAGAAAACGCAGCTGCACCGACATGTCACTCTCAACATTACGAGCCAATACTTGGGAGACACGAAAGCAGTAATTTCTTTGAGAATCAAGACCCAGCTCCTTAAAGGGCACCAGCGTGTGATGTTGTAGATGGTGCCACCCACTCCCAAAAGGATGGTGTGGAAAGTAACGGAGGCTCCTTAAAGTTGGAGCAGAGGCCTTATTACTGTTACTGCGCGGCGCTCAGCTAATCAATGGCACGTTGAAGAACGCTGAGATCTTTGGGTCGATGCTGTCTGGGGAAGGTGGATCTGCTAATGGCTGGCGGTGCTGTTGAGGTGCTCCTGGCCTCCCTTAATTGCCCCCTGCCGCTCCTAAGAACCCACCCCGCTTCATTGCCGGTCTGTTGCTTTTTTGTTTTCGCGGAAGTGGAGGGCATCCAGACGGCTGGAGGTAAACCTATTTTTATCTGAGAAAAGCCATTTTAGTACATTCCTAGTTTCAGCTCTATTGGGAATCTGAAGGTTTTGCATAGCCAGCCGTCGCTGCTGCCTAAATCCAAAGAGGCAGAGCAAAATCCTAGGGAGCCTGTCTTGCTGATGGCTTTGAAGATCATGCTGCATGCTAAGTTGTGTCTCTTAGTGATCGTATATTTTATTTGCGTGTATTGGCATCAAGAAAGGATGTGCAGGGCACTGCCTAGTCGAGGGTACTAGAGGGGGCAAGTTAGGCTTATGGAGCACTTAAACCAGACTGCATGCTTTTGATTGTATAGGCTTCCTGTTTGAACTTCAAAAATGATGCACTTGATTTCAGCAGGGACATAGGCTGCTGTTAGGTAAGCGCAGCTAGCGGCTCCATCGGCAGAGCCATTTCGATAAGGGTCTGGTAATTTTCATGGTAATTTGTTACTGCATTGGCATTTCCTAGTTTGTGGAGGGGGTGGGGTGCATGTGTGTTTGCAAAGCGTCATGGTAATTGGATAGGTACCAGAGCCTTGAAATAGGTGACTGGGCTGTGTTTGGGTGATTTTGTATGATTCGGTGTTCTTCTATTTCTTTTGCAATCCAGTAGATGTCGTAAAAGGGATTTCCCTCAGGGCCAGTTGTTTTCATGAAGGTATCCGCGTCAGAGTAGGTTGCAATTGACTTTTTAGCAAGAGCGTCAGCATGCTCATTGCCTATAATACCTGCATGGGATTTGACTTTGTTGAAATTAATGGGCTATGGTGACTGGTGGATTGCTTTGACAATGGATTGGAGGACATCTCCCTGGATGTGGTGGCGGTGGAGGTTTGGGTGTGAGAGCTGATTTTTAGTTTTGTGCAATGAGTTAGGCTATCTGTGGCTGTATGGGAGTATCCGTGAATGATTGCGGCTGCTATAGCTGCTAGCTCTGCACGTAAGATAATATTTGGTTGTACCTAAGCCTCTTGAGTACCCTTCTTCGTATTTTTAGGACTGCCAGCCCCACCAATCTTGTACTTTGCGGATCAGGTTTGGGCAAGAGCTCTGTTGGGTCGCCTCGTTAGAGCACTGAAATTGGTCCAAGGTACTTGTATTATCTTGGGGGCCTGGAGGTAATCGTTGAGCAGTTTCCTTATTCTATTAAGGCCAGGGGTCTCTTCAGGGGTCTCTTCAGTGCCAAGTAAAGAAGGGTAGGACACATTTTTGGATGCAATTGATTTCCCACTTTGCCTCAGGAACTTCTTTGGCAAGCTCTTTTAGCCAGTTTTTGTTGCAAGCATTGAGTCAGTTTCTGCCTTCAGTTTTCCACGTGGCAATGATGTGCACTTCCCAAGTGTGTTTGGGATGGGGCGTCTGTATATTGTTCCAGAAGGGTACTACTGCATATTGGAGTTGGTCTGATGGTATTGAGCCCTAAAATTTACATTAGTGCGGGAACCTGCGGTAGAGCAATGCGTAAGGACTTATGGTCATCCTTTTATTCCATGAGGGAAGAAACATGAAGGTAGCCGTTGCCTCTTTGCTAAGGGCAGCGGAGCAAATTGCATGCCTTGTTGCTAGATACATGGTATTTTCATGGTAAATGGGATGGCAATTAGAGAAACCAGTGAACTAGGAGGATAAGGCGTTGAAGTTTACTTCAAAACTCTTGGGTGTTCACTCCAGTATTGACACTCACAAAGTAGCAACAACATTAGTGTTCTAGGGTGGCGTGGAGTAGGGGCAGCACCCAATTATGAGTTAGAACAGCAGCGTTGGAATGAGCTATAGATAGAAGAAAAGGTTTGTATCAGCCTTGTTTTTGTAAATTCACTGAAGTAGTCTGCAATGCAATAGACAGAAGAAAAGGTTTGTATCTACCTTGTTTTTGTGAAGTCAGTGTAGTTGTCTACAATGCAAAGCATACTTTCAACTAACAACTTATGCTATCAACGGGTTCAATGAAAATGAAATAATGAAGATGCAACGTCCACCCAACACCAATGCAGCTCTTATCCTATGTCTGCTTTTTCTGAACCCTACCAAAAATGTACTATCTGCGCTCGCTTAAAAACTCTATGACACATACACATCATTCTAAGCAAGCTTGGGGGACTTCTTGCCGTGGCTCTCGTTCCACTCTCGTCCAATCAGGTCTTCGAGCTTTCCCTTCTTTGCCAGCTCGTAGTTCTTAGACACCTGCCAGTGCATCCATCGGATCGTGTGTAAATAAATAAATTATGTCTTAGACGGAGGGATCCTGCTTGACCTTGTGCTGTTTACAGCGCAAAATGTAAACCTGGGTGTGTGTATGTATGTTTGTGTGTGTGTGTGCTTGTGTGCTTGTGTGTGTGTGTGTATGTGCGTGTGTGTGTGTGTGCGTGTGTGTGTGTGTGTGTGTACAGCGCAAAATGTAAAGATTGCATCCCTGTCACACCAAAATGCTGACACTCTTCCTATATCTTGCTGTCTTCTAATATCCCTCCTGAATAGAAAGGCAATGTCTGTCATTAACCCAGTTGCTGCGTCGGTGAAAGGGTTTTCGATTGGATGTCGATTCTTAGTTCTTGGTATAAATGGGTATACGTATACCGCACGTAACACCAAATTCACCTGCTTCCAGTTCACGATGCTCCAAAAGTCTTCCAGGTACTTAGGTTTCATTGGGCCGTACGTCAGGTAGAATGCCTGCATCGGAGTTTACAGAGTAAGCCATCACAACGTGCGCCTGCTAGGCTGCGTATGTTAAACATGTCTACATGAATGCCTGCATCCATCCGCGTGGCAGTGCAGCAAAGCATAAAGTACAGCAAGCATGATTCTACAATGAAAAAACCTTTGAGTATGGAGCGTGATGAAATACAACGAGCAGTGAACATGGCCTAGAAATACCCCCAAACACTATGTGCATTTGTGTGACTCATAACTTACGTGTTCCCACACATCAATGCCGAAAATGGGCACCCCTTGCTTCTCCTCAGGCACCTGTTGATTTTAGTAGGGGAGTAAATAGGGTTGGCCAGAACCATATATGTACGGTGTATATCTGTATATACGGTATTTTTGGCAAGGAAATCACCAAATATTCAAATATACGGTAATATACGGTGTACTTATATGGTTCTGGCCACCCTAGGAGTAAACTATTCCAGGAGAGTGGCAATATCAATCATGCATTATTCATGCTGCTCAGCCAAAGGCACAAAGTATCTATCACAAACAAGAAGCTTCTTGACCGTTCGGTCAAAAATGAGGGTACATGTATGCAGGCAGTTCGGCGCAATGCGTGTCGTACAATTATGCAAAAAGCTTGATCACCACAGTTTACAACCTGCTGGCATCAAACATTAGGTGCTATGCGTGTCGTACGATTATGGCAACAGCTTGATCACCACATTATACAACCTGCTGGCATCAAACATTTAAAGGGTATGGCAAGGCAGCAAGCCAGCCAGTCCTGTAGAAGCGCACACATCCTGTCACACAGTTCAAACAATTTCTGAACCTATCAATGCTGCTGCAGCTTTCTCCTCTGAAAGAATCTGTTCCTAAACCTCCCATCCAGGAGACTCATACCAGACTCATGAGTGGATTGTCTTGGTTTGCTGTCGTCATGACTGCAAGCTTGCCATGCTCTTGCACGATAAGCCATACCCATCCAGAGCCAAACAACGCTTTGCCCTGCTCCTTCATCTGTGTGTGCGTGTGTTTATATATGTGTGTGTATGTGTGTGTGTTTGTGTGTATATGTATGTGTGTATTTGTTTGTATGTGAGTGTGAGTGCGTGCGTATAACACAGGAAAACACAAGTGTAAAGGTCAAATCGCATACCGTGCTGATGATTTGCATAACAGAGCAAAAGCAAGCATGAAACAAGGGGAGAAAGTTCCACGGAAAGAAGCAGTAGATCACGGACAAAGACAGTTTTCGTCACAACAAGCACCTGCCTTTACCTCATCAACTAAGTCGTCCACTGATCCCCATGTTGCCTCTATCTCCTCTTTCAGGTCCTCGGACAAACTGTCAGCCTTCAAGGCAACCAACGGGCACATACACAAACACATTTCATTAGATCTGGCACAGACCGGACACAGGGGGAGGTGCGCCATTGCGAGATGGTGAGTGGCAAGGCATCACCACGTACCACAAGTGCCAGCTGTGTTGTGATTTCAGGTTCATTTACAGAAAGAGATGGTGAGTGACAAGTGACAAGGCACCACAAGTACCAGCTGTGGTTTCAGGTTCATTTACAGAGAGAGAAATCACCAAACCGGAAAGCTACCGACCACCTGAAACCCAACGGATGACTACCTGAACTCCAACAAGCTGCAGCCAGCCGTGCGTGGTAGATTAGTGGCACTTTAAAAAGAAGCTTGACAACATGTGTACCTTTGTCTCTGCAGCCTCGAAGGGTGCCAAAATGCGCCACCACAGCGCATGGTTCCACGACCCGCCACCGTTGTTCCTGACCTGTTTAAGCATTGCGGGGATAGGCGTAGATGTATGATTTGAGTGGAAAGTCGTGGCAGGATTGCCGCTTTCCTTTGCTTCACGTGTTGGAAGCTGAATGAAAGAGGCACTGTCAACAGACAAGGAAAGACAGGCTTTGGGCAAGAGATCTGTGTATATCTTTGATCCCCTGCAGGCGGTTGGCCAAGTTTAAGGAGAGTTATTAGAGAAGATAACGCTTGCCAGGCAGCTGGGTGTGTAATTTACCGCAGAGCGGGACGGTAGGGCTGTGGAAATGCGTTGGTATGAACGTGCGCACTAGTGGGGGGGTTATTTCTGTTATAGAGGGCGAGGCAATTCGTCTGGAAGAGATCTCTACCTGGAGCACAACATGCCTACCTTAGTCTCAACTGACTGTGGCAGCTTGTCAGCCCCTACTGCTGCCACTAGCTCTGATAGCGTGTATCCCATGAGCTTGTGGTCTCCGCTGTCCTTTAGAGCGGTGTTGAGGTTGGACACGTACATCGCGTGGTGGTTGTCCTGCGTATAAAAAAGTAAAGTTGCGTAGACGAGACGTGTGTGGCTCACAAAAATAGCTTTAACAAGAAGAAAGCAGAAAGCTTGTTTTTCAGTTGCAACTAGAAAGGTGCACATATGGCTGCTGGCCAAAGAGCAAAAAAATTCGTTGTGCATTAGCGTCAGACATACACTAAAGGATCTGCTGCCAATCTGGTGGGTTTAGCCAAACAAACGGGAGGATGCTCTGTCTGCAAGACATATCTGATCAAAGATGTGAACAAAAAGGAAGACACGCAGGATTACAACTACCGTGGCCAATGATCATGATGATTAATTGGTAGATGTGAGTCACTAGCCGTCAGGCGTGTCAGGCGGCGCGCCAGCCGCCTGTACGGCTGTGCTTTCCTCCCAACTGTCTATTCTATATAACTTACATGGTGGAACTTGTTGGCTTGTTCGGAGATTACTGGCTCGGTTGCTTTAGCGTCAAAGGGGAGGGGGGGCAGCTTAAATTCGGCCTGGTGATGTATGTGCGGTGTTGAACAGTGACAGTCGGTAGTACAGACTGGCGTGATTGCGTGCAAATCAAGTTGCTGAGAGGTACAACACAATGTGTGGGTGCAAGAAGAAAGCGCGCACCAGTGCTGAGAAGGTGCAAGAAAGCAGGATAGCACAAACCGGAAGCATTTTGAATTGGTACTGTTTAAAATTTTTGTGGTTTATATTTTCGTTTACCTCGTTAGGTATGACAGGACTTTCACGTCACGCCAACAGATCTAGGGCATATTTATTTAAAAATTAAGAGGAAAATGGCAAAGCCATCCAAGTACGTGCACTTTCCTCCGCTCTGCCAGTTTACTTGTAGCTCCTCATGCACACCAATGCATGCTTTGACATAATGCTTGCACAGGCCCAACATGTTGGCTGCGCTGGAGGAAGTGTCCTCAGACTCTTCGTTGTCTGGCAGCGAAGCAGACGAAGGATCGCAGGAGCAATCAGCTTTGGCCAAGAGGCAGAAAAAAGATATAACTGTAGAGGTCAGTGTACCAGCACACACACACACACACGCGCACACACACACACACACACACACACACACACACACACACACACACACACACTCACACACACACACACACACACACACACACACACACACACACACACACACACACACACACACACACACACACACACACACACACACACACACACAAACACACACACACGCACACACACGCACACACACACACGCACACACACACGCACACACATACACACACACACAAACACACACGCACACACACATACACACACAAACACACAGATGCACACACGCGCACGCACATACACACACAAACACACACACATGCACACACGCGCACGCACATACTCACACATGTCCAGGCATACCTGCACTCGCACACATTTGCAAACACACATATACACAAACGCACGCATACATACAAGCAACACACCTTCACACCTACACGCACAGACGCATGTGCGCGCATACCTGCATATGTTGCCACGCACACACACACGCACACGCACACACACATACATACACACACATACATACACACACCACCACCACGCACACACACACACGTACCCCCCCGCATACACAACACACACACACGCATGCACACACGTGCGCACGTCATATCCATGTACATGAGCATGGGCAGGACAAGCCTTTCAAATGTCTTATATACATCTGCAGAAACGAGTGAACCAGACAATAAGGCTGGCACAAGCATGCTTTTCCTTGAGAGTGAACTCGTGCCTTTGCTTAAAATAAACATCTATCACCTTGCCACAGTGTACGTCTTGAGAAGTATTGTCCTTGGCAGATTCTTTCTCCTCTATAACCACGCCACGACACTCATAACCCATTAGTTTTAACAAAAAGGTGTAATTTATTTCACTCTACGCGTCCATGTATGATGATAAGGGTTGGCCAGAACCGTATAAGTATAATTATAGGTATTATACGGTACGGTATATACGCTGTATGATACGGGGGGGGGGAGCGTATCTACGAACCGTATTTTCCCGTATCAGAAATAGCGATACGTATTTTACACCGTATATACGCCGTATTTCCGTACATACGCCGTGTTTCCGAAAAAAAACACTTTGCAAAACCATATCTCAAATTGTACATCCCAGACTCAGGTTCGAATCCCCGCAGGAACAGTCCTTTTTGCTCTTGGGAGTCAATTTCTTTCTTTGCGACTCCATTAGTTGAGCACTCCCTTTGCTTCCCACTTTGTTTTAATGCACGTTTTTGGTGGTTAGAGTAGTTGGGCTTCTTTTTGCAATGGAAAAGGCCATTTTGGGGGTCTTTTTGGCTTTGGACAGGCCTAGCCCTTCAAATTTTGATTTTTTGGCACAACTGGAATGGATATAGGTGTGCAGCTCTTCAAGAGCTACAGAATGAGCCCATTATGATTTATATCTGAAGGGTACCGATTTCTCCGTATATACGGAATACGGTTTTATACGGTATATACCTATATACATACAATATATACGGTATTTGAAATGGTGATATACAGTTCTGGCCAACTCTAATGATGATCTGTGCATCACGCAGCTTCTTCACTACCGTACCTTTCCTATATCACCCTTTGTAGATAACGTTTTTCGAACTCCGGGGTGGTTCCGGTAGTGTTTAATATGTACTTATCGGAAACTCCGGGGTGGTCCAAGGTTAGCGAAATTAAGTTTGGTGGGTAGCTAATCAGTGATAAGCGGAAGGCTTTCTGGGGCCTCCCCCGGGTTCTTTCGCTCCCTTTCAAGCCCCGCCCCAGCACCAGCACCGACCTAAGGCAGCTCAGCAGTTGACAAATGCGGTGCAGGTGGGGCAGCTCAAGCAGACAAGGTCACGCACCTAGGCCCACACCCAAGGTGCACCATCAGCATGCGCAAGCACACGCAAAGCACACAGCGGCAGCATCAGCATCAGCAGCAACAGCAGTAGCAGCAACAATGAGGAGAGCGAACACAGCATCAGCAATAGCGGCGAGAGAGGAGGGAGTAGAAGGGGTGGGGGGGGGCCTAAAGGGGAACCCATTATGATGGACTACATTCCAAGAGCAACATTCATAATTTAATTGCAGAGACAGAGACAATGTTACTTCTTCCAAACGTTTTGGTCCAAGTCTGAACCCTTTTATCATCTTCCCGTCATTAAACCATTCTTACGTTTGTGGTAAGCTAAATTGCCCCTCACTGACGCACACGTAAACATGCACTGGCACAAGCGCACCAATACACATGCATACACACAAAAGCGTATATGCACGCATACGCACACACGCACACGCACTGGCTGGGCTAAGTGCTCACCGGCGTTGAAACGGAAATGGCTAAGATATTTCTTTAAAGGATCCAGGATTAACCAGGGTTACTTTCAATGTGAAATTTGGGCTCCAGGGTTGATACGGTAAGATGCATTACATAAGAAAGGCCGCAACAACCTGCAAGCATGGCACAAGGCTGACAGAACGAACCTTGTGTTTGTGTCTCGCAGGATTTGATGAGTAAAGGGTACAAAAGTGGGCCGTCTGTTTTGGGCGTGAGGCCCCCAAAAGAAGAGGAGCCCGCAAATTGGGACTGGTCTTCGGGGGAGCGTCAGAAAGCTGTGGAGGGACAAGAGACCTTGGAGGTAAGGACTGCCGCTTGGATGTGTGAGTTATATGTTGTATGCCTGAGTGTGTGTGTGTGTGTTTGTGTGTGTGTGTGTGTGTGTGTGTGTGTGTGTTTGTGTGTGTGTATGTGTGTGTGCGCGTGTGTGCGTGCGCATGCGAGAGCACGTGCCAAGGAGTTTGTTGTGTGCTGTATGCACTTGAATGCTGGTGACGCCTCGTGTAACAAGCACTACGCACGGGAATAAAAAAATTTAAAACGAACACATGACGTGCGTCGTGTCAACGTGCAACAAGCACTATGCGTGGGAATAATTAATTCAAAACGAGCACATGATGTGCATCGTGTCAACGTGCAACAAGCACTAGGCGTGGTAATAATAGTGAAACGAGCGTGTGACGTGCATCGTGTCTACGTGCACTAGGCGTGGTAATTGCGGTGAAACGAGCACATGCATTGTGTAGCAAGCTTTCAGTTTACATGAAAGCTTTCAGTTTCCACACTGATCAGTAGCAGGGCACGTGTTACCTTGACTTCTTTGCCTACAGTTTTCAGTCAAACGCACGTGTGGTGTAATGTATTTGGTCCCGGATAACAGTGCTGCATGTGACACACTGCATGTGACACACTGAATGACACACTGCATGACACACTGCATGAGACACTGCATGTGACACACTGCATGTGACACACTGCATGACACACTGCATGACACACTGCATGTGACACACGTATGAGAATTAGCGTGTGTTACTTGCAGACTCTTGCGTTGCTACTCCACATATTTGTGCCGTGGCCAAGTGTGTGTCGCCTTTGAACGAACTGCGTTGTGGTCGTTTCGTTTCACAAAGTGCGGCAGCGCTGCAATAAGCGCACGCTTAGGGGGTGCACAGGACCTGGTGTATGTTTTAGGGTGATCTTCTCTGCATTCGCTGATCTGAAACTAGTTGAGAAAGCAATTTTTGAGGAAGACCCAATATGGCCCCTTTTCCGTACTCAGTGTGGGGAGGTGTTTTCAATGCCTACGTAGTTTTTTTTATTGTACATAGGCACACACTCCGTTGCAAGGTCGACGAGCAACCCACCATATAGCAACAGCAGCCGTATTATATACGTGCGTATGCAGAGCAAAAGGCGTTCACATGCACACATTAAGCAATATCATGAGTGTACGCGCGCACACCTTGCAGGACCGGCGAGCTACCCACCATGCAGCGACAGCTGCAGTGGAGACTTCAGCGATGTACACACAGGTATTTTGCTGTATGTGTATTAGTTGTTCGGATGGTGGCATCTGGAAATGCGGTCCTTGGACGGCAAACTGGAGGGGAATAAGGCCATGTGTGTTTATAAGAGGGAGCTCATGCACTATGAGAGGGAAAGGAGCGCTTGCAAACAGGTGCTATGCCTTCCAGGGCATACATTTTGCTTTTACAAATCGCACTATCAGCTCAGCCAACCGGGTTTATATTGAGTCGCTCCAAATAGGGATGCATAAATAAACAGCTGGTTGAGCTCATGCATTATGAGGTTGGAATGAACGCTTGCTAACAGGTGCTGTGCTTTCTAGAAAACAACATGTTGCTGTACAAATTGCACCATCAGCTCAACCAACTGTTTCTTTTGTTGCATCCCTATCAAGAGCATGACCACTGGTGGCCCAAACCGCATCCGTGCACCGTATATGACCGTATATATGGAAATGTCCCTGCTAACCACACCGTATACACATAGGGTTTGCCAGAACTGTGTATATGCACCGTTTACGGCCATGTGCATATGACCATGTATCTGTAGGGTTGGCCAGATATACGGTATTTTTGGCAGGGAAATCACCAATTATACGGTCGTATACGGTTTATATATACGGTTCTGGCCAACCCTATGTATTTGGTGATTTCCCTGGCAAGGGCTACTCTTCTGTACCGTGTGTACACCATATTTATATATACTTTTTTGGCCAACCCTATATATGCACCGTAAATACGGTATATATTTATTTACATGCTTTTGGCCAACCCTGGTGACTAACTAGCTTTTAAGACTGCTACAAAGCACAGCTAGGTGAATAGCTTGTGAGTAGGGTTGGCCAGAACCGTACATATACATCTTATATGACCGTACACTTGGTGATTTCCCTGCCAAAAATACGGTATACCTATATACCGTATATATATGTATATTTGTATGACTCTGGCCAATTCTGCTTGTGACACAACGCACGGCTAGTAGATATCTTGTGACACAACGCACGGCTAGGAGATATCTTGTGACACAATACACAGTTAGTAGATATCTTGTGACACAACGCACGGCTAGAAGATATCTTGTGACACAACGCACGGCTAGGAGATATCTTGTGACACAACGCATGGCTAATTAGACAGCTTGCGGGACAATTCTACACAGCCAGATAGATTTCTTGTGACACAACGCACGGTTAAGTAGACAGCTTGCAGGACAAATCTGCACAGCCTGACTGACGGCAAGTGAACCTCCGGTCAGCTCCAAAGCTGCGGGATTACCACGACATTTGTAGTAGTGCAAGCGAAATGTATTATCAGCGTGTACCATATTTTTCACCACGACGTTTGTAGTAGTGCAAGCAAAATGCATTATCAGCGTGTACCATATTTTTTGTAGGGTTAGCCAGAGCCATATGTATGCAGCGGAATCGGTCACCAGTGCATTCAGTGGTCAGTGCTATGTATGCATGGTATATGGTATCGTACGGTTTCTTTTCGTTTGCATTGTGAAATGCAGCAGGTGGGGGATTTAATATGAAACAGAAAAAATGGGGTTTACGTGTAGGGTAGGCCAGAACCATACGTATAAGGTGTGTACACTTTATTTCTTGCGGGGTAATTACCAAATATACGGTCATGTACGGTGTATTTTTACGGTTCTGGCCAGCCCTACTCACGTATTTTACTACCGCATCAGGTGCTGGTTTGGTGTAGTTTGTTCAAACGCAAGTGTGATTTATCGACCTTGTAATACGTGCTGTCATTGAAGTGCACAAGTGGACCTTCAGACTGGCAAGGGCTTAACTTGTTTTAATAGACAAGGCACGCGCTTAGCCACGCATTTCTTCTTACCTACCCTCTATCCCATGGGCTTCTTTTAACCAGCCTCAGGAATGAAGCACACGCTAAGTCACATACGTTGTTACTTACCTATCCTCTGTTCCATGGGCTTCTTTAACCAGCCTCATGAATGAAGCACGCTAAGTCACATACGTTTCTACTCACCTACCCTCTGTTCCATGGGCTTCTTTAACCAGCCTCAGAAATGAAGCACGCCAAGTCACAAACGTCTCTAATTACCTACCCTCCGTCCCATGGCCTTCTTTAACCAGCCTCAGAAATAAAGTACGCGCTTAAGCCTCAGAAGTAAAATACGCGCTTAGGCAACTACCTTCTGACCTTCCTCCCCTCTATCGCATGGGATTATTTTGAGCAGCCTGAGGATAAAATGGGTCACTCTTATAGTGTTTGTTGTCCACGTACACCTGAAGCAGCTGTTGCAGAATGTACGTTGTTCGCAAAATGTTTTTTCCTGGCAACTCCAGGCTGCAATGAATCACGCTGCAAAGCTTCGAGACGAACGGAGGATAGAGCAGGAGAAGCTAGCAGAGTCGAAGAAGCTGAGTTTTAATCAAAAGGTATGCTTTGTTTGTGTGCCATGTGCTCCGAACACGGTCTTGAATAATGGCAGAGGAAAAGGATGTAGTATCACATATCACATAGCGAGCAGAGCAACAGCACGTCAAAAACGAACGGAAACCATCATTTTGGTACCAAGGTTTATAATAGTGTATGACTGTACAGATCATCGTTGCTAAGGGTGTTCCGTGCCCTTCGTGACCCCTGCATTGCTGGTTTCAAAGAGAGTAGCGTAAAACTCCTCCATGGTATACTTAGGTGTGATACTTCGGTGTGATACTTAGGTGTGATAGGTGTGATACTTAGGTTGATACTTCGGTGTGATACTTCGGTGTGATACTTCGGTGTGGTACTTCGGTGTGATAGGTGTAATACTTAGGTGTAATACTTTGGTGTGATACTTAGGTGTGATAGGTGTGATACTTGGGTGTGATACTTCAGTGTGGTACTTCGGTGTGGTACTTCGGTGTGATACTTCGGTCTGATACTTCGGTGTGATACTTAGGTGTGATACTTCGGTGTGATACTTCGGTGTGATACTTCGGTGTAATACTTCGGTGTGATACTTCGGTGTGATCTTAGGTGTTAGGTGTGATACATAGGTGTGATACTTCGGTGTGATACTTCGGTGTGATACTTCGGTGTGATACTTAGGTGTGGTACTTCGGTGTGATACTTCGGTGTGATCTTAGGTGTTAGGTGTGATACTTAGGTGTGATACTTCGGTGTGATACTTCGGTGTGATACTTCGGTGTGATACTTCGGTTTGATCTTAGGTGTTAGGTGTGATACTTCGGTGTGATACTTCGGTGTGATACTTCGGTGTGGTACTTTGGTGTGGTACTTCGGTGTGGTACTTCGGTGTGGTACTTCGGTGTGGTACTTCGGTGTGGTACTTCGGTGTGATACCTAGGTGTGATACTTAATGGTAATACTTAGGTGTGATACTTAGGTGTGATACTTGGGTGTGATACTTGGGTGTGATACTTGGGTGTGATACTTCGGTGTGATACGTAGGTGTGATACTTAGGTGCGATACTTCGGTGTGGTACTTCGGTGTGGTACTTCGGTGTGATACTTAGGTGTGATAATGGTAATACTTAGGTGTGATACTTAGGTGTGATACTTCAGTGTGATACTTAGGTGTGATACTTCGGTGTGATACTTTGGTGTGATACTTCGGTGTGATACTTCGGTGTGATACTTCGGTGTGATACTTCGGTGTGATACTTCGGTGTGATACTTCGGTGATACTTCGGTGTGATACTTTGGTGTGATACTTAGGTGTGATACTTAGGTGTGAAGGTGTGGGGATCGGGGGGGTGACCATCTGGGCCTGTGTTGTTATGGTACACAGTAGTACAAGGGTATGGCTCATTGTCATGTTACACAGTCGTACTGTATTGTTACTCCTGTTATGTTACACAGTAGTATTGTTCTGTTATGTACACAGCAGTACAAAGTAGTTGGTTTATGGTACAGTAGTTGTTATGTTACACAGTACTTATTATCCACTTGCGAGCGTGCGCATGAGTTTGAGCGAGTGTGTGCATGGAGCTTGAGGGCAATCTTTGCCCTTCCAAAGCTAGATAAGACCCAGCTCTTTTCAAACTATTGAAGCAGGTCTAGGTAGTTGGGCACGAGGCAAGGGTGGTGCAGGAGAGGTCGGTGGTTTCAGGAGTAGCTTGTGTGTGTGTGTGTTAATGCAGGAGGGGACAATGGTTTCAGGAGTAGTTCAAGAGTAATGCAGGAAAGGATGATTATGGGAATTGCTTAAGTCATGCAGGAGAGGATGGTCGTTATGGGAGTTGCTTATGTGTCATGCAGGAGAGGATGATGGTTATGGTAGTTGCTTAAGTGTCATGCAGGAGAGGATGGTGGTTATGGAAGTAGCCTAAGCGTGGTGCAGGAGAGGACGGTGACTTTGACAGGAGCTTAAGCCCTTGAAATTGTAACAATCATTTTGGTGCGACCTGTTTGCCCTGGCTGTTCTCCGCTACTCTTCATTTAATCCTCACATTCTTCCTAAGAAGATTCTGATTAAATTATTCCTCTGCAATATAAATTTGTATTTGCTGCCGCTCGTCCGATAGGTTTTGTGACGTTTTTAAATCACTGAAGTTTTGGGTGTACCTCAAAGGAATCCGCCCCCCCCCTTTTCACCCTTCTAATACGCGTGCGCATTTTAAGTCAATTTTTTATCAATCCAAAAATTGTACTGCTCACCACTTTCCCTTTGTTTCACTTGTGCAGGAGAAGCGCAAGCGAGATGAGGGCAAGCAAAATAGGGGCAAGAATGTGAGTGAAGGACGGCACATACAAAAAGATCTGATTGCCATTTTTTACAAGTGTGCATTTCAAAAGCTGCAACCTTTAATAAATTGTACACCTTGTGTGCAAGCGCAACATTACCTCAATCAATATATATTGTACATAATATATTTATTGTACATAGTATATTGTACATGATATATTGTACACCTTGTGTGCACGCGCAACATTACCTCGATCAATATTGGGGGAGGAAACAGGCCGTTACATACGTACAATATTGTCCTGAACAAAAAACAATCTCGATTAGAACGCACCTTGCTTATCAAGTTGTTCTCAATGCATTGTACGCAGTATGTCGAAGAGGAGTTAGAACGCACGTTGCTTATCAAGTTGTTCTCAATGCATTGTACGCAGTATGTCGAAGAGGAGTTAGAACGCACCTTGCTTATCAAGTTGTTCTCAATGCATTGTACGCAGTATGTCAAAGAGGAGTTAGAACGCACCTTGCTTATCAAGTTGTTCTCAATGCATTGTACGCAGTACGTCGAAGAGGAGAAGCGGTTAGCACGGAGCTACGGCTACGGCGCGGGATTTGACTAGCTATAGAGGCTTGTCCATGAATATGTAGCTAATAATATATTGAACGTGAGTGACACCTTTGCCTTTTCCTGTGATATAAACAACACACTTTTTCATTAATACAGGGGGCCTTTCTAGCCAAAAGCAGCTCTTGGTTTGTTTTTTAGCAGCGGCTCACATTGTTTTAGCCTCACTATGTAATTGAGCTGGTAGCAGAAAGAAGCCTTCAATCACTGCACATGTCAAGCCTTGTCACGCCCAATTGGTGGCAGTGACAAATCTTGTGACAAACAATTGGTTGGTCCTATTACATTGCATCGTGAGGCGTTGTATTATTTACATGTAAAGTTGATGAGTGATATGCTTCACTCCAAGAACCGGCGTCACACTCTGAACTTAGCAGCCTTCCAACCGAGGAAATCTTGACTAGTTTTGTTCTGACCTATTCTTTTGAGCAGCCAGAAATATCAGAAAATTGAGGTTTACCCGTGGCCTCCCCCTGTGCTTGACACCATTACCAATTATTTTCGAAAATTTTCTTTTATTTTATCTAAATTAATAACTCGATTTCTGTCTAGCCAAGACTTTCCATCATGTTGCATGGACACTCGCCGAGTGTGTGTAGCAGACCCACAACAGCCCGTGTCTCTGCGCCAAGAGCCGTAGCAGCGAGGCCAGTCAGGCGTGTTCCACGAGCCATGCGTGCAATGCCGCAAGGTGAGTCAAAGGGCCCTATCTCAGATCGTAAAGATGACACATATGACCGCTCAAGACGATGAACGAAATCAATGAGCAATATTTTCACTACATAGGTGATCCAGGAAAGGACAACAAAAAAGGTGTGTGCGTGATTTCTGCCTGTGCCTAACCATCATGCACGTCCAGGGGCAGCAAGCAAAGTTGGTGCACATTAAAGAGCAGGAATCTTTCCAGCAGCATAACGTGACCTTTCAAATTGTGCCAGCGACCTCAAATTCAGGCGCAGGTGGATGGCATGAGGGTTCCTGGCACGAGTCGCGTGAGGATTTGGAAAGGAGCGGTTCAGTGGTTCACGAAGAGGTGTACCCAAAGAAGGGCAAAGACGAGGCTGCATCAGTAAGTTAGGAAATGATATTCGATAGTTGTGGTCAATCAAGCAAAAATTAGTGTGTGTATGATTGCTCCTCGAGTGTGCAGGACAAGGACTTGGTAGTGTTAGCTCAGTGCATAGTGGCACTCAGCAACTGCTCAGGGCGAACAAAGCGCAAGATTCCAAACAATTTCATTTGTGTGCCAGTGTGTGCATCTTCATTCGTTGTGGGCACGCCTAGTCAGATACACTACGAGTCTTGGCTGTGAAGTCTTGTCGTCGTAATTCTGTCTAAAGCATTTCAAACTAATCACTGCAACAGGTACATCTGTGTGTCTGGCTGCAGGACACTTGTGTGGACATAGATAAACCTGTTTGAATCAGATTGCCATTCAAAACATTGGAGCAGAACATCAATTAGTTGGGATGGCAGGGTAACACCGTAGAACCGTATCATAGCCATCATCCATCTCCTTATAATATTCCCTGCATTGAACCTGTTACCCTCTCAGGACAAATTTGAGCCTATGGGAAAGGATGACGACGATACACAGGTAGGAAGTAGCTGATCATGCCCACACCTGCTCATTCATTCATGCACAGGTCTGAGTTGTATACTCGCTTAACGCGCCTGTTTATAGCTCTGACCTAATTAGGCTTTTTGATTATCGGATCCAAGTGTAAGCTGGCCTCATTTCCACCAGCAATCAAGGCACAAGTGCTGCTCTCCACACACCATCCTGGCACCCTTTTCTTTTGTGTCTCTTTTCATTCTTGCATGTTTGGCAGGTTTGTGGCACCTACTGCTCATTTCCCCACAACACCCTGTGCGCTGGTCCAGTACCGTAATGTTTCTCTAACTTATCGTAACATTTCTCTTCCTTCTTTGCATCGTTTGCGATTGCAAACCACATAACGCCCATTTGATGTCAGTAACGTGCAGCTTAGCTTTGTGTAAAGAAGCAAAGTCTTGCCTGCCTGTATGATTGCACACTTTTGTGACGCCCTACGAAAATAAGACGACCCCAGCAAGAGCGCGATCAGGACATCAGACAAATCACCAGATCAGTTTCTGATCAATTACCTGAACCCATGCCCATTACCTGGTTTGGATTTCAAAAGCAAAATTTACACGTGTTGGTTATTTTGGGAACCAAAGTACTTTGCTTGATGCTACTGGTTGCCGCTTATTGCCACTCAAATATTGGCAGCAAATGACCTCACGTTTAAAATCTTCATATGAATTTATTCAATCTCAGTGTGGTTTGGGAAAACGACGGAGCCAGATATTTTCAGACCTCCTATTGCTGCTGCACTTGTTGGCTCTTTGACGTGTGTTCATGCGCTGCTTTCATTACACAGAGGGCGCCATCCTCAGATACACCACCACAAGAAGTCAGGCGTGACAGGGATGAGCCACAGGGCAAAGGTACGGCGAAACAATGCGAGACCGTGGAATGTACTGACACACACCCACTTGCACACACACATGCATTCAAACAAACACGCAAACAGACACCCAGCTGGGTATCTGTTTGTGCATTTGTGTGTTTGTGTGTTTGTGCTACAGCACATATAGACACACATAGACACGCTAAAACACACGCATACAAACATACAATGTATATGCGCACACAGATGATGAGGACACTGGTCAGGCGTGATGATGCTGGGTTGTTTGAGGAGTCACGGTACTCATGTTGGTTTCAGTCAGAGGTAATAAGGTGCATATAATGACACATTGATACATTTCCCCTTAAAACAGCCAGAGCGTGAGTTGAAGCAACTATCAAATCAAACGGCTCTTTTAACATTTTCAAGCGTGAGTAAGGATCATTTAGTAAGAAGCGTTTTAAGTGAGGAGCGTTTCTTTAAGAAACTGTAAACTTATAATGTAACAACGCCAGGGTCATTAACAGGATGCCAATTTCAAATCGGAAGCATCTGCAGTCTTAAGAGGGAATGAATCAAAGACAGCATGATTTAGAGCGCAGTGCGCGAAAAAAAGCCGACAGCCTAATTACTCAACTAAAAGCTGTCAAAGAGCTTGCCGATCAAGTCTAACATTCATCCATCGGTAGCGAGGGAGGAAAAGACCTTAATACCCAGCAGCAGCGATGCCGCATCTTTGTGCTTATATTCTGAACTAATAATAATTTACAGCGCAGTTACGAATTAAATAAATTTTGGGAAGCTCTGACAAAGGCATTTGCACCCCATACAGAATTTGCAAAATTTGGCCTGGAGGACTGGAACGTCTTTGCGTCTTCTGATATAGATGCCTGGACTACTGTTTTGCAAAATCCAGTAAGGTCTAAGGATGTATTTGGTAGCTACAGGTTGCTGATATAGTTCTGATACCTATTACCTATAGGTTCTGACAGTGAAGGCAGTAGTGGAGCTCTGTGCAGAAGGGGTTGGACACATGGACAAAGGTCTTCAGGGTTGCACAGACAGGAAGCAAGTTACAGGGAAAGCACTTGAAAAGGTGTGAGTTTTTCGGGATTTGGGCGGGCGGCAAACCCCTCTAATTATGGCCAATTTATTCAGAAATGAAAGCAGAAATAAGCCATCACTGTTACTTCGTCAGGTCGCTACCGGAATTATCTTTAAATTTTATTAAACGTCTGATTATTGTCTCAATAATTATCCGGTCTCGGGAGAAGAGTAGATTTCTGCCCGAAAACTGGAAAACTTAAAATTGGGTACGAGACCGTTCCCAGTTAAATATTTAAATCAAAACTAGAAGGAAACTGCCTGTCATTTGCGGGGGGAAGGGTGCTAAATTCGGGGTCGACAGCTCAAATCGGGACCTGGTGCTTGATGGGTCTCATGAAACAGTAGCGTGTAAAATATTAACATTTGAATTAACAACACCGGTAGTTCCGTCGGGGAAACCGAAATTTTGAGCAGGGGTTCTAATTGTGCGCCCGCTTTACATTGCATAAGAAGGTTTCGTTTTAAATAACATATTCAACTTCTGTGACTTTAGGTCTTAGAGAATCCAGCATATCCAGTTTGAATTATGGCCTGCTGATCAGGTATGTCTGGCGACCTGACCCCTAGAAGGAGGTCCTCCAGGCTGAAGAGGGAGGTCAGTGAGGTAAGCAAAATACGACATACCGCGCGCACGCACACACACACACACACACACACACACACACACACACACACACACACACACACTCACACACACACACACACACACACACACACGCACGCAAGCACGCACGCATGCACGCACACGCACACGCACACACACACGCACGCGCACGCGCACATGCACACGCACGCGCACGCGCACGCGCACACGCGCACGCACACACACACGTACGCGCACACACACGTACGCACACACACACACACATACACACACACACACACACACACACAAACGCACACACACGCGCACACGCACAACACACCACACACGTACGCATGCCCGCACACATATGCAGACACAAACGCACGCATGCGCACACACATACACACGCGCATGCGCACAAATGTACACACACACATACATACACACGCGTAACACACGCAAATGAATTCACCGATATGCATGCACGTGCACAAAGACTCTTTGTCAATGACGCACACACACCCACACACACACACACACACACACACAAACGCACACACACAAACATGCACACAGGCACATACATAGCCACACATGCACACACATGCGCACGCACACACATATACACACATATACACACACATACACGTGAACACCCACAAGCACCCCCACACTCACCACATGAATTCAGGCTGACCATCAGGCTGACCATGAACAGCCAAATGACGCAGAGATCGTGCACGCCGCTGCTCAGAGGGCCAGTATAAAAGCCCCTACCCGTCATAGGGCCACAAAGTCTAAAGACACACAGGTGGGCCAGTGCTATACAGTTGTGCTCACATGTATGATATATCCTCTTGCACCCCTCCCCTTACCTACCCACCCACACACGCACGCACACATCCATGCACGCACACACACACGCACACACATACGCACGCACGCACGCACATACGCACACATACACAATCGCAAACACGTGCACATGCAGGCTGCCATCGCCACCACGCTCAACACCTTCAACAACTTGCCTTCGTATCTTCAAGACAATGAGTACATCCGAAGAGGGCACAGAGGTCCCATGTCTGTGCGGGATGCATTTCGGACCATCCTGCGTCTGCACACTGAAACGGGAAATGTTTGGAGCCACTTGCTGGGTAAGAGCACGTGTGTGTGTCGTTAGTAGGTGTGTATCGTGTGTGCGTGTGTGTGTGTGTTTGTGCGTTTTTATGCGTGCGTGCGCACGTATATGTGGTGGTCATGTGCTTACAAGTGTGTGTGTGTGTGTGTATGTGTGAATGTGCTTTTGTATGCTCGCAAGCGAACGCATATGAACGTGCATGCGTTCGTGCACACTTTTGTGTTTTATGTGTGTGAGTGTTTGCTGGACAAAAGGTAAGGTACGATATTCTACACGGTGTATATGAATATCGTACCTTACCGTACTCATCCCGCACCCCAAATTTCACAAGGTCACGCACCAAAGCTGCCCGCACCCCAAAATTTTCTGCTTCTGCTTCATCTGACCTCTGTCACTGCTGCTGGCGCTCGCCTCGCTCTCCTCATTGCTACTGCTGCTGTTGCTGCTGCTGCTGCTTGTGCTTGTGCTTGCGCATGCTGATGGTGCGGCTTGGGTGCGGGCAGCTTTGGTGCGTGACCTTGTTTGCTGCACCAGCTGCTCCACCTGCTCATTTATTAGCTGCTGGGCTCTAACCTGCTCTGCGTGCGCAAGCATTGCAGCTTGGTCCTCCAAAACCAAGGTTTTTCTTTGGCCTGCCAGGAGGCCTCTTCGTCACTGCTTCCTGCGCCTGTCGCTCAGCCCGTTCCACTTGCTGCTGCTAATGCTGCTGCTAAGGCGGGAGGGGGTCGGGGGGGGAGCCGGGAAGAGGCCGGGGGGGCCTCTCGTCGCTTGTGACTTGCAGCGACCCAACCCAAAATACTTAGGGTTGGCCAGAACCGTATATATATACACCGTATATGACCGTATATTTAATGATTTCACTGCCAAAAATACCGTATATACACCGTATATATATATGGTTCTGGCCAACCCTAAAAATACTGTATTTACACCGATCCCGCACAACCCCACAGGGTCAAAAAAGACAAATATTTAAGCTCCCCGCAGTTACCCCGCAGGGCAAAAAACGATAATATTGTGGAGTTGGAAAGGTAGGGTATACGTTACAATATATGTAGGGTTGGCCAGAACCATATATTTACGGTGTATATACGGTATTTTTGGCAGGGAAATCACCGAATATACGGTCATATACGGTGTATATATACGGTTCTGGCCAACCCTAAATATATGGTTCTGGCCCACCCTAGAAATGGTACTGAGAGGGCACGTCTAATATGGACAAGTGTAGCAGCATAATTGATACGATGCACATGGAGCCTGAGGCAAGCTTCTTAAGCTCTATGAGAATCAAGACCCAGTTCTAAACTAGGCAAAATACTAGAATTCATTCATCTGCCAGCTGTGCGAGTCACTCTCCCCTACAATGCCATCTGTTCTTGCCTCCTACTATGCATGCGCTCTTCTTGTGCTGCTGCATATGAGGATGTTCTGTACTTTGTTTAATTGTGCTTGCATCCAATGGATTGTGCGTCAAATGGCGTCCAATGGATTGTGGCCCATGCACAATGGCATTGTGGTCTAATGGCGTCCAATGTATTGTGCGTCCAATGGATTTTTGTGTACCATCCAGCGACTCGCTAGAAATGTCGCTAGAAATGTCGCTAGAAATTGTCGCTAGAAATTGTCACCAGAAATGTCGCTAGAAATCGTCTGCCATCTGTTGAAGCTGCTCTTACTCGCTTCCAACGGTTAACTGTTTTGCCTTGGACAAGTTGCATGCGCTGTTGAGCAAGAGAATGGGGTGTGTGGGGAGAAGCGGATGTCAGGCTGAGCGTCGATGACAGGCATGCACTTTTAGCAGAAATTCAACAAGGCCGGAATAACCAATTGTTGGCATGAAAATATTCGTACGATTGATAGCTGAGGCAGCCTGAATTTTACACTCGCACAATCCGTTCAGCTTCCCACTCACTTCTGGATGAAAATAATAAGCACAAGATTTCTTGCGATAGTTCATGGAGCAAATAGGAGTTACCGGAAGTGATGAAATAATTTCACGCAGGCAGTGTAAGCCACTCCCCACATCAGCGATGGAGGAAAAAAGGCACTTAGGTACTAAACATGTCTCCCCCCCCCACCTGTAGAAAACGCTTCTGTACACAGGTTTGAGTTTTGGTGCACACACGTACAGAAGAATTACGCAGGCAGAGAAAGCCACTCCCCACGTCAACTGAGGACAACGAGTTGTCAAGGTTCCAAGCACTGCAAATGTGACATATGTATTTACGGTATTTGAAAATACGTATATACGGTACTTAAAAACCTGACATACGGATCTGGCCAACCCTACAAATGTCCTCTGCCAAAGACACTGAAGGAAATTGATGAAGATCAATAGGATGTTTGCAAGCTCGGATTATTGCGAGATCAATAGGACAATTGCAAGCTCGGATTATTGCGAGATCAATAGGATTATTGCAAGCTCGGATTATTGCGAGATCAATAGGATTATTGCAAGCTCGGATTATTGCGAGATCAATAGGACAATTGCAAGCTCGGATTATTGCGAGATCAATAGGATTATTGCAAGCTCGGATTATTGCGAGATCAATAGGATTATTGCAAGCTCGGATTATTGCGAGATCAATAGGATTATTGCAAGCTCGGATTATTGCGAGATCAATAGGATTATTGCAAGATCAATAGGATTATTGCAAGCTCGGATTTTTGCAAGCTCGGCCCAAAATCGGCTTCCAATTAGTGTTCCGAGCACCGCAGGCCTCATCCACTGCAGCAACCGCTTGCCACATTGCACGTGTTTTCCTACTCCTGTGTAAAGTGCTGCGCCTGTGTGAAGTGCTGCACCTGTTCTCCTGCTCCTGTGTGAAGTGCTGCTCCTGTGTTTAGTGCTGCGCCTGTGTGGAGTGCTGCACCTGTTCTCCTGCTCCTGTGTGAAGTGCTGCTCCTGTGTAAAGTGCTGCGTCTGT
>Ga0307968_1000324_pt1 | contig 32254 bp, 33 predicted proteins | sample OrgLakmetagen650_FD_201834 | JGI IMG/M metagenome (GOLD analysis project Ga0307968, IMG submission 201834) | Saline water microbial communities from Organic Lake, Antarctica - #650 | ecosystem: Environmental > Aquatic > Non-marine Saline and Alkaline > Saline | place: Antarctica: Organic Lake...
TCTCTATCTCTCTCTCTTTCTCTCTCTCTCTCTCTCTCTCTCTCTCTCTCTCTCTCTCTCTCTCTCTCTCTCTTTCTCTCTCTCACTCTCTCTCTCTCTCTCTCTTTCTCTCTCTCTCTCTCTTTTGGCAGGCCATGTGAAAAGTGTTTTGAGCAGAAATACGGCAAGCTCGGCCTTGGAATTTTTGTTGTTGAATTATCATTAGCATGAGGTAAAGCAGCATTCTGCATGAGGCACTCCCGCTAAAAATTTAATCACGGCTGTACCTTCGGAATTCTGATTGAACATACAGGTTACCGGGAAAGTAGCCATAGCAGTGGACGAGGATGCTATTGAGGCAGACAAAGTGCTTGACCAGCCCATCGCTCCGTTCATTCCTGATGTAAGCAGACTCAGGGAAAGGACAATGTGTGTGGTAATAACTAATGCGCCATACGATTCAGGTCGGACTGCCTCATGCCCTGTTTTTATTTGCTGCATTAATTCTTAAAACAAATACGTGCTGCAGCACCCTGACACACATCGTCACTGACTTAATCATTTGATTAGGCCTAGAACCAACCAAGGGGCCAAGACTTGCTCAAGTTTCATTGAAGACGTGGAAGGTGGCTTTCCATCATTTCACACTAAGATACGTCTTCAAAGAAACTTGAGCAAGTTTCGGCCTGGACAGAGAATAATTGACCTCTCAATACTTGTGTTATGATGCATCATGCTCTCCAGGCATTCTTTAGCTCAGTGCTTTCTTGCAGTGCTAGGCAGGAGTGAGATAACGCATCTCATTTCATGAGGAATCTATCAATGTTAATAACGATGCTGACGGAATATAACCTCATACATTCTGGAATGCACACACTTTCAAAATCACGCCAAAAAGACGGCTGTTACTGCCTTACCTGCTGCAGGACGAAGATGGGGTTGAAATTGACGATGAGGTGAGGCCTTGGTTCAAAACCTTTTCCTTTTTTTCTCCGTTGTGACATGTAGCTTTATACTTGGATGGGAGTACATGGGCACATTGCTACATGCCTTTAAGCTGTTGCTTTTTGTTGGGTTCTTTGTAATGCTTTTGAGTTCTTTGTGATGCTTTTAGTGAAATTTAATTCCTCGTAATGCTGTGCTCAATTTATCATAGCTGCTGCACAGCTCCGCAGCTTCAAAGGACCAAAATATAGAAAATTTGATGACCTGATGGATTCATGCGTCACCCTTTGTTTACCTACTTACACTCATAAATGCATTTGCCGTGCGGTGCAGCTTTTGCACAATTGTTCCCTAGTAAGGCACCTTTGTTGAGTGCCCACCTTAATGCTGCAGCATCTGCGTCATTGTGGAGCAAAGGCATTTCTGGGACGAAGTTTCAGAAGCTGGCACTTGTGCATACACAGGGTCTGAATGCAGATGGAAAAGTAAAAGGGGAAAGCGAGGAGGGAGATGCTGATGATGGCGAGGCAGATGGCGACGCTGCTGTGGTGGCCTTCAACGCAACTGGTATGCTTTTAAGTGCTCTGCTAATTGTAACTGCACAGGCCGTGTTGAACATCTGTGCCCAATTCAGTATTTGGTTCGTGTTGCTAATTATGCGAGCTGTTTGTGGTTAAATCTAATGAATTGCAATGAAACGTCAAAATATACAATCCTAACACGAGCAAGAGACAGTCATTGATGATCATGTGTAATGTGTTAAATGTTAAATCAAAGGACAATAATTCAAAGGTGTGCACCATATCAAATCCTGGTTGGAAGGAGGACCTTCACCAAAGCCTCATGCAAACACTCAAATCATTATGCATAATATTTTCACAATTCTGAACTCCAAACTGCAGGCAAGAGCTCTAAAGGCCCTGTTGTTCAAGCTGTTTGTGAGGGGGTAGAAGAATGGGATGGTTGGGGCCTAGAGAGAGGTGAGCAAAAATGGCATAAACGATAAAGGAACATGTACATGTGCAGGAGCATGTTTTTAGACAAGTCTTGTCTAAAAACAGGGGTTATCTAATATGCCAAAATAGCACTCATCACTCTCCTCCTGGACAGGTCCACCGCAGCACTTACACATGTATACAACAAAACGCCACTGTGCTTGTTCCACTGCGAATGTATGTGTTTGCACACATTTTACAGCTTTGGAAGCCAATAGTGCCTGCCATGCTCTCTTATGATCAATCTTGTGAGGCCAAACCAGGATCCACGGTTGGCTTCACAAGTATCACAATGACTTTGCACCACTTTATTAGGAGACAGAATGACTAGTGAGCTGGGAGGCTCAAGCTTTGTGGAGGTGGGCGCAATGGGGGAGCGGATTCCGTCATTCTTTTGGGGCCCCACGGCCAAACAGCAGCGCACCTGGTTGCGACAGGGCAGCGGGTGGTGAGTGATTATGCAGATTGCTTGATGTGATGGCCAGTGATTATGCAGATTGCTTGATGTGATGGCGCAGTGATTATGCAGATTGCTTGATGTGATGGTGCAGTAATTGTGCAGATTGCATGATGTGATGATGCAGTGATTATGCAGATTGCTTGATGTGATGACGCAGTGATTATGCAGATTGCTTGACGTGATGACGCAGTGATTATGCAGATTACATGACGTGATGACTACTGGGCTGTACAAGCCAGTCTGTGTTAACTTTTAATAATGATACTCGGTGTGATTCCAGCCTGAAAACTAAAGGAGCAGCAGTCTCGTGGTAGAGGCAGCTTTTTCAGACTCTTTGTTCATGCAACAGAGTGCTCTATCTAATGTGTATATGCAACAGAGTGCTCTATTCAATGTGTCACCAGCCAGGCATTGCAAGCAATATAGCGTGATTAGAGGCAAGCTGTAGCAATAATGCGTTGCACAAGGCATTCTTGATATACAGTAGGGGGTGACCTTCAGCTAGGTTGTTTGGCTGATCAGTCGCTGACTGGTCTCGGCCAGCCACAAAGAAATTATTCTTGTAATTGATGTAAGTTTTGGGATTGTATTCCTATATATTATATGTGTGTGTTATGTGTGTGCACGTACACCTGAAGCGTATCGTCAGCTCATTATGACCCTTAAGAAAATATTGCTCAGGATATCAGGATGCATGCATCAAATAAACAAGTATGTATGTGTGTGTGCGTGTGTGTGTGTGCGCGTGCACGTGCGTTGATACAATCGTTACACAAGCCAAGAAAGCCTACTTTTGATAGGGCCAACTTCCATCTCTGCTCTATCAACTTGGTTCATCAATGGTACATTCCAAAACATTCATCTGCCAGAGTATAGTGCGCTAGCCAGATGTATCAGTACTGGACATTGCGATTGAGCCATGTTGTTTAGCATTCAAACCAGAGGCAAAATTGCTAGGACACTGATTTTCCATAGAAACCGGACTCACGCCAGGACCAAGGCAGCCCGACACGCTTCCTATTGTTTGACACGCATCAGGTGGAATGGCTGGGTCGACCAATACCAGCCCATGCACACGGACAGTGTGGATAAGGAAGAGTATGAAGATCCTGCAGATGAGGTGCGCGTTTGCAGGAGTAGAAGAGAAGAAAAAGGGCTGGACCGTACGAGATGTTACTTCAGCATGAAGCATCCTAGCCTTAACCTGATTTAGAAATGGCGTGCTGGCGTGCTTGGCTTGAACAGCAGCACGCACTTGCATGGAATTATGAAGACCAAAGGGGCATGCTCAACAGACTTGATCAAGTATACCCGACATACGCTCAATGCGGCACATGGTATGCTTTGGACTGGATGCCTTCACTTGACGCTCAAAAGGATGAAGAAAATAATTGGAAGAAGACTACGCAGGCAGTGAAAAGCCACTCCCCGCAAGGAACAGGGGGGGCCTCTTTGGTGCCGGGTACTGGAAAACTCCACTCAAAGAAAAAGGAAGAAAAGTAATGGGGATCAGGAGGGTTGCAGACTTCACCTGAACTTACATTGTAAGTGCAAGGTCTCGGTTCTTGAGATGTCATAAGTAAGTGTGCCGGCATGCAAGCTGCATGTAGCTTCTTTCCATCATATCAATGCGGATCAGGAGAGTTGCAGGCTTGACCTGAACGCTCCAACACAATAAAAATTATGCAAAAGTGCAAGTCTCCTACTTAGCCAGAGCCCCACCAAAATTAATTTAATTAATCAAACAATGCTTACAATGGGGGGAGACCAGCCAGATTATTTGGATAAGGATAATCAATCCAACACAATGCAAATCTGCTGCAGGACTGGAACCTGGAGGACAAAGACGGGCTGCTCACTTTGGATGACCTGATGCTAGAGATGCAGGACAGGTACCTGATCAATTTTTCACAAAGGTTTGCTCTTGACAGTTGGGTGTAGGATGCACGTAAACAGCTGGATGTAAATGGGCCCTGTCTAAAGTGAGTGAAGCCTTTACTTGGGCAGCTTTAATTGTCTGAGTAAGTCTACGTAGGCAACCTGTGCACACGCGGCACCCGACATCAATTTATCTGGCAAATCTCAACTCCTGTTGATCGAGTCCTTCTTGCGAACCTGCAGTGCATGTTCTCCAATTGCATTGCAGCTCATCTGACTTGATTATTTCATTGCTGTGTGTGTGTGTGTGCGTGTGCGTGGGTGCAGGCAAAGGTTGGGTCTGAGCATGGATGCGGGCGCAGTGTGTGAAGGCCTGGGCGACAGTCTCCGGGCAACTGCCAAAAAGGCTGGAGGAGCGCAGCTGGGAAAAATTGTACCAATAGGGGGTGCCATGGTAGGAAGTCATTGGCACTCAGTCCAGGAAAGCAGGCAGCTCACGACAAGGAGACCCTTCGATGCTGATCCCCTGCATGCATTCTCGTCATCCTATTTATCCCAGTTTCTCTGCTATAGAGTGTACATTGCTTTTTCACAGCAATACGGAGGATCAAACTATGGTCATCTGGCTCGCCGCACTTTTGAATACAGTGCACGAAGAACACCGGACGTGCTTGCAGGTGGAAAATGCTTTGGGCAAGTCTGGAGATGACAACTCCATGATGCCAGAAAGTGAGTAGCAGCCTTGTTGACCACCCTGTGAGGTGTTGAATTAACAGGGAGTATTGTGCTTGTAGCACTTTAATGTTAAGCGTTCATTGTATATTTCAGTGACGTTGTCTCCTGCACCAATCAAGGGACACTGCAGTGCACTGTAGCTTTTCATGTGCCAATGACAAGACTTGATGTGACAAGACTTGATGTGACAAAAATTCATGTGACAAGACTCTTCTCACCTAGCATCTTAGCTTAGTAAATAATCTGGCTAGGTGACAATGAAACGTGGCAGATGTGTGTGCACAGCAATCAAGGGCCTCCAGGGCCAGCTGTCGTCTCTAGACCTGCATTTACCGCAGACGGTTGTATCTGCATGTGTGTGTGCGTGTGTGTGTGCGTGTGTGTACGTCAACAGATAACACGCAAACACAAAACAACACCTACGTTGCATGCAGCACTCGATGGCCACAATCATGTAGCGGCATACGAGCTTGTGAAGGCTTTATACTCCAGGAGGTTTGAGGAGGAGCACATCAACCTGAATAATGATCCCTTCTACATGCCAAAAACGGTAATTGAGCATTGGGCGCCAGTGCTCAATCTCTCTGGAAATCAGGAAATAAGGAGATTATAAGACACAACAGCTGGTTAATACGAACCCACATAGTTGCGTAAAATCCCGTGTCAAACCAAAATGCTTAAAGCTATGCTGAGGAGGAGAGATTTGCATTCCCTGCAGATGACTTCCTTCATTTGCTCTGTTGAAAAGTGGCTGCATGTTTTCAGCATCAGCCTTGCAACAGAATGAATGTCAAATGGAAAGAGTCATGCAATGCCTCCGGGGGGCACCTGAGCGGAAGCTTGGAAAAAGCCTTTAATCAAACCAAAAAAATACCATATTGAAGTTTTCCACTTTCTAATTTGCAGTTGTACAAGGGGGAGCCCCAGTGCATGGAGGTGAGCACACAACTTTCCTGCAGTGCACTGAGACCTGTATTTTCATAAGACAATGCCCTCTACTGCAATTTTTTTCAAATCCTCACATTAGCACTTCAAAGTGGCTGCCCTTTCAGGTTAAACATGCAAGTAAATAATGTGAGCTCCACATACGCTACACACACAGACACACACACGCACACGCACACACACACACACATACTCACCCGCCCACCCGACCAACCACACACCCACTGGTACACAATAGGTGGATTTGATCCGCTTTGACTCCAAGATCCCAGGTCTCCTTGCCTCAATGAAAACCCGGTTGGACAGCTATGACATCAAGCCTGAGGTTCCGTTGCAGGTGTGTATATTGTTGAGCAGGAAAAACGCTTGCGCTTCGTTGCCTCACATATATTTGTGCAGGTTGTCGTTGACACCTGATGCCGATCTGCTGAGTGAGCAGATACTGCTTTAGAAGCGGTCAACTTTGCAAGATGCTACTTGAAGTAAACAAGGCTTGTAGAAGTGAACAACTCGTTGAAGGCTCGTTGAAGTGAACAAGCAGTCAAGTTTTCAAGATGCCACTTGAAGTGATCAAGGCTTGCCCTATTGCTTTCATATAACTGATTAGCCTCATGTTCATGCACTGATTGTGTGAATGAACTGTGATATAAATTCGGCAAGGAAATTACGCACATGTTACACGCAAATGGAGTGTGGCAAGGATTTAAAAGCACTTGACGTGTTGGCATTTGTTTGTGTGGTCCCAGGGTGCTGACTTGCGAGAGCGCAATGTGCAATGGTGGATCATGAGCCAGAGTCCCGAGGCCTTCCCTTTGAAGCTTGGGCGCTGGCGCTCAGTCGCAAAGCTCACCGCAAAGGTTGGTGTCAAAAAAATTCCATTGTGTTTGTGTGCTTGTGTGTGTGTGTGTGCATGTGAGTATGTGTGTGTCAAATAGTGTGTGCGTACTTGTGTGTGCGTTCGTGCGTGTGTGGGTGCATATGAGTGCGGGTGTGGGTGTTGCAGTGCATGCATGCACCTTCCTCCGTCCTCTGTTCTGGGCTACTGAAGCAATGTCTGGAATGCAGAGATGTTTTGTTGGTATGCTTGCGCGTGGCTGACAATTATTGGGACGTAGAGCCTCGCTTCTTCATCACAAAGCGGCTGTGAAAGTAATGGCTTTATATATGTCAAACCCAGTGCTTGCTTATCTCCTGTAACCACATGTCATGCATGGACATGCTCAACGGACTGGTTTCTCTCTGACTTCAGTGTCTGTTGCATAGCTATTGGTTAGGAATGTTTGTCATGAGTGTAGCTGTACCCAGTCCTTTGTGCTTGGGCAGTGTCACAGTTAATGAGGTCTAACCAAGACGTGACAATTGCTGGTTAGGAACGTTTGTTATTAGTGTGTGCTGTATCTAGACCTTTCTCTGGTATGGTGACTAGATGAATACTAGATGGTACCACCAGTGTGAAGGGAAGGTGGGTTGCAGGTGTATTGGCATCTGGAGGTTCTGCATTGCAATTGATTAGGACTGCCTACATCACAGGAAATGGCACATGCAGAACCTTGTATAGATATCTGCCATGTTCAGTTTGTAACACTGGAACTCCAGAACTTTTGGAATGAAGCAAAGTGATATCACTCTTGCTCTTCATCTGCGTTACTCTCATTTTTTTGCATCATTTTATTTATTTGTAAGTAATCCACGATGCAAACTCACGATGCACACGTATGATAACTCTACCTATACCTCCTTTGTCATGCATGTGACCCAGGTGCAACTTAGTCAGATTATATTTTGTCTACTAGTACCTCCTTTGGCATGCATGTGGCCCAGGTGCAACTTAGTCAGATTATATTTTGAGCTGTGTTTTTCAACATATGTGTGTGTCTTGCTGTTTGAGGCAGCAAGCCAACTGATCAGAAGGGTTTTCCTTTGGACCAGTCGTAGCAATGGCATTATCCTTCATGCTTTGCTGTCTAATCACTTTAATCATCACACATTTCCCACAATGCTGGCACGAGCCTTAACTTTGGAGATTGAGGGATCAGAGATATGGATGGCAATGGCAATGTGTTTGAGTGAGTCCCCTTTACTGTGAAATGATGGATGTCTTGAAAGGTGACTGGGTTTTGTAAGGGAGCCACTTAAAGCGATCGTGAGGATCTGATTTGTAACACACATCACTCAAATCTGAAGGAAGATCTGAGCTACGACTGACAGACCAGGTCCCTCAATTCAGTTTGCATCTTGCTCTGTATAGCTTTATGAAGCCCTAGCTTGATGAAGCCCTAGCTTTTCAAATGGGTGACTCCAATGATGCACACGGCCATTTTGTGCTGCTATACCAATCAACACATTGTGAAGAGGATGTCAGTGGTGATTCAACACATATGGCCATGAGCATTTCTCCTGCAATGGAAGGAAGAATGCTATCATGCACTTTCCTTGACGTATGCCCTGTCTCAGCAACAAACATATGTGTTGTGCAGGCAGTCAAAGCTGCAAGGGCACGCACGGCTCCCTCTCCAAAAGAGCTCATCCGCAAGCGCACGGTGGGTGCAGCGAATTAGGAGGCAGATTATAGCATTGGCAAGCAATACAAGATTGATCAAGTTTGATGCAGAAAGTGTTGAAGCTAGTAGGCAAATTCAATGCTCCATGCAATGTGGGAGGCTTTAACAAATTTCGGTACTATACACAACCATACAATTCCAGCTTGACGCCTCAAGCTGAGGGGTATGTAATTGATGAACCGGTTTCAGGCCAAGCCCGCAACCCTCCTGATCCCCGTTGATTTTTCCTTTCCTTTTTGCAGTGGAGGAGCTTTACGGTACTCGGTACCAAAGTGGCTCCTTTTCTTTGATAAATGTGGGGAGTGGCTTTCACTGCCCGCGTAGTCTTTCTTTTTCTTTTTGCTTGATGTATAGAACACTTTCTGCCTGTCTTTGCTGAATTGCACAAATGCAGGCTTTCATCGGCCAGCCTGATGCCCCAACCCACCCTGAGCTTGAGCAAACCAGTGCATTGACGTTTGCTGTCCAGCTGTGTCGTCCAGCATGTGTCAAGGTGCGCACACGCAGAAGGAAGGGAACACCACATGCTTATGTATTTGAGCACAACTAATGCATTTGTCCTCACTGCCGCCCCCCCCCCCCCCAACACACACACACACATTTACATATTACACACATATTAATACTCATACATAACACACATTAAAACTCACACATATTAATACTCACACATAATACACACATATTAATACTCATACATAATACTCACACATATATAATATTCACACATATATAATACTCACACATATATAATACTCACACATATATAATACACATATTAATACTCACACATACACACACATGTTTATACTCATACATAAACAAACGCATGTACCCATGCACATTTAATGCAGGCCCTCCTTGAGGTTGATTACACATGCAGCATGCTGAATGTGCGGGACCTGTACCAACACACTGCTTTGGAATACGCCATGGCTATGCTGGTTAGGTGGGTAGTTTGGAGCAACCTAGTTGAGGTTTAGGGTTTAGTAAGGGTTCACCATGGAAGGGACCAACCCTAGGGCTGAGTAATTCGGGGCTATTTAGGTGGGCAATTCATCTCAGTGTGGATGCACACCTCATTGGACATGCTGTCCAATGAGGTGCTTGAGAAGGCTTGAGATGTGTTGCACCGCACTTGGACTTTGCAAGTGTTCACACTCAATACTTTGCTCTGCATGCCCCACTGTCACTCCCACCTGTCACCTACCATGTCACTCATTACTATCATACACCTCATCTCTATGTTCTGACCACATTCACTCACCCGTCATAAACCGTGCCACTCAACAATAAGTGCAGCACATTACCACTTTCACTTCACCGATAAGTGCAGTACATGACCACTTTCACTCACCTGGTATCTATGTTCTCACCACAATCACTCACACCCGTCATAAACCGTGCCACCCACCCACCGGTAAGTGCAGCACAAACTCCTATGTAGGAGGACTTCACATGTTGCTTTCTCCTCGTGCAAAACCCTAAGACTTTACATAATTGCGGCGCAACTGCCACCCTGTCCGCCATTTTTCTCTGCAGGGAGCCAAACAACGTGCTACTGCAGCAAATGGTGGACCTTCTGTTGCTGCGGCGCCCATCCATTGCTCCGGTGCGGCCGTGTCCCTCAAAAAAGCAAGCCAAAGTTCCTCCCCTAGCAAGCCAAAGATCTTCCCCTTGCAAGCCAAAGTTTTTCACCTTGCAAGCCAAGTTCTTCCCCTAAGAATTCTAAGTTCTTCCCCTTGCAAGCCAAAGTTCTTCCCCTAGCAAGCCAAGTTCTTCCTCTAAGGAAGCCAAGTTCTTTCCCTAGCAAGCCAAATTCTTCCCCTAAGGAAGCCAAATTCTTCCCCTAAGGAAGCCAAGTTCTTCCCCTACGGAGGCCAAGTTCTTTCCCTAGCAAGCCAAAGTTCTTCCCCAAGGAGAGAGAGAGAGAGAGAGAGAGAGAGAGAGGTGGCAAGAAAAGTCAGAGTCTATTAGGCCCACACATTGATGAATAGAAGACACTAGCGTGCAGGTGGTATGTTTCAGCTATTGATGCAACTGCATCTGTTCCTCAGCATAATTTAAGCACTGTATTATTTTGATGCAAACACTTTGAAATTCCCCTTCAATATTGTGTGTACTGTAATGCACGTCTTGACTGATGGCTTTATCTGCAGACTCTGTATGTACTGCATTTTTGCCTGCACCTGTCAATTTGCACCCACTCCCTGCCGGCTTGCCCTTACTTGTGTGCGGATATGCAAAGAAAGCGTCAAATGCCAGTTAAGGAAAAACTACGCAGGCAGTGGAAACCACTCCCCACATTGATTAAGGAAAATAAAGCTAGCATAACTGTCCCTCACATCACTTCTCAATGCACCTTTGTGCTCGTCTCAATGCACCTAACTATGTGATTGTCTTAATGCACCTTTGTGATCTTCTCAATGCACCTATCTATGTGATCGTCTCAATGCACCCATCTATGTGATCGTCTCAATGCACCTTTGTGATCTTCTCAATGCACCCATCTATGTGATCCTCTCAATGCACCTATCTATGTGATCGTCTCAATGCACCTATCTACGTGATCTTCTCAATGCACCTTTGTGATCGTGCCTGCAGGCCAAATCTTCCTCCTACCACAACCCCATGCACCCACTGTGTCTGGCCATCCTTGCCCTGGACCTCCCACGGATTGCGTGGATGGTTGCATGCTGCAACGCACCCCTGGATGTGAGTGTATTTGTGTGGATAATGATCTCTGGATGTAAACGTTTTGTTGTGTGTTAGGTGCAATGTCTTTATACGGGTTTATGCCAAGTGTTCCATGGTTGAGTGAGATGAAAGACACTCTTTTTGTAAAAATATGTGAGTGAGGAGGTTTTGTTGTCAGGTGCAATATCAGTAACCAATACGCAACTGGCGTGCTGAGCGTACTGCTGTCAAGATTAGCTGAAATATTGAGCAACTGATGTGCCAATCAATCAGTGCGCAGCTGTTGTGCTGGGCAAGTGTCATGTTAAGTGTGACAATTACTGCAGGGTACATCCACAATGCAATCTTAGATCGCCCAAGACAACTATAATCTTGAATTGGTGGATGTGTCAGACGCCTTTTGTATCGCAAGCGATTTGCAGTATATAAGTGCAGTAGCATTGTTTATTTCATCATACACACAAGCATTGTGTTGCTCTTGCATGCAGGCATCTTGGATGTATGCGCCTGATGTGCCATGTAAGTGAAACTGCTGTGAGTCTGATTGTGTGGGTGTGCTCTTTTGAACCTCTGTACGTTTTTGCCAATGTGGTGGAGGCCAATTTAGGCACAATTTTTACCTGGTCCTTAAGTATGGGCCTCATAAATTGCACTTTTGAAGCTCAGCACAGTATAGAACCCCTCATTCAAAGTACCCATGTGCGGTGTCTGACCAGCCATAGCACCAAATCAAGGGATTTCTAGTATTTTGGAGTTGTTATAAAGATCAGGTAATAGATAATAGAGCAAACGGACAAAGTGGTCGGCAAGATATACAAATTAAAGGGCCGTTTCCCATGAAAATACATTATATGGTACACGTTTCCGTGTGTATTAGCTCTACCATTCCGTACCACTTATTTAGATCTGAGCACGTGCCCTTCAGGAAGGAGGAAGTAGAAATGAGCATCAGTTCAAAGGTTAAGTTACTATGCTGAAGTGGTGTGTGAGTAATTGCCCTCTTGACCACCTGTTCGGGCTTTTGTCCAGTGCCCATTTTCTGAACAATAGCTGTACTCAGCTTTGCAAAGTATGTCAAATGGTCATTCATGTCCAATTGATCAATTGATTCATTTGCCAGCCTCTCTGCTTATCCACAATTTTGCTGGCACCTGTGCATGTTTGTCATGGTGAAAAGGGCCCCTACACCCTTTTCCATGCATTTGCACAGCCAAACAGTTTCTGCCTAATTGATCTTCCTGATATCGCTATGAATGTTTTGTCTGTTGCACCAATACAGGCTACTACCGAGGTTTATGGGAGACACAAGTGGGGTCCACCGAAGGCGTGTTTGCAGCTCTGCACCTTGGTCTCCTGCACAAGCGCCTGGATCTCACAAAGTGGGTTTCCCAGTCACACATCCTGTACGGCAGCGCGCAGCATGCTCATCATGGTTACTTTTAATTTGCATGCTGCAATCTCAAGAACTGGCTGTGCCCTGATGATGTGCAAGTGCCCCCGCGCTCTGCCCAAATGATGAACAAGTGAACTCTGCGCTGATGATGTACCACAAGTGTGCAGCTCTGTGCAAGTGTGATATATATTTATATAGGAATATATACGTACATACACAGGTGGGTTTCAGTAGACTTCCGTGTGACTTTCTTTGGAGCTTTGTTTGCTGTGGGCTCTTCTAGTTTTCTTGCACTCCTGCACCCTGTGGCAAAAGCATTAATATGAAATGCATTGTGTGTATGTATGTGTGAGAGAGAGAGAGAGAGAGAGAGAGAGAGAGAGAGAGAGAGAGAGAGAGAGAGGGAGAGAGAGAGAGAGAGAGAGAGAGAGAGAGAGAGGCAACTACGCCTGTGACATGCACATATGAACAATGTGAAACACTTGTAAGACTACTGTGCATACAGGTTGCTGCTGGATCTGGGAGCAGACCCCAACATAAACGCATGGGGAGCTGCAACAGGCGTTTTTGGTACGTTGATGCGTGTTTGTGTAATCTCTTGCCTTTCATCAATTGTCTTGTAAAATGAAACATCATCTGTCTTGTAAAATGAAAGGCAGCAAGAGCTCTCACTTTCCAGGCCAGATAATGCCAAAATTGAAGGAGCATCGCCGCTTGTTTCCCTCTTGCTGAACCTGAAAGATTATTTAGTGTTCTTAGAGAGACCATCCCGCATGTCTAATCACTATGTCTGTCCACTCTTCATGGATGTGCTGAAGTACGTACACTAGATTTGCTCAAACTAGGGACACACAACCCTGAACGATGGCGTTGGCCTCTTTTGTCTGCCGATAAAGGAGTTTTACAGTACTCGGTACCAAATTGGCTTACTTTTCCTTGACTTCATGTGGGGAGTGTTTTCACTGCCTGCGTAGTTTTTCTTTTCTTTTCTTTGGAATGATGGCGTTGGATGTTATTATGGCACACAATGCATGCAGGGAAGAGCGTTTTCACCAAAAGAGAAATTTTCCTGAAGGAGCTTATGAAGCATAGGATGAACGCTCTCAAGGGCAAGCAAGTGAGTTTCCTTTTTTAAAGGCACAGTAGCTGTGACACAAGGGCCAGTACTTTGTTTCAATCAAGGAAAGTAAGTATGGTTGGCCAGAACCATGTATATACGGTGTATATACGGTATACTTGGCAGGGAAATCACCAAATATGCGGTCATATACGGTGTATATATACGGTTCTGGCCAACCCTAGAAGTAAGGGAACATGTCATGCTATCACCTGTGAGTTAAACACTGCAGACACTGCTCACACTGCACACTGGGCACTGTTAGCACACTGTAAGCGCTAGCTCTGGTTATAATCCCTAGACGCAGGCCTGCACTGTTGACACACACACACACACCACACACACACACACAAGCACTAGCCCTGGTCAAAATCCCTAGACCCAGGCCTGAGACACTTCTCCACGCTCATTCACTATCCATGAGACACCAACCCATGCTGTTTTGCTGACCCGCTGAGAAATTATTACTGCGCTCATTCACTGATTCATATTGTGGCTACATTCCTGAACATTGATCAACAGCCAATCATAGCACCTGAATGAGAGATGCAACAAGCTCAGCAGGTAGTCTGTGCAAGTGGGTAGTGAGAAGGTCACCTACATGCATGCGCACTCACACACACAAACACACACACAAACACACACACACACACGCACACACACGCACACACACACACACAAGCACACAAACTTGACTATCACCATGCACACAAATGTTCAGGATCCTGCAAACCCTGGGGATGGCTCTGCTCTCAACCTGCGAGCACAACAGTTTGCAATGAGCCACGAAACTATGCAAAAAGAGTTCCAGGTGCGCCTGTAGATGCAAGCACAACCGTTGCAATTAGCCACGAAAGTATGCAAATAAAGCTCAAGGTGCGCCTGTAAACAGTTTGCAATGAGCCACCAAAGTATGCAAAGCAGTTTGCAGTGAGCCACGAAACTACGCAAAAAGAGTTTAAGGTGTGCCTGTAGACTGATCACCAGATCTCGATTTCAAATGTCCTGTCACTGCTTCATAATGGCCTGATATTATTTCCTAATGTCCTGACACTGCTTCATTATGTCCTGACACTGCTTCATAATGGCCTGATATTAATTCCTAATGTCCTGACACTGCTTCATTAAGTCCTGACACTGCTTCATAATGGCCTGATATTATTTCCTAATGTCCTGACACTGCTTCATTATGTCCTGACACTGCTTCATAATGGCCTGATATTATTTCCTTATGTCCTGACACTGCTTCATTATGTCCTGACACTGCTTCATAATGGCCTGATATTAATTCCTAATGTCCTGACACTGCTTCATTATGTCCTGACACTGCTTCATAATGGCCTGATATTAATTCCTAATGTCCTGACACTGCTTCATAATGGCCTGATATTATTTCCTTATGTCCTGACACTGCTTCATTATCCTGACACTGCTTCATAATGTCCTGACACTGCTTCATTATGTCCTGACACTGCTTCATGATGGCCTGATATTATTTCCTAATGTCCTGACACTGCTTCATTATGTCCTGACACTACTTCATTATCCTGACACTACTTCATTTGTGCATACATTATTTGTTGCTGTGTGTGGGCAAGCAGGTTGTTAATATGTAGGGTTGGGCCAAAAGCGTATATTTGCACCGGATACGACTGAATTTGCACCGTATACGACCGTATATTTGCACCGTATACAATCGTATATTTGGTTATTTTCATCAGTACGTGCCGTGAGACGTGTGACTTGTATCATACCTTTAAAGAGACTCGTTCAATTCATTTCAAATTTGCAATTATGCAGCCTCCTGCCTATTCCATACCACATGTTTTTCAGACGGAACTCAAAACTGTTAACATAAATCAATCACCAGCTGCACAACGCATGCGTTCCGGGCTTCTTTCTCCATTCTCTGCACACAACCACATTTGCGCTTGCGTTCACTGCACGCAGCAAAAGATTGATGCACGCAAGAGCAAGTTTGCAAAGTTAGCAGAGGTCGGCGAGAAGTTTGCCAAGCTAACCGCGAAGGGCGACGCAGCAGCGATGAGCGTTGTGACTATGTTGGTCAGGTAACTGTTTCTGTTTGCGATCGTAAATCTCAACAGCTTGCCTGTCAGATTTGCTGTCACCCTTTTTCATCATGTCGTCTCATTGCCATGCCGGTTTTTCTTTCACTTGCTCCTGTGTGGAAGAAAAGACAGCAGACTGGGCCTTTCAGGCATATACAAGCATTCAAAATTATCCGCCTGCATAAAATCAAGGGATCCACAGGTGCGCTCATCCTGGGACAAAACTCTCTCTCTCTCTCTTTCTCTCTCTCTCTCTCTCTCTCTCTCTCTCTCTCTCTCTCTCTCTCTCACACACACACACACACACACACACACACACACACACACACACACATACACACACACACACACACCACAAGCACACACACAACACACAACACACACTCACGTAACCAGGGTGCTCCTGATAAGATAGGATCAAGGAAACCGTTGACAATTGTAGGGCAATAATTGTCCTGACCATGAACAAAAAATTGCAGGGCATACTTTGATGAACAAAAAATTGCAGGGCATACTATGATGTAATAATTGTCCTGACCATGAACAAAAAATTCACGTTGCGGAGACCCACACTTACGTGTTCTGTGGTTGGTCTGTCCTGAGCCACCTACTGTTGTGATTTGTAACTGGCAGGATCAAGGATTTCATAAAGGAGCTGCTTGGGGGTCCAGACCCATGGGTTTCGGCACTGCATCTCGCTGCGCGGTAAGCGGCACCGTTTGATGGTAGAAACAGGACTGCAATTATGGATGGTCATTGGCTAAATTGAGGTGGATTAACACACCGCATAATACAATATGGATGGTCATTGGCTAAATTGAGGTGGATTTACACACCGCATAATACAATTCTCACACAATATTACAATAAACACGCATGTTTACGATATCGTATCGGTACGTGCAGTTTTACAACAAATAGACACATGTGTTGCTTTAATAAGGCACATGTGTTTGTTGGATTGGGTTGTTGGATCTGTTTCAATATGTGTGTTTGTTGGATCAGGCACATGTGTTGCTTGGATCAGGTACATGTGTTGTTGGATCGGGTTGTTGGATCTGTTTCAAATGTGTGTTTGTTGGATCAGGCACGTGTGTTTGTTGGATCGAGTTGTTGGATCTGTTTCAATATGTGTGTTTGTTAGATCAGGCACATGTGTTGCTTGGATCAGGTACATGTGTTGTTGGATCGGGTTGTTGGATCTGTTTCAATATGTGTGCTTGTTGGATCAGGCCTGGGTAGCATTGGCCTTTGTTGTATTGGTATATGTACATGTCCAATGATTTCAAGTTTTGCGTACGTGTTGAACCAAATAGATCGTGTTGGACAGTGTTGTAAGAGGAATGTGGTGTTGCAGGTGATTTCAAATTTGAAGTTTAGGTTTGGGTATGAATTGAGGTAAATGTGCGAGCACTGCAAAGCACAATTGAGCTGAAAAGCGTGTGTGTGCATAATTTTGGGTTTGTATACATGCATGTGTATGAGTGCAACGTGCGAAGTATTACAACTTTATAAGATGGCATTGCAAACTCTTGTGTCCATGTTGTTTTGCCTGCATTCGTTCTTGCCAATAAAGGAAGGAAGGAAGAAGAATCTGGGCAGTGGATGGTACATTTCTCATTTGAAGAGACTGATTGTTTTTCAATGGAAGCATCGTCCTCAACAAAACATCACCCATGAGATGTTGCTGCGTACATCACCCATGAGATGTGCTGTGTGCATCACTCATGAGATGTGCTGTGTGCATCACTCATTAGATGTTGCTGTGTGCATCACTCATGAGATGTGCTGTGTGCATCACTCATGAGATGTTGCTGTGTGCATCACTCATGAGATGTTGCTGTGTGCATCACTCATGAGATGTGCTGTGTGCATCACTCATGTGCTGTGTGCATCACTCATGAGATGTGCTGTGTGCATCACTCATGAGATGTTGCTGTGTGCATCACTCATGAGATGTGCTGTGTGCATCACTCATGAGATCTTGCTGTGTGCATCACTCATGAGATGTTGCTGTGTGCATCACTCATGAGATCTTGCTGTGTGCATCCATGAGATGTTTCTTTGTGCAAAACATCACTCACGAGTTTTTGCTGTGTACATGCAGGTATGGCCAGTCTGATCTGTGTGTTTTGCTCCTCAACCGAGGCGCTCTTGTCTCAGGCGGCATAGCTAGTGCCACCGCTCGCAAGACACCTCTTGAGGAGGCTTTGAAGTATGCACGCAGCAACTTCCGCTACGACAACTGCGGAGCACGTGAGTGTGTGTGTGTGTACAAGGGAGCTTGTTTGATTTTAGGATAGAGCCAAGAATTGTTAGACAACTGCAGAGCACGTGAGTGTGAGAGTGTGTGTGTACAAGGGAGCTTATTTGGGTATAGAATAGAGCCGAGAATTGTGTGTTTGAGTTCCACACATGTCCTAGCAACTTATGGGAGCAAAGCCCTTGTACATGTGTTTGAAGGAAACGAGCGACAATGGAGAGGAACAAATTAAGGGTCACTTCTGCAAAGCTACTTTGAGGGATGTGTTGAGAGGGAACAGTGTGAGAACGAACAATGTGATTGAGAGGAAACGGACAATGTGATTGAAAGGGAACGGACAATGTGATTGAGAGGGAACGGACAATGTGATTGAGAGAGAACAAACAATGTGACTGAGAGAGGAAACGCGTGCATAACCCTTGAACCATTCCCAATACTAATGCTTATTCAAATGTCCGCACCCACATTGCATTAACATTTGAACCTTTCCATGATATTTCTTTACCTTGGGCCTTGTCCACGAGGATTCCGTCGTTTTTACTTGCTAGAACATGTGTAGGGTTGGCCAAAACCATATATATACGGTGTATATACGGTATTTTTGGCAGGGAAATCACCAAATATACGGTCATATACGGTGTATATATACGGTCCTGACCAACCCTAAACATGTGTGAAAGAGGGGAGGGTGTGTATCCTTTGCGTTGGTCCATATGGTCAGATGAGGCCTGGCGGCAAACAGCCTCTGTAAGTGGTAGATAAACAGCCTTACTCCATGAGCACTGGCACTGCCAAAATGTCTTGCTTTTTTTTACATGCAGTCAAACACAACTGGTATGCAATTGAGAAGAGGAGGGACAGCCTCATAACTTCCATGAGTGCTGGTGCCACCACAAGGGCTGCAATGGCCAAGGTAAGCCCTCAGTACTATTTGTGTGTATTTGTGCACGCGTGTGTGCATGCCTCCATGCACGTGTGTGTGCGTGTATGTACTCATGCCTCCATGCATGCGTGTGTATATGCACTCATGCCTCCATGCACGCATGTGTGTGTGCGTGTATGTGCTCAAGCCTTCATGAGCCTTGTGGCTGCCTCAAAGGCTTGGTCAGGGTTGGCTTGACTTTGACAAAAGTGTGTATGCATGTGCAATTATTCCCGCAAACATCGTGCCCCTATTCTGAAGGCGGATGCGTACGCTTGTGTTTTGTGGTCAACGGCATTTGTTGCAAACGCATTACACGTGTTTTCATGCCTTTGCTTCCTCCTGACAGATGAACAACTTGAGCAAGATGGCGAGCCCCACAGCAGCTGCGATGAAAGTGGTGAGTGAAGTGGCCAAGTGTGTGCGTGTGTGGATGCGTGTGTGTGTGTGTGCCCTCTACGGTAGCCTGAAAGAGGAAAGAATGCCAATAGCAACGGCTTTGAAGTGGCAAATTGTGTTGCTATCATGAAGTGGGGAGGTTAAGCAAGAATGCAATTGCGTCCTTGCAGCGCTCGACGCAAAATGTGCAGTGATCCTGTGCCTTGTAGCATAGTTGGGCGATAGCAATAAAAAGGACAATGACGCGCACATGCATGCAAACCGCTTCAACAAATCACATTACACCTACCGTGCACCCCGCCTCCAACAATTGTGATGCATCAGGCAGTCATGGTTGCAAAAGTGGTCGTGGAAATGGTGCTGGAAAGCTTCAAGCGCCCCATTGCACATGTAAGTCAGATTGACTGCCCCGTTTTGATCTGCTTGGCAAGGCACAACAGGAGAACATTTCCATCTGCTTAATCAGCTTGAAGCTGACTTAACATAGCCTCATAACCTTAAACATGCATACGATTTGAATGCCCTGACATCCCTCTTATTATGCACAACAGCAAAGATGTGAGCAATGACCTGTTTGTTACACGCATCCCGGACGCATGGTTTCTGGGTACCGGAGTCTGATACAACTCAAAAATGAAATACATCTGTACACACATACCACGCAATGATTGCCATCACCCAGAGAGAGAGAGAGAAATCACTGTGCATGCTTTCAGTATGACAACGCTCTGAAGGCAGCGCATGTTCTCATCAGGCACAACGCCCAGATGCAGCCATCTGACACGCAGACCAGCATTCTCCTCCGAGATATGTGCGACAACGTAAGTTTTTCCATGCGCTCATGCAAAATGTCCCTTATAGATTTGCTATTGCTCATTCCCAAAGCCAGGCATGCCCAAAAGAAATGTTTCTAGAAAAAAAGAAAACTACGCAGGCAGCAAAACGCTCCCTGCATTAATCAAGTATTTAAGGAAAAGGAGACACATTGGCATGAAGTGCTGTGAGTCTCCCCCCACCAAAGGAAAAAGAAAACTAGTGGGGATCTGGGGGGTAGCTGACAGCCCCCTGCTCCAGACCCAGACCTTGAGAGCGCGTCTGTTGTAGTTAGTTTGTACGCATAATATAATGCACACTGTTTCTAGAGGCTATGCAACAAAGTGAAGCTTTCCACTCATAGTAAACACAACTGACAATCGAAGCATTAAAAGCGAAAGCAAGCAATCGGAATGCAAAATATTACTTGCAGGGAACGTGGGCCTGGATCGGTGGTCCATTCGAGCAGTATGATGATTTTGAGTGGCTGAAAAAATCAGAGCAACTTCTGCAATTGATCGCCACAAACAAGAATTGTGATGTAAGCACGCATGGTAACACACAGATAGAGACTGTCATGGTTGCACACATACAGATAGACACTCAGGGTTGCACTCATACAGAGACTCATTGTTACACACAGATAGAGGCTCATGGTTATGCAGAGAAAGAGACGTACATGATTACGCACAGATAGAGATGTACATGATTACGCACAGATAGAGACGTACATGCATGCCCACATGTGTGCACATATAAATACCAATGCCATGTGCCTTATTAGAGACAATGACGTGCGGGTATCCATCAGAGTTTATGAAATTTTGTGGTGCAACTTACTGTCTGATGATATAGGTGTTTGTCGTGCCTTGGCTCCTGCGGTAAGTGCATCTGGAACTTCTTTCAGACATCCTGCATCATGAAGCACCCTCACATTCTTTATCTGTACATCCTATGCCTTCTGAATAAGCATGGCGGTGTGACTTATATATCTGCGTAACTTTCATCCGCTTGTGCCACCTGCAACTCATATCTGCGTGACTTTCATCCGCTTGTGCCACCTGCAACTCATATTTGCATGCATGGCAATAATGATTACCTTTGCAAACAGCAATGACAATAAGCATGACAATGCAAAATACATCTGAGCATAATTTAACCCCGCTTTTGCTACCTTCTTTACAATGCAGCTGAAAAAAGCTGCCGCCACAGTAAGTCCCAAGTGAGTATCTCACGTATTGCATGTTGTGTTTGTAGCCTCTTTTATCAAATGTACGCGTTACAATAATTCATTTAAAAGCAATAAAAATAACTCATTTAAGCGTGTTGACAATAATTAATTCAAGCAATTAGAACTGGATTAAAAGCAGAAATGGAAACGCCTTGTTGACCAAACATCCAAATCCCTGCCAATTCAATTATTTTGCACTGATTAAAAAATGACGCAAGCAGTGATAATATCCTAAACATGGATTGAGGGAACAGAAATGTTGCTGATGGACAGCAAAGTACTCATGCTGACAGGCGGGTTCAAACCTGTGACCCCACGATGTATAGCAGGTTATGGCAATTTTCATTTGATTTACATTGGGGTATGCATGTACAGATACCTCTGGAGCAGACCAATTGTGAAACCTTAAGTAAAGAGTCTGGCCTGACTATATATTTGATGATCGGTGATGTGAACATTTTTGCAGGGAGTACACTGCGCTGGTCAAGCAATTCAAAAAGAAGACCAGCAGCAAGTGAGTAACTTTCTGGCCTTTATCAATACGCAGTGATCTGTTGGCTTCATCACGTATGCCATGATGTTCTCATCAATAAACGAATGTTTTCATCAATGGATTTTGGTCAATATACAAGCTGCAGAACCTTTCTTCATTCCTATCCCTTGCTCCGTGATTTTTTTGCAGATACTTTACACAGGGCAACAAGGTAAAACTTGGGGTTTTTGAGCTGCAATTTTGATCTGCACGCGCTTTCAGTGACCTGCACGCGCATTTAGTGACCTGCACGTGGTATCAGTGGTCTGCTCGTGGTATCAGTGGTCTGCTTGTAGTATCAGTTGTCTGCTCATGTAATCAGTGGTCTGCACTTGTGATCAAGATACCAGCTGAGTTGAAGCTAAAGAATATGATGGACAGCAATGTTATGGAGGGTGTCTTGAGGCCTAAAACTGTCACTTTGTGCATGCCACTGACTAGCGTGTGTGCGCCCTGAACTGCTGAATTGAACACTGATTGTGAGATGGCGCACCTGAACTTCACAGCCAGATCTTCATTTCTGACCATCCACTGGCCCAAACTTGGCTGGAAATTGTCCTTCAAGCATTGTTGTGGTGCTGAGAGGTGCAATTCCGGCCATTTTTAATATTCAGAACAGAGAGTGCCAAAAAAAGAGGAACAGAAAAAGAAGGACGCGGGTAGTGCAAAAGCTACCAGCGTAAATCGTGACAGCATGTTGCTTTGTGTTCTGCACCAATCAATGATTGCGGAGCCGCACGACATCCCACCCGGAGAATGATAGAGGGGAGGTCTATATAATGGGGATCAGGTGATTGAGCGGCAGAGACCTGCACACCATCAGGAGTGTTGCTGCGATATTTTGGGGGGGTGCTCCAGAGTTCTACTGATCCACTTTCATAACATATAAATTATATGTTTGGGTCCCTCAGCTCAAGCCCATTGATTGGCGCCCTTGTCGGGTGATTTGATCAAATGGGGAGGGTCTGGGCCTGGCCACAGAAATGCATGAAATACCCCCAAGTAGGCTGTGGGAGTGTGCTCAGGCTAATTATAAGTGATTAATTCCAAATTTGCAGTTCACATATTGCATTATGTATAAGTTGCATGAATGAAATAAAAAAGCGCTCTGGCAAAGGTTTCGGCTGGAAATTTGCACTAAACAGGTGGTCGGTGCAAGAGCGTGCGCATATCAGATTTTGCAATTATCGTCAGGTATTAATTTGGCAAAAAACTGTGCAGGCAAATAGCTGCTTAAACTCTGAGCAGGTTGACACCATTTTAATTAGTGTGGGAACTCAGCAAGGGGGATTGTGGGGGGGTGGTCATTCTGGGCCGGAGGTCCAAAATTTTACACGCGACTGTCATGGATATGTTTGAACATCCTCCTGCGTCTAATTGTTTTTAGTTTCCCTGTGCAGAAATTGAAGGTGCAAAAAATGACCTAGGACCGTAGCAATATGGACATGAATTGGTGTTTAGACTTGGGGAACTCTAGACATGGCAGTTTGTCACCAGCAGAGCCATCCAGTGTGTTCTGGCCATAATTTGAGGTTACCGTGGGGAAAATCATACTTTGGGCTCGTTCCACTTTTTGCTAAACATGACGTCTCATGTGTACATTTCTGCATTGCGCAAAGCTTTCCAAGGTAACCTCTTTCGTTTCACCTACTGACCTCTGCTGATGATTAAGGCTCGGCCCAGGACTCCTAGTTCACTCATTCAGACTCTGATTTTTTAAGCTGTTTTTATGACGGTGTAACGGTCTCAAGCATCGCAGGTGTTTGCTCTGGAAGATTTCGGATTTGTTTATCCCATGTTGCAAGAAACTGTTTACAAGCATTTGTGCTGTTGACAATAAAAAGGTCTAAGAGCTTCTTAGATGCTGCCCACCAGACAAGAAAAAAGCATGTACACACAATTGCCTTTGCCTGCAGGGTTTTGGCACAGTGAGCAAGAAGGAACTCATGGCAAAGATTACCAAGCTCAAGCCTGAGCTCAAGGTGTGCTTGTGTGTGCTACCTTCAAGTTAAGCATTCATGGCCAAGTTTTTATGTGCCTTTCCTTGCACTTTGTATTTATTCCTGCAACTGCTTTGTGTTTGTTCCTGCATCTGCTTTGTGTTTGTTCCTGCAACTGCTTTGTGTTTGTTCCTGCAACTGCTTTGTGTTTGTTCCTGCAACTGCTTTGTGTTTGTTCCTGCAACTTCTGTGTGCTTGTTCCTGCAAATTCTTTGTGTTTGTTCTTGCAACTTCTCTCATCCAAGGGCAATTACTGCAATGGCAATTAGTTTAATGGTTTGGGTGCTCTTAGATGCCTGCCTGTCTGCCTCGCGCCTGACCGGCCCTGTATGCTGGGCAATGGGCCAACAAATAAATCAATCAAAAAGATTGACTAATAAATGTGTAAATGTTGAAAAACAAAACCTTTGATATCTCCTTCAGAAATATTATCAAATAAATGGATGAACTGGTGCTGTAAATGTTCGGTACCGATACATGAAAAATAACGTGTTTCTCATCTTGAATATAACCCCCGTTTTAACACAAATTGCAAACACGTGCACTCCTGTCCGGACTCCTGCCATATAAACCAGTTTCACACTTCAACCCTGCTTGGCTGTAATGGCATGTTGGCGTACTGCTGTAATGGCATGTAATGGCATGTAATGGCTGTAATGGCATGTTGGCTGTAATGGCATGTTTGCGTACTGCTGTAATGGCATGTAATGGCTGTAATGGCATGTTGGCATACTGGGAAGAGGCACGCAACAGCCCCGTGTGCATTATGTGCATGGCAAAATGCACGCAACACCAATCCTGCCATGCTCTGGAGCAAAATGAAAAACGTGGTCCACTATTTGCGGTGGCACCTTGATGACCAGGACTCTTGACCACAAACAGTGTAATTTAAAGCTACACCGCTTGGCAAGGCAGCTGGCTTGAGGCTAGACCTGTACCTGAGCATGCCCCTGTGTTGAATTCAAATATTCAGATTGCTCATGAGCAAGCCCCTGTGTTGGGTTCAGACATTCAGATTGCTTTTGGACTCATGTTTGACTAGATCCAGGATACTGGTTTTATTTGCAGGTGATTAAAAGCAGGATCGCTGCAAAAGCTCTGCAGTTTACTTTGGAGACATTGCACGCCCGGCAGCAGATTCGAATCCAGGTGAATAGCTCGCTGTGTTACACAAAACAACGTTGTAGGGGCCTTCAGCCAGAGAGTAGCAGCATTGTCCTGAAGTGCAGAAAATAATGGCTTGAGCATTGACCTACAAGTATACAAAACACTCCCAGGTGCAAACACACACACACACACACACACACACACACACACACACTCACAGGGCCGTGAGCTGCGCAGCATGGTCAAGGAAGAGGTCAGCCGTACCAGAGAGGATGCACTGAAAAACAACTTTCGGTTTGAGGAGATGGAGGTTCTTTCCGGCAAAACACTGCAACTAGCTGGATTTGACCTCGAGAATGAAGATGCATTCCTTGGTGGAGGTGAGAAACTGTTGTCACTGTTTCCAGGCATCTGGACAGAGTGCCCATTTGTGGCATAATGGCATAAAGGCATAATGCTGCAGCCAGATGAGTTGACTTGAAGGATGCGGATGCATTCCTTGGTGGAGGTAGTGGACTGTGGACATTGTTGCCAGGCAAATAAAGGCAGTGCCCTTTTGCCTCTCACGACATATAAAGGCAGTGCCCTTTTGCCTTTCACGACAAATAAAGGCAGTTCCCTTTTGCCTCTCACGACAAATAAAGGCAGTGCCCTTTTGCCTCTCACGACATATATATCTGCAGGCTGGTTTCTTGACGGGAGGAATGGGGTGGAAAGATAGAATAAGACTGAGCCGTGGAAATTAAACAGGAACAGGATCTCTGAGACCCATGGTGTTGTTTTTGCATGCTTCTAGCGCAGAGAGGCTGTAATGGGCTATACCCAAATCAGTGTGCAATGGGCAGCCTGTTTAGCTTGCGTTCTATAAATGATCTGGTGCCTGAAGCATGCCCGTTGGTGCCCATGTGCTTATCCTGCTGCGCCGCTCACCCCACTGCTGCTTTCCAGATCCCCATATGGCGGTCTACTCACTGCACTGCCATGAGTGCTTTCTGGGGATATGGCAGGGGGCCTGCTGAGCAAAGCTTACAAAATGCTCTGTTTGGTTCAGATTGCACCACAATCATAATGATAGGCTAAGTTACTTTATCTCGAACATGTGACACAGTGGGCCTGAGCTATAATGTTGTCAGTGATCACACACAGCAGCTTGCCACACCCCAGCCCATGGAAATTTTCCAGCCAGAACACGCAGATTGACATGCTGTCAAGTTCAAATCCAGGTTTGGAAGGAGTTTGTTGTCGGCCATCTTGGCACCATCTTGGCACCCTCTGTGCCGATGTTCTCTTGAAAGGGAAATGCCTGAGATTGTGCATCTCAGCATTGAGAAATTCCAAGACGTGTGTTGGCAACAGCATCCCTTGCAGAACAGCACTCACAGTTTGCCTACAACAGAGCCTCAGTGTGTGTGGTACCTGTGTAGACAAGGACTCTTGAGCAGAAGTGTGTCGCCAACATTCCTTGCACAGGCACTCACAGTTTGCTTACAACAGAGCCTCGGTGTTTGTGGTACCTGTGTAGGCAAGGACTCTTGAGCAGAAGTATGTTGCCAACATTCTTTGCACCGGCACTCACAATTTGCTTACAACAGAGCCTCGGTATTTTTGGTACCTGTGCAGGCAAGGAGGTCTTGAGCAGAATGAGCATGGGTTCTAGCCGTGCCTCATCCAAGAGGATGAGGTCTGGATCCAGCTCACTTCTCCAGGGGAATTTTGTGAGTATGGTGGGCTGATGATGGGTGTGTTCATGAAGTCAAGTGAAAATACAGAGATTAAGCAGGGAACTATTGTAAAGCCGCTGCACACCCTTGTTTTGTGCCACAATATTTGTCATGAAGCACAAGTGGATTCAGCAAACAAAAATCACTGGGCAGACTTAACTAACAATAAGTAGTTACACGTGTCACCAATGCACCCCATTCCAAGCTAGGTGCCCGTGCCCTTAGTGTTTAGTGTACCAGTCACAAGTGATTGCATGCGTCACTGGGCGAGACTAAGGGTGCATGGACTAGTCACAAGTGACTATATGCATCACGGGGCAGTAAATTTGTTGATTACTAGTTAGTGATCATTTGTGTAGGGCATCATACGAGTCACTTATTGGTATGAGCGATTAAGGCACTCCTAATGGAGTGATTTTGTTTGTAGGCATGAAGTAATGGCAGACGTAGGATCTTGTTTACCCAAACATCACCGCATAGTAATAGGAACAGATCATTGTGCAGTAGAAGCAACAGATCACTGTGAGTAGAAGCAACAGATCACTGTGCAGTAGAAGGAACAGATCACTGTGCAGTAGGAGCAACAGATCACTGTGCAGTACAAGCAACAGATCACTGTGCAGTAGAAGCAACAGACCACTGTGCAGTAAAAGCAACAGATCACTGTGCAGTACAAGCAACAGATCACTGTGCAGTAGAAGCAACAGATCACTGTGCAGTAAAAGCAACAGACCACTGTGCAGTAAAAGCAACAGATCACTGTGCAGTGGAAGCAACATATTACTGTGCAGTAAAAGCAACAGACCACTGTGCAGTACAAGCAACAGATCACTGTGCAGTACAAGCAACAGATCACTGTGCAGTACAAGCAACAGATCACTGTGCAGTAAAAGCAACAGATCATTGTGCAGTAAAAGCAACAGGTCACTGTGCAGTAGAAGCAACATATCACAGTGCAGTAGAAGCAACACATCACTGTGCAGTAGAAGCAACAGAGAGCGAGCCAAAACACGCAACTGCTCAAACACACATACACGCATACACTCTGACTATACGACACTTAAAACTTCCCTCCTGCAGAAGTCTGACATGCCTGCTTTCCAAGTGCCCTCGTTTGCGAGCGAGACAGATGCTCTAGGAAGCAGTGCCCCTAAAGTGGCAGCAGCAAAACTGTCTGCCCCCATGCCTGAGCCCACGCTTGCTGCACACCCCGACACCTCTGTTCTTGCAAAGCTCAGACAGAAGGCAAAGGTACGGCATCAATTTGCTACAGGCAGAGGCTTTGTCAGCTCCTGACACGCTGGATAGAGATGTGCATAATGAGGCATGACTGTGCGCATAATGAGGCATGACCGTGCGCATAATGAGGCATGACCGTGCGCATAATGAGGCGTGCCTGTGCGCATAATGAGGGATGATTGTGTGCATAATGAGGCATAACCGTGCGCATAATGAGAGGCATGACTGTGCGGATAATGAGGCATGACTGTGTGTATAATGAGGCATAACCGTATGCATAATGAGGCATGACTGTGCGCATAATGAGGCATGACCGTGCGCATAATGAGGCGTGCCAGTGCGCATAATGAGGCATAATGAGGCATGACCGTGCGCATAATGAGGCATGACTGTGTGCATAATGAGGCATGATTGTGTGCATAATGAGGCATAACCGTGCGCATAATGAGAGGCATGACCGTGCGCATAATGAGGCATGACTGCGTGTATAATGAGGCATAACCGTACGCATAATGAGGCATGACCGTGCGCATAATGAGGCATGACCGTGCGCATAATGAGGCATGACCGTGCGCAAAATGAGGCATGACCAATATGCCAAAATAGGGCATGATTGTGTGCATCATGAGGCATGACCAACATGCGCATAATATGGCATGACCATTATCGATATGCCTCTCATGCGTCACAACGCTGTTGTGATCCGCTCACAGGTAAGTTAGTCAGGGATTGGCTGAGCGTTTTATGGTGCCTTTTGGAGAAACTTTCTTACATCCCCACAGAGAGTCCACGTATCATCCTCCCTTGCTATGCTGAATACTATTGAGAATGCTGTGGCTCTTACAAGACTTCGTCTTCGTATCTCTGCTCTCTGTAAGTCCTAGTTCGATTTTCATGTGCAACTGCAGGATACCTTTGAGAAATCAAGGGCGCAGGCTGAAGCGCAAGCTAAGAAACTGGAAAAGCGGCTTCAAAAAAAGAAGGAGAAGCAGCAGCAGCGCCCCCAAAAGAAGACAAAAAAGAAAGCAGAAAAGAAGGAGGAGGAGAAGGAGGAGGAGGAGGAGGAGGAGGAGGAGGAGGAGGAGGAGGGAGAGGAGGAGGAGGGAGAGGAGGAGGGAGAGGTGGAGGTGGAGGAGGAGGAAGATGGTGATGATGCTGGTGGGTATTATTGTGACATTTATCATGGGAAAAAGAAACTATGTAGGCAGTGAAAAAACACTGCCCACATTGATTAAAGAGGTGGAGCCACTTTGGTATTGGGTAATGCAACACTCTGTCATTAATAAATAACATGACCTGCTCAAAAAATTGTGCAGGTCTGTGAGAGGCTTGGGTATTTTATGGTGCTCAATGTATATGCACAAATGCTCAATCAAGCTGTAACCCTTGATAATGGTTTATTATTCGATTGCTGAATACCACTCAGGATTTGATTTTGAGAAGCTGGAGATGGACGGATTGGATTCCCTTGAGGTGAGTGCTCTGAGCCCTGCTTTTTCCATTGCCGCAATTACTAATATACTCAGTGTTGTGCACAAACGGCGTCATTCAAAAATGGCACCGTAAAAAACGATCGTAAATAACGGTGTTACCGTCACTAAACTCTGACGATTGACTGCGTAATTTACTGTTTTCACCGTCAATTTGACATAAATTTACGCCGTCAGCGTCATTTACCCTTGACACCGTCAAGCGTCAGGTACACAACACCGAAACAACTAGGGGTGTATCTTGTTGCAACCCTTGCAATACTAATGCATCAATTTGCTTTATTAATTATTTGTAGCATGAGTCAAGCACATATAGTTGGCCAGAACCATAAACATTTGGTGCGCATACGGTATTTTTAGATTCCTACCCTGCCAAATATACCCCCTTATACGGTGCATATATACGGTTCTGGCCAACCCTACAAGCACACGATCAAGCAAGTGCTTCAATGGCGTGCTCTTGACAAATTTTTGCCTGTGCATCTCGATCTCCATTTAGATCTGCAGCAATTGCACCCTGACGAGGTAAAATTTCATTGGTTGTTGAAATATTTGATACAGGAATCCATCGGCTTTTTAGAGCAAAACGTGGAAATCGACTTGGATGGTCTGTCCGCCATGGCCGAGGACCTTGATGAAATAGTGAGTGGATAGGTTGTTTGGTACCCCTTTTCATGTGCATTCACAAAAATCGTGAATGGATCTGAGCCCAGGTAGCCGTATTCAAGTAAATAATGGAAAGAGGCAGGTGTGGAATGCATGAGGATTTCAATGCTTCACAAATAGTGTGTTTAGGACGCCGCACACATACACAAGCCAGCTTGCTGACTGCGTTTCAACAGTTGCCTCACTGACCTGTCCACTGTCTGCAGATTGACAAGCTTGTTGAGCTGGTGGATGGTGCAGCAGATGCTGCTTGATGATGGAGCAGCCGTGATGTGGGTACTCGTCCTGTTTGTGTGCTTGACTTTACATGCATGCAGACGATCCTTAAAGATGAGATAAACCCTATCCCGCTGCTCTCAATATGATAATAATGTGTCAACTTATGACGTATAGCATTTCTTATTGAGTCGTTTCTTGTAAGAACCTTTGACATATTTCACATAATGGTGCTAAAAACCTGAGCCTTCTTCTCCTTTGAGTGGATGTGTGTGAAATCGTAATCATAATCCAATGTTCTGGAGTGGGCCGTTTTGTGGACCAATTTCGAGTTCTGTGTCATGCAAAATAAGCAGCAGCGACGATTTGTGGATACTTCTGTTGACAGTTGAGAGTTTTATTGCCTTGTTCTGGAAAACCTGATTGCAAGGTAAAATTGAAGGCTGGCAGTTGTTGACAGTTGAGAGTTTCTGCAGTCTTGTTCAATAAGCTGGATGCGTCGGTCTTATCTCCTGGATTTAATTGTTCTGGTAATTAATCATGTCAGCATTCTCAGAGGCATCATCGGAGGAGATCCTCAAAAAAATCGGTATCGCATAAGGCCTCTGATTCATTTGTTTGCCTAGTCAAAATAACGTTTAACACAATGAGACCGAGAATATCTGGGTAAATGGTCCCACCTCCATGAAAGGACAATGTTGTGGCAGCCAACCAAAGACGAGTAGCATTAGCAAAGATAGATACACAGCACACATATTACAGAGTTTACAGATGAAGCCGTGTCAAAACGTGCAACTGCTAGGCTGCGTATGTAAAAAAGGTTAAAAATTCTGATAATTGTTGTTGCAACATCAAACTTGCAGCACCTGCAAAAAAATCTTGGAACAGGGAAAAAAGGCACAGCGGACATTGCAGCACTGAACAAAACCAGCTAAAACAATCAAGCATCTGTTAGGACCAGCCGACCGCAATAATTCAAAGAAAGGGAATCATCTGTGTGTTTTGGGTACATGCATCGGACTGGTCTGTTGTAGCTGGGTGAGCTGGTAAGGTGGGCAGTGGGCAGTTGAGGAAAGATAGGCGATTCTTCAGTTTTTTAAGAAGCACGTGTCCTTTGTTCTCTCTTCTGCTCCGCTGCACTTTGTTCTTTTGGCACTCCTGGTTTTGTGAGGCTCTACCAGCCTCTGGTTTCTTGCTTCTGACTGAGGTATCTTATTCACAAGTCCTGAGACTTATACAAAGCTTTTTTCTCGTATTCTTTGATGTTTTCTCTTCACACTTCTTCAAAACAAACGTTATTTTTATACACTTTCTCTTCTACACACATATGTTTCATGTTTCCTCTAGCTACTGTTTCTTACGTTTGGCCAGGTGTGGTTTCAGACTTTTGCCAAGCTTCCGCTGAGATGCCCTTTGAGGCATATTTAGTGATGTAACCTTACCTTACCTTGGGCACATGAAAACAAGGACTGTCACACTGAGGATTATGAGGCAAATATTATCGTACACAATATTATCGTATACAACATATCGTACACAAATTGTGAGGAGCAGCACATGCACAACGAGAGGGATCTGGAGCATCAAACATGGTCTGGTTCATCACTCTTTTGCTACAGGCCCTGCTGCTAGATGATCTCTGAACCAGCACTTGAGGTAAAAAAAATATCATTTTAAACAGCGCTACCTTAAACACAATTTTACTTGCCCCCTCGTCCGCTGGGCGGGGGGGCCGAACCATCTCAGGCAAACATCGAGTCGGGTTCGGGGCAGCAGCAGGCGCACAGCAGCTTTACAGCAGCATCACACAAGCACGTAGTGGGACAGCAACCCCTTTAAACAGCAAAGCACACATCACCGCCAGAGGGACCTTCGACGGCT
>Ga0307968_1000326_pt1 | contig 32227 bp, 28 predicted proteins | sample OrgLakmetagen650_FD_201834 | JGI IMG/M metagenome (GOLD analysis project Ga0307968, IMG submission 201834) | Saline water microbial communities from Organic Lake, Antarctica - #650 | ecosystem: Environmental > Aquatic > Non-marine Saline and Alkaline > Saline | place: Antarctica: Organic Lake...
AGTTACATGAAGCAGTGACATGAAGCAGTGACATGAAGCAGTGACATGAAGCAGTGACATGAAGCAGTGACATGAAGCAGTGACATGAAGCAGTTACATGAAGCAGTGACATGAAGCAGTTACATGAAGCAGTGACATGAAGCAGTTACATGAAGCAGTGACATGAAGCAGTGAGGGAGGACCCCGAACCAGTACTTCTACACTGTCCTAGTGATTGCGGCGACCCATTAAAAGTTCATGTGTTTATTACCTAACACAATATAGATTGCGCACCCTCCGCCTCAGCCAGCTCTATGAGCACACTGGGGAAGACCATATGTGCACTGATGCATGTCTTAATCACCACGACAGGTGCGCACCTTCCACCTCAGCCAGCTCAATGACGGCGCTGCGGAAGCGCATGTGTGCACTGACGCATGTGATAGCATTGTCTTAACCACCGCGACAGGTGCGCACCTTCCACCTCAGCCAGCTCCATGACAGCGCTGCGGAAGCGCATGTGCGCGTTGATGCGCGCAATGATCTCTTGGCGCCCGAACGGCTTGACCTGCACACATATACAGAAGGAGTAGTGACATGTTAATGTGTGTCATTGCATGTTATTGTGTGGTCTCAATGCTGACAAAATGACTCTTAACCTGCCCCCTTCCCCCCCTCCCTCATACACACACACATACACACACACGTATACATGCACACCAGGGACTCGCACAGCAAGTTAATGCGAGTCATGGAACGGATACAAATGCAGAACAAGTGCAGACAATCTGAGTTTCACTACTTTATTCTGGAGTGGAAACAAAAATGCAGAACAAGTGCAGACGATCTGAGTTTCACTACTTTATTCTGGAGTGGATACAAAAATGCAGAACAAGTGCAGACGATCTGAGTTTCACTACTTTATTCTGGAGTGGAAACAAACACAAATTTGCATGATGTGAGTACAATGCCTCTCTGGCAAGAAAGTTCAGCGTCATACGCAATGTGTATGCATACTAATAGGGTTGGCCAGAACCTTATATATGCACCGTGTATGACTGTATGTTTGGTGATTTTCCAGTCAAAAGTTCCGTATATACACCGTGTATAGATAATTCTGGCCAACCCTACATACTAATTGTCTTAGTTCACTTCCTCACACAGTCCTATCAATTGCGACATAGCGTATCAATGGTTTATGACACCATTAGGGTATGTAGGTCAGATTTTTGTGTGCAGAGTTGATTTAGCATCAGAGGCCAAGAAACAGGTCAGATCTTTGTATGCAGAGTTGATTCAGCATCAGAGGCCAAGAAACAGGTCAGATCTTTGTATGCAGAGTTGATTCAGCATCAGAGGCCAAGAAAGAGGTCAGATCTTTGTGTGCAGAGTTGATTATGTGTGACCTCACTCCACACTGACCTACATAATTTTCCATGCTGCAATGAGGATTTTATAGCTCTGTTGCGAGGGGCAATGTGGGCAAAATACGCGCGCGGTTTTTTGGGTGCGCGCGTCGTGCGCTAGCAAACATATATCTTTTTGCACGCGCGCGCGCCACACCATACCACACAGGGCCCTTCTACGGGTGCGCGCGTCGTGCGCAAACAAACATACGAACGCCACGTGGTTTCATAGGCTCAACATTATGACTAGCATACCTTGCCCAGAAAGTCAAAGCACGTCCACAGCCACTCCTCTGTTGCGAGGGGCAATGGGTAGCAGTGCGCAATGAACCAGATGGTGGGGAACGAAAACCACAGGCCCTACATTGTGCAGTTTAGAGAGGGGTACGTTGGATTAGCAGCCTGTTTGGGTCCACATGAATGTACGCGATGTTTGGGAGCAGTAAGATGAGAACGCAACAGATTCAAAGAAATGCAAATCAGGCACCAGATCAGCTCAAGCTGCGATGGAGCATATGCGAGTTATGGTGGACCCTCACACACAAATTGTAATTGTAGAGTTGAGCAGTTCGAGGTGGCGGTGCACTCAAGGTTATGGGTTCCTGCGCACACTCTCTCAAAGCATACACCGGTTTGCAGAAGTAGGTTTAATTATCGAAACTCTTTCCCTCAATGAGCGAATGTGGGCGGCAGTCAGGTGTACAGTAATAGGCGAGCCTTGAATTCGTCAATGAGCGAATGTGGGCGGCAGACAAGTGTGCAATAAAAGAAAGGTCTTGAATTTGTCAATGAGCGAGTGTGGGCGGCAGTCAAGTGTGCAGTAAGAGAAAGACTCTGTCTGAACAATCTTGATGACAAGCATTCCATCAGCAGATTATATGCAAAAACACGACACGTGATATGAAGTGGTATGTAGTGTTAAGCTTTGCAAGGCAGTGAGAACACCTCATCCGTCGCCTGAAGTGCACAGAACACACGAGGCACTCCACTGGGAGCATGTAGGTGGCTGGAAAGATGACAGCAAGGTTTGAAACATACCGGACTTTGTTTAGCCATGCAGCAGATGTAAGCCAACAGCTTTGTCCGCATGCAGTTTACTGTCGCTGTTTTACATTTTTATTTTAAGCCAGCAGTTTTGTCCACGTGCAGTTTACTTTTGCTGTTTTACATTTTTATTTCAAGCCAGCAGTTTTGTCCACGTACAGTTTACTTTTGCTGTTTTACATTTTTATTTCAAGCCAGCAGTTTTGTCCACGTACAGTTTACGTTCGCTGTTATACACTTTTATTTGAGCCAGCAGTTTTGTCTGCGTGCAGTTTACTGTCGCCATTCTCAGTTTTACATAAACAAACAACTACGCACTCTGGGTGCTCTCTGCAATGGAAAAGGGAAGCAGACAAACAGCACACAAACAGCTGCTTACAATTAAGCCAGGCAGGAAAGCGTCTTATTCAGACTCCATTCCAAAATTTCGTGCCAGGCCGCTGCTTCCAGCAATGTCGTGCATGTGCAGTATTCTAAAAGATGTAAAAAACAATTGCAGGCAGGGTTAGGGTCTAGCACAAGCTGAGACATGTTGCTGAAGAGTATGCAACAACACTACTTGATACGTCCTGGCGATACTTGTAAGCTATCCTAGCAAGGCAGCATACGTGCTAGTGAGGCAGCATACGTGAGGCTAGTGCTAGTGAGGCAGCATACGTGCTAGCGAGGCAGCATACGCGAGGCTAATGCTTGTGAGGCAAATGCTAGCGAGGCAGCATACGTGAGGCTAATGCTAGCGAGGCAGCATACGTGCTAGCGAGGCAGCATACGTGAGGCTAATGCTAGCGAGGCAAATGCTAGCGAGGCAGCGTATGTGCTAGCGAGGCAGCATGCGTGAGGCTAATGCTAGCGAGGCAAATGCTAGCGAGAGGCAGCATACGTGCTAGCGAGAGGCAGCATACGTGAGGCTAATGCTAACGAGGCTATTTCTAACGAGGCAGCATACGTGCTAGCGAGAGGCAGCATACGTGAGGCTAATGGGGCATTCGCTCTTTTCACAGCAGTTGCATTGTTTGCTGAGCAAAGGACGTCGCATTCTTTGTTAAATAATGCAGCATTTCTTCACAATGCATGTAATATTAGGAAGGACGCCGCACACTTTGTTAAACAATGCAGCAATTTCTGCACAGTGCATGCAATACTTACAGGGGATTTCAAAAGCGGTCACGCAAAACTTTGGGCAGGCCCCCTGGGGCCCTTCTATAAAAGTCAAATACCATGTCATAAGTGATGAGTGTTGGCCATAACAAAATTTGGGCAGGCCCGCTAGGGCCCTTCTATAAAAAGTCAAATACCATGTCATAAGTGATGAGTGTTGGCCATAACAATATGTAATTGTATCATATGAGCAGGCCAAAAAAATATGTGTAAAAAGCATGCATTCATACGCTTCTGACCAGCCCTAAAAAGGATGCCTTACAGAGAATCTGAACGCACCAAGGTGAAACATCGAAGGATTTCCAGGCTCAGTCGGCCAGCGTCGTTCTGAGCCTCCTTCAATGAGCTGCGGATGTGAAGACGTGTGTGTGTGTGTGTTTGTGTGTGTGCGTGTGTGATACATACGCACACACACAGTGTGTGCATACATTTAATAGCGAGACATCGTTCTGAGCCTCCTTCAATGAGCTGCGCATGTGGAGACGTGTGTGTGTGTGTGCGTGCGTGTGCATGCGTGTGCATATGTGTGCATACGTTATATAGCAAGCTTGACTGCGGTTCAGCACATATTACTTCCCCCCTATATGAGTACAAATGTATAGGGTTGGCCAGAACCGTATATATACACTGTATTTGACCGTATATTTGGTGATTTCCCTGCCAAAAACACCGTATATACACCGTATATATGGTTCTGGCCAACTCTACAAATGTAACATGACTGTGGGTTATGGTATGACAATGTCCCCATGATTTATCGGGTAACAATACAGTAGCAAGAATGGGGTTACATCAGGGCGCTGTGCTTTGGGCGTACGCATGTGGCGGTTTAGCACATATTACTTCCCCCCTATATGAGTACAAATGTAACATTACTGTGGGTTATGGTATGACAATGTCCCCATGATTAATCGGGTAACAATATAGTTAGGGTTGGCCAGAACCGTATATATACACCGTATATGACCGTATATATGGTGATTTCCCTGCCAAAAATACCGTATACACACCGTATATATATGGTTCTGGCCAACCCTAAATATAGTAGCAAGAATGGGGTTACATCAGGGCGCATTGCTTTGGGCGTACGCATGTGAATGAAGAGGTGCTGACAGTATTGATCACGTGCATGCATATTACAGTTGGCCATAAAATTAATTGGCAGGGAAATCACCAAATATACGGTCGTATACAGTGCACATTAACGGTTCTGGCTTACCCAGATACACATGCATACGAATGTAGCACACACACACATACACACACACACACACACAGCACGAGGCGTACTCACGCTTTGAACATGCCCCACAGCGTCACCATGAGCTGCTGGAAAAAGAAGCAGCAGAGCACGATAGTGATACCTGCGATGCAGCAGCATGTCATTGGCAGTCGATTAAACAAGTAGCTCAGACTCTGCTCGCTCCTTGACCGAGCATTCGTCCTGCTCTCACCATGTTCAGGAAGCGATAGAGGAATCGTGTGCACACGCGAAGCACAAGTTTCACACACCAATACACATGCAAAGCACAAGTTTCACACACGTGTACACATGCGAAGCACAAGTTTCACAACCGTGTACACATGCGAAGCACAAGTTTCACACACTTGTACACATGCGAAGCACAAGTATCAGCCCTTCCTCCAGACAAACACAGCGTGCGGATCTCAAGACAACGAGTGCCAAGAGTCATGACACAGCATCATCCCTTGCATACGTGTGTGTGTGTGAGTGATTGTGTGTGTGTGAGTGTGTGTGTAAATGTTTGTGTGAATAACACAGCTTGTTTAATGTAAAACTCAATCGCCCCTTCCTGTGATCTCATTCAAGCATGAGCAGCACAAACGCTTGCGTCTTACGTCATCAGCCTGACAGGAATGTGACATTGTCAGTGCCTATTACCAATGGTATTTTACCATGCCACAAAGACCTGTCACCGCACCAGCATCAGTTAATTTGCCTGACAGGGATGCAATCTTTTTATTCTAAGCACCTGCTAATCTGTTCCAAGCACATGCTGTTCTACTTCAAGCACCTGCTGATCTAATTCAAGCACATGCTACTCTATTTCAAGCACCTGCTGATCTAATTCAAGCATCTGCTGATCTACTCCAAGCACCTGCTACTCAATCTCAAGCACCTGCCTCTTATTGAAGCACCTGCTACTCTATTTCAAGCACCTGCTACTGTGCCACCCATACCAAGTCATTGCATCAGCAGTTCTGCTCTATTCCAAGCACCTGCTACTGTGCCACCCATACCAAGTCATTGTATCAGCAGTACTGCTCTATTCCAAGCACCTGCTACTGTGCCACCCATACCAAATTGCATCAGCAGCAAAGCCGTGGCTACCCTCGAAACTTGTGTGTGTGTGCGTGCTTGTGTGTGTGTTGTGCAAAAGGTCTCCCCACTTGCCTGATATGATACGGTCTCGTGACAGAGTGCCGATGATGCCAAACATAATCATCGCCACGTCAGAGCCGATTGCAGAGTACACTTGACCCCGTGAGTAGTCAGATATGATGCTGAGGAGGTACACCATGGCTGGGGTGGTCCACAGCCACATAACCTGTTCACGCAGACACACATGCACACTCACGTGACAAAAAGTCGGTCATTGAGATTTAGAAAGGGCAGGAGTGGTGCGGTGGAGGTACTCCATGGCTGGGGTAATCGTCCACAGCCACATCACCTGTTCACGCAGACACACATGCACACTCACGTGACAAAAAGTCGGTCATTGAGAATTTGAAAGGGCAGGAGTGGTGCGGTGGAGGTACTCCATGGCTGGGGTAATCGTCCACAGCCACATCACCTGTTCACGCAGACACACATGCACACTCATGTGACAAAAAGTCGATCATTGAGAATTTGAAAGGGCAGGAGTGGTGCTGAGGAGGTACACCATGGCTGGGGTGGTCCATCATGCAGACACACATGCACACTTGCATAACAGCAAGTCGGTCATTGCAGTCATTGCTATATGATTGAACAACCAGGAGTCAATTCTCTCCCACTCAGGGGGCCCACTCAGCACGTTGGAGCTCAGGCAGCCCACAGCCACTTCACCTACTCTTGTGTTAAATACACACACACTCACGAAACAACAAGTGGATTATTGCACACATCTGACTACAATTAAGCATCGACCCATCACCCAATTAAGCAACTACCGTAGGTTCACGATCACTGGACCACACATTTCAAAAGTTAATTTTCAAATATAGTTTGTGAGGGGGTCTGGGGATTAATTTTCGAGTTCAACTCCAGTTCGGGCAGGCCCTGTCGGGAATTTGTTTGTGAATTTGAGAGCCCCCCACTGTTGGCTGCTGCTGCTGCTGCTGCTGCTGCTGTGCAGGCTGATGGGCAGACTGCCCATTGGCTGCATGGGGAGACTGACAACTGTGAGCGCTTGCACGTGTGCTTCCCTCAATCAGAGAAGCAACCCACTTGCCATCTTCACTAACTCTGTGTGGATGCCCCAAAGGAAGGGCCTGAAAAGGGCCTGTGAGAGGAGGAGGTTTGTTCTTGGAGCAGCATGCATGGACGCCCAACGGGCCTCTTCACAGCCGCGCCCCTTGCCTTTGCCTATGCCTCTCCCTCTGCAGCTCCTCTTGGTCCCTCTGCTGAGCGGCCAGCCTCTCACTGGGGACAGGGCTCCAAGAACAGGTCAGGGTTCACAACCAGGGCACGCTGGGAGCTCAATTTCAAAAGCACCCTCAAAACCACTTAAAATAATAAATTTATCACTTTGAATTCAGCTTGGAGAGGGCCCCGAGAATTATTATTTTTTTCTTTTTTTGCCAAATCATTATTTAATTTCCGAAGTGATAGTGAACCTACGGTATCAACCAGTCAATTGTGCTGAAGGAGATACTCAGCACCACTTCTCAGTGGAGAGCACCACTGGGAAATCGTGCTGAGGCAGTCCACAGCCCTCGCAAATGCAAAAAAAACGCACAAAATCATCGCTTTTCATCACGAGTTGTGTAATTGATGAGGTACTCCATGGCTAAAGTCGCCCACATCCATGCGCCCTGCACACATGCACGTGAGCAGCTCACTATAGCGCACTGTACGATTGCAAGCACGTGAGCAGCTCACCATAGCGCGCTGCGCGATTGCCAGCATTGAGTACCATGCCAGGCAGGTGGACCTCTGCCCAGCATGGCATTGTTAGTGTGGCTGTAGCATTGTCAGTGTGGCTGTAGCATTGTTAGTGTGGCTGTAGCATTGTTAGTGTGGCTGTAGCATTGTTTGTGTGGCTGTAGCATTGTTTGTGTGGCTGTAGCATTGTTAGTGTGGCTGTAGCATTGTCAGTGTGGCTGTAGCATTGTTTGTGTGGCTGTAGCATTGTTAGTGTGGCTGTAGCATTGTTAGTGTGGCTGTAGCATTGCTAGTGTGGCTGTTGCATTGTTAGTGTGGCTGTAGCATTGTCAGTGTGGCTGTAGCATTGTTAGTGTGGCTGTAGCATTGTTAGTGTGGCTGTAGCATTGTTTGTGTGGCTGTAGCATTGTTTGTGTGGCTGTAGCATTGTTAGTGTGGCTGTTGCATTGTTAGTGTGGCTGTAGCATTGTTAGTGTGGCTGTAATGTACAGGCAAGGAGGACAGCCAACAGACCTTTGCTGGCAGGCTGGTAGACTGGACGTCAATACAGAGCAGTTAACATCAATCACGGTGTCTCCTCACTAGCGTGACTTGCCATGCGCACAACAAGTGTGTAGGGTTGGCCAGAACCATATATATACGGTGTATATACGGTATTTCTGGCAGGGAAGTCATCAAATATAAGGTCATAAACGGTGTATATACACGGTTCTGGTTAACCCTACAAGTGTGCCCACACCCCACCCATCCCATCACCATTTTGACTTAACATGCGCACGATGGGCGTTTCCGCTCTCCAAAAATCCCGTCACCAACCACCCCATCATCAGCTTGACTTACCATACGCACGATGGGTGTGCCCACACCCCACCCATCCCATCACCATTTTGACTTAACATGCGCACGATGGGCGTTTCCGCTCCCCACAATACCCATCACCAACCACCCCATCACCAGCTTGACTTACCATGCGCACGATGGGTGTGCCCACACCCCACGCATCCCTCACGACTGGGCCATGCCCCTTCCAGGCTAAGTAATCCGAGGAGGCGGCTATAAGGTTGATGTAGCACGCAACCAGGGCAAGCTGCATGGGGGAGCAAGTGCATGGGTGTTCATGTGGGTGTTTGTGCATCGTGTGGGTGTTGCATGCGTGTTTATGTAGGGTGGGCGTGTGCATGGTTGATTGTGAGTAAGTGCAAGTGGGGCGATGTGCATCCACTGTGATTGATCTTTGTATATGTGTATGCGCTCATTTGAGGGTGTGTGCCACAGGTTTCTCTGGCTGATACAGGAGCTACAAAACAAACCGAAATAGAGCGAGGTAACCCAAAGGGGTTGCTGTTTAATCAAACTGGTTGCCTGCTCATTTTCTGACCAGAGTCAATCATTATAGTTCCACATCCGAAATCAACCATACAGATATTGTCTGTTGCTACTTGCAAGGCTAGGCAACCGAAAGGGGTTACTGTTTTGTTCCAATGGTTTTCTGCTCAATTTCTGGCCAAAGTCAATCATTACCAGGTAGTATCAAATCCAAGCCTTTTTGGTTTGGTTTTGGTTTGATTTGATTTAGTTTTGGCTTTTTGATTTACCACAAGAACGATGTCTTTTGAGTCACGCAAGGCACTGCTTTTTACATCAGAAACGTTTTCCAATGCATGCCATTGATGACCTATTTTAGTCGGGTTCCTGAGCAGCCAAACTATCATACACACACACACACACACACACACACACACACACACACACACACACATATACACACACACATTCACAACATGTGCAGCCAGTTTTATCACAGGCCACACCTGGAATTTGATGGACTCTCTCTCAAACACAAGAGTGAGGAAATTGAGGCCAAAGGCTGTGCCGAAGGCCACCATGGGCACCAGGTAGGCCTCCTGAGGTACCTGCACCAGAGAGGCAAGAAACAGGGACACAAATGCCTGAGTCTGGTGTTCTAAAGCCAGCATGAACTGACAAGTACCAAACTTATTCCTTTGCAACCTGTCTCAAGGACAAAAGGAGGGACACGAAAGGTTTGTCTGCTTAAGGCCACCACCCCTACAGGCCACCAAACGTATCTCCTGGCTAACCCGCGTTCTGGCTGTGCAGCGTTTTGGCTATTCAGCGTCGCTTAATGGATAAAGGGCGCCGCATGTACTTGCTATATTGCCGTTGTGATGTTACTGTGCATCTTTTGTGGCAAAGGTGGTAGGCACTGCTTAAGGTGAAGAGAAGAGCAGCAGCAGAATTTCGCAAAGGAACAAGTGCCGCAAGATAAGGGTAGCATGGAAGCATGGAAGCACGAAGGCACGCACATTCAAATCACACCTTGGCATACTCCCGCTCCAATTCCTTGTCTCCAACGTCAGCATTGCACAGCAGGTAAATCACAAGGGCGTAGCTCCAGGCACCAAGACTGATGGAAAACAGATGGGTGTGGAACAAAGTTTTTGTGCGAGTAAACGTGTGCCGTTGTGTACAATTTCACGTGTGAATCAACATGCAAATCAACACATCTGGCGTGCTTAATTGCAGTATACGTTGTGTGCGCGTGTGAGAACACAAGCGGGCTGCCAACCCTGTTTGTTTGTTGTGTGTGTTTGTGTGTGTGTGTGTGTGTGTGTTTGTGTGTGGGTGGGTGTGGGTGTGGGTGTGGGTGTGTGGGTGTGGGTGTGGGTGTGGGTGTGGGTGTGGGGTGTGGGTGTGGGTGTGGGTGTGGGTGTGTGCGTGTGTGTGTGCGTATATGTGTGTGTGTGTGCATGTGTGTGTGTGTGTGTGTGTGTGTGTGTGTGTGTGTATGTGGGTATGTGTGTGTGTGTGTGCGCGTATGTGTGTGTGTTTATGTGTGTGTATATGTGTGTGTGTGTGTGTGCATGTGTGTGTGTGCGTGTGTGTGGGTGGGTGGGTGGGTGGGTGTGGGCGCGTTTGAATGCTTGAAGCATGTGTGCTTGCAGAATGTGTGGCACAAATCTCGACCAGGCCAGTGAACACGCATCAGGTGACTCTCTTCTCACCCCACAAACGCCACAGCAAATGAGACTCTGGACGAACGCTGGGCCACGACTCGCGCAAACTCTTCGGCAGTGAGCGCAGGAGACCGCAGTGTGTTAGCGTCAAGCTCATTATTGGCGTCTTGCTTCATTCCCTGAACTTGTTAGCTAAGCCTGATGCGCATTGTTTGAAGGTCGTGGACAGATTGCTGGATACCTACGAATTAATATTACTAAAACAGAACAATCCGAAAAAATGATTTGCAGCAAGCCACTTAGTGTCACAGGCCAGAAACCATTGTCAAACCCCACGAGAATTTCACAGCCTCGCATCACGCAGCGAAGACGGCCGATGATGCGTGCCCAGGCCAATGAGGTACTTGTGGCACAACTGCTGTGCTAGGATGGCTGCCTTTACGCGGTGCACATTTGTATGACTATCTCTTGACATGAACACCTAGCCACAGGCTCCCCCCCAGACCCCAGGCCAAAATGTGTGTGGAATGTGTGGTGTCCCCCTAAGTGAAAAACAGTCTGGGTGAGTTAGGGATTTTGATTAGGCGCGCACACGTACACACACACACACACACACACACATACACATTCACATGCACGCACACGCATATACGCACACTAGCACACACGTAAACATTCACACACACACACACACACACACACACACACACACACACACACACACACACACACGTACACATTCACATGCACGCACACGCATATACGCACACTAGCACACACGTAAACATACACACACACACACACACACACACATATACGCACACTAGCCCACACGTAAACATACACACACACACACACACATACACACACTCACGTACACGCACATACACACACAATCACACACACAATCACACACACACACACACGCACACATACACACACACACACACACACACAGGTGTGATGGTGGTGGGCGTGTGGTGGGCGGCTTGAGTGCGGTGCCTGGTTTTGGGTGGTGGCCTATTAAAGCCTTCAGGCCATGCCCTCAACTGGACAAGCGGGGCATTGATTACGTGAGGTGAGCCATTTTAGTGCTGGCCATAAATGAATGGACACACAATGCATGTACAGAAATTCTCTTGCTGAGGGACCATGTATACGCCGGAAATACCTTCAATTGTGTGGTTCTGGCCAACCCTTGCATTTGTGATGGGGCGGAGGATCAATTTGATTGAAGTGCCACTAAGGTGAAGGGGACTTTGAGGTGCGGTAAAAGGAAGGATGCTAAAGGGGCGCTTGGAAAAAGGGGGGCTTGGAAACTGCACCGGTGATCCTGTACGCTGGCAAACGGCTGCTCAGTCAGGAAGGCACGACACACGCGGATACAACCCGAACGTGCAGCATGTGTACAGTCAAACACACAGTATAGGGGGGTGCAGTGACGGAAAGGGAGAGGGAGGCTCCCTACTCTGTACACATCAGCAGAGCTGGCCCAAACCAAACATGCATATGCACGGTTAAACGGAAATTTGAAAAGGGACCAAAGGCTTTTGTCCTTTGACCAGATGTGTAGCGTTGGCCTGACCATGTATGCATATGTACGTGTGTTATGTACAAACAGTTTAATGGATCAACGAAAAGGGATCGAAAGCAATTATTCATAACCCAGACGTGTAGAGTTGGCCTGATCCATGTATGCATATATGCCACGGTGCAATGAAAAAAGGAAGCAGCGTTTTTTATTAAACCAGGTGTGTGGAGTTGGCCAGAACCATGTACGCACGGTTCACACACGGTACGTGTGGCAGAAAACCCTTGAGAAATACGGTCATACAATTGTATCTGTGTGCGTGATGTTTGGTGGGGGCAGCTGTTTAGTGGGGCAGCTGTTTGGTGGGGGCAGCTGTTTGGTGGGGCAGCTGTTTGGTGGGGGCAGCTGTTTGGTGGGAGCAGCTGTTTGGTGGGGCAGCGTTCGGTGGGGCAGCTGTTTGGTGCGGACAGCGTATCTATGTGCGTGATGTTTGGTGGGAGCAGTCTGGGTGCTAAATAAGATCTGAAACTGTGCGAGCCACCAAAGCAACTCCAGTCAGCCCGTCCCGGATGCGCATCAAGGGTCCGTGACGGTACAAATGACTAGGGTTGGCCAGAACGGTATATTTACTCCGTATATGACCGTATAATTGGTGATTTCCCTGCCAAAAATACTGTATATGCACCGTGTATATATATATGGTTCTGGCCAACCCTACAAACGACGCAGTGGAGCCTTTGTTGTATGGATCCCCCGATGATACAGCACCAACAAGTGCGATCCCTTGATGATACAGCATTAACAAATGGATCCCCCGATGATACAGCACCAACAAATGCGATCCCCCGATGATACAGCACTAACAAGTGCGATCCCTCGATGATACAGCATTAACAAATGGATCCCTCGATGATACAGCACCAACAAATGCGATCCCCCGATGATACAGCACGAACAACCATACAGTGGAGCCTTGTTGTATGGATCCTCCGATGATACAGCACCAACAAACGACGCAGTGGAGCCTTTGTTGTATGGATCCCCCTATGATACATTGGAGCCTTTGTTGTATGGATTCCCCGATGATACAGCACCAACAAATGACGCAGTGGAGCCTTTCTTGTATGGATCCCCCGATGATACAGCACCAACAAATGCAAATTCTGCTCCAGGGGATGATGTAACAAGTGCAGATGATGTTGTGAAAAATAAGATGTTTTGCTCATTAATGTCCGCGTCATGCATGCGCAGGAAGGGGCAGCCGCTCAACGACGTGATGTTTGGTGGGGGCAGCTTGGGTGAGGAGGGAGGCAAATCCTTTGACCGGATGAGGGAGCAGCAGGACCGCGGGCTTGATGTGGATCTGAAGTGAGAGCGGCAAACCCTTGGACCGGATGAGGGGGCAGTAGGACCGTGGGCATGAAGTTGACTCGAATTGAAGGACAAGAGGGCTGAGAGCTGTTGAGGGGGCAGAACCGTGAGCTTAGTGTGAACTTGCTGAGAGGTGTTGGGGGAGTGGGGGGGGGGAGGTGAGGGCTACGCTTGTTGCAAGAGAGGATGCAACCTTGCTGATCCCCACTGGGTTTCCAAAAGCATTAACAAGGCTGGGGTGTCTGCGCAGCCCCCTCCCCATCATGTTTCGCCTGTAATCCTAACTACATACCGTAGAGCTTTCCTGCAGATGAGGGATTGAAGAGCCAATGTGCTTTTCATGGACTAAGTAGTGTGTTTGTGGTGGTGGAAAAACTGTGGGCTTGGTGCATAAGACCTTGGAATAGAAGATGGGAGGTATGTGAACGGAAGGCAAGGTAGGCTATGCTTGTAGGCATTTGATGCAGGCACAAAGGTCGCCAAGCTGCACTTGTATTTCTTGCATGGGCAAATGCTCGCTCCACGCGGTTTTTATCCGTGCAGCACTTTTGCGATGGCCAGAGTCCAGGGTCCCTCCTCTGTGGCCTTGTTGCAGGATAGACTGTATGGAACCGACTGATTTTAACTGCAAGGCTCCTTGTTTTTGAAATTTTCATGCTCGCCCCCCTGTGACAGAGTTTTAAAACCTTGAGAAGAAAATCGTTGATTGTTTTTGACTTTGGATGAAATTTTGAAATTGATTGTGAAGAAGAGATCATTGTGCGATGAAGCCCGCTTTATTTATGCAGACACGTACAACATATGGCGATTGTGCTCAAAAATTCAACCCATGAAAATGGGTCCATGCAGAGGCCACACAATACCAATTGAAGGGGAAATGTATTTTCCTAACCCTAAGAAATGCCAACTAAAACGCAGCTGTTGTGATTACCTCCTAGCTTAACCATTGTGACGGCATGCCTACAAGGAGTGTGCCTGTTTTCGTCCACAAGCTGTTTAAGTTATACTCAGCTACAGAAGTCATAAGAAGATGAAACTCATACAAAGCCCAACAAACACGTATCACACTCGGTCTGCCAATAATGCAAGATGAGTTGCCCATAATAAGCAACCTAGCAGATGGCGCTGCTAATCCATCCATACCCCCCCCCCTGGCTATGAAACTAAGAGACATACACGGTGTAGACACTTTCCCTTACACAACAAGCAGAAAAGGCACGAGAACAACACAAGGTAAGATCAGGTTACATCGCTAAAGTTTTGTTTAGTTTAGTTTGGATTACAAAGGCCTCCAGCCTGGCATGGCTGCTCAACCTATAGGTCCCAACAAATTAATCAATCAAAAATCGCTATGTATGCCTCAAAGGGCATTTCAGCAGGAACAACATAAGGTTAGGTAAGGTTACATCGCTATATATGCCTCTGGGGGGCACCTGAGCAGAAGCTTGGAAAAAGACTGAAACCAAACCAACAAGGCGCTAGAAAAAATCAAGGGAAAAGGGCAAGGCACTCAGCCATAAATTAGGCCACACCATATATATCTGGTTGGTTCAAAAAAGTCATCAAACGAGTTGGGCTATCTTCATATTGAGGTGGGAAGACCAGCTGGTGGTGCTGTGTGCGGAGGCTAACAAGATATTTGCGGTGTCCGAGTAAGTGATGCATTTGCAGCTTATGCTGTTGCTTCTCATGCCTTTTCTGCTTGTTGGACAGGGGAGGTGTCTACACAGCACTTAATTTTGATTAAATGTGCATCGCGTTTGTTTGGTTGTATGTCTCTTGGTTTCATTGCCAGGGGATATGAATTGGCAGCACCATCTACTAGATAGGCTATCACGGGAAACTCTTCTTGCAATATTGGCAGACCTTGTTTGATACGTGTTTGTTGGGTTTTGTTTGGGGCGTGGTTGCTGGGCCGGAGTAGCTATGATCGCATCTGGCTTGCTAGTTTTCTGCCACTGCTGTGCATTGAGATTGGAAGGTATTTCCTCTGAAGAGCGTGTAATGCCTTGTTGTATCATTGTTGCACGACTGCCTACGTCTGCTTGTGCTAGCAGGCATGCACCCAGTGCACCTTGTTGCATCGCTTTTTAAATTATTCGTCCGGTAGCGTTGTGCCTATTTATAATCTTTTTGTTTCAAACTTATCACTTATAAATTGAATGGGATGACTGCAGCCTTACAGCATGTGGTAGGTGCCGTCTAGCTTCTGGCAGATGGGGCAAATTGGTGGGCCTTCTATATGGTTGCAATGGGCGGCACGCGTTTGGTCGTATATCAGATTTGTACGGCAGAGCATGACATTTTTAATTTCTCCAGAGGTGACACTTGCATTTTTCCAGAATTCTTAGGTATGCCTTTCTCGAACAATGCCTTCCTTTATCGTTCTTGGTATTTTGTGTACGGACTGATGGTTTGAAACCTTTATTGGTTTAGGACCTAGCTTGTGTTGGACGTGCATGTGTGCTATTACAGCATCGAGATCTTAGAAAATTGAGAACCTGTCTGCTGGATGCCCTGGTTGGCAGGTGTTAAGAGTATCTGGTAGGCAAGCTGGGGGAGGATTTTCCACCCTTGCTGGCCAGAGTATGGATGAATGGGGATGGGCGTCGGCGTTAATGGGGATATCATGGCCACTTTGATTTTCTGCAGAGCACTTTGCTAATGCATCAGCGCACTCAATCCCTAGGATGTCAGCATGAGCTTTGACCTTGTAGAGATGGATGGTGTCTTTGGATGACTGGATGTGGTGTATGATGATGGTTTCTAGGAGTTTGGCATGTTTATGCCGTTTTATGCGCTGGGGGTAGAGGATGCTATTTTTTATTTGCCACAGTGCACCAGCGCTGTCTGTCGCAATATGGGTGTGTTCACTTATCAAAGTAGCAGCAATTCCCGCTAGCTCGGCTCTGTTTATGTTTTCGTTGATGCTTGTCCCTCCAGGTTCAACTGTGATGATTTTGTTGAATCGAGGGTGGTACACTCCAGCTCCAATAGACCGAGATCCATTTTCTCTATCTGTAATACAATTCCTGACTGTGAAGGCCCATTTTTTACAGTCAGGGGCCTTGAGTTTTAGCAAGCGCTTTAGTTGCATAGGATGGGAGGGGACTTGGCTGTGTAATGTATCGCTTATGTTGCCAATATTTGCATTAAAAACTGTGGTTATTGAGTCTTTAGGGAGCCTACATATTTTTGCCATGCTGGCAGTTTCCTTTCAGTTGGCAATTCAAGGAAAGGTATGGTGCCTGCTTTTTGTTAAATTCCAGATTGCTGCTGTTGCTAGGTGTTTTACTTTCTCTAACCAGGATAGGTTGTTTGTTATAAGTTGCTCACTGGAAGCTTCGTTTCAGGTTACAAAGATACGTATGCCCATGTTGCTTCTGGCAGGGGTGGTGTTTTGCTTTGCTGGTCTAGAAGTGGCATGTAGCGCACTTTCTCTTTAGGGTAATTCCAAGAATAGTGCAAATATCCTTGTTGTCAGTGCAGGCTTTGTGAAAAGCGTCGGTGCTGTTTTCCATCCTTTTTGGGAGCAGTAGGAAGGTAGCGATTGCCTCTTGGTTATTCAGGGCAGATGCGTTGCATGTTGAACTATCCGATGGTACTTTATGCGATGATGAAAATGCAATGGTACTCTATGCAATGGTACTCTATGCCATGATGAAAATGCAATGGTACTCTATGCGATGATGAAAATGTGGATCACTCTGTATGTACTGTAATCTGTATGTGTGTACAGTGGAGTGTTGAACTATGCGATGATGAAAATGTGGATGTAATTGTGCTCGTTGCTGTAGGTGTACATTATATCATATTATATACACCGATATATTACACATACTCACATACTCTATATGAACTATGCGCTTCACATACTCCTTTTTTGCCAACACGCTAAGATGAGTATAAAACGTCATAATATGGCAAGTGCACTGATGGTCCAAGCCCTACAAAAGGGGCCATGCGGTGCCAACCAAATTGCCTACAATGACATAGGCGGTGCAGAAAATATAGCAGAACAGGGCCTAGATCTGAGAAACACTGCCAACAAAAATTACCCTATTGGTAGCTACCTGGTCCTAACAGCGCATGCTTTGAAAGCCTCTTCTCGTCCTGACACTATTTTCTTACCTTTGTACTGTATGCTCTTCTCAAGTAACCACCCGCAACTCAGATTTTCAGCAGCTTGCTAAAGACAAGAAGCTGATTCCAAGCCAGTGGGAGGTTCACCTGATTGAGTTACAATTCTGTGAAGACACTAGGCCTGATCCTCAATTTCAAAAAGCAAAACCACAGCACAGCGTGCTTATTGCTAACCTAACCTAAATAGATAAGGATATAGGGAAGTCAAGCTCCACGTGATCCTTGTTGGAGTTATGGGGACTAATTACAAAAACCATACAGACAAACCTCTGGCAGACCTCTATCTGATTGCCATAAGATTAAAAAGCTGACACACAAACTGAATGAACACTCCGTCAGACATGCATCTGCACTCATAAAAAACAAGGCATGCACTGCAATATAACACAAGCAACAACAGTCAAGGTTTGGGTCTGGGTGCTACGGCACACAACCCCCCTGACCCACACTAATTACGTCTTTTGTGTGTTTGCGTGGTGGGGGGTTGCCTGGTGCGGGCACCTACGTAACCCCCTCCCTTAATCATGCTGGCTGTGTCATTACTACCAGCAAAATCTTTCCTTTTATTTTTCACGTCCAATGAGTGGCGGCTGCAAATCGTGTGACAAGCAGTTAATTGGTTGACAGTTGAGAGCTTCTGTGTGTCTTATTCCATAAGCTGGAAGTGCCAGTCAGTATTATTATAGTTGAGGTTTATTATTGTAGTTGATGTATTAACCTATACTTTGCAGAGGCCGTGATTTGATCTGACAGCATTGAATAGGAAAGGATGCTGTTTCGTATTATGCACTGCCCAGTGGATGCTCTTGCACACAACATACCGCGTGAAAATGAAAAAAGAACGATTCGTGTTTTGCACTGTCCAGTGGATGCTCTTGCACACAACGTACCACGTGAAACGGGACCAGGTGGCTGGCTGATTGGGAGGCCGTGGTCTGCAGCAGATGCACGCACATTACCAGCAGATGCACGCACATTACCAGCAGATGCACGCACATTACCAGCAGATGCACGCGCGTTACCAGGAGCAATACTCAGCTATCTCCACGGGAAGATTGAAGCCTCGTCTGGTCTGCATTGGTTTCACGCGGCAATGCGGCTGTACAATTCTTTGACTAACTCAAACAGCTACACAACGAAAAAGGTCTTACATGCTGACATGCAGCTGAGCTCACGGTCTAATGATTGCTGGTCAACCTGTATTCTTTCTGCCATGGATGGTCTGACACAATCGTATATCTACAAACGGAAGCTGCGGAACTGTGAGTTCATTGATCTCAGCCGTTTTGTCGTGGACCTCAGGGATAGACACATGGAGTACTGGATACCTTATTATGACACGTATCCGAGAGAACACGATGACAAACGCTCTACTTATCACCAATGATGTGCTCTTCCGACAAAAATAGCTCTGGTCTCTCATTCACCTTACATCCTTCCCAAATACATGTTCCTCAACCTCGTGATGTCATTTGCAGGACAGCTCGTTTCAGACTTCGTGTTCACACCCTACGTTTTAGACAGCGACATGGAATCAAAATAACTCCTCCCCTGTGACTTGTGTGATACTGATAACGTCCAATCCACAATTTTTACATGTTTTACACACAGTCGCACGGTTTGACTGATGGCTTACCCTGTAAACTCTGTAAACTCTGATAGTATCCAAGATGCAGCATGTCCTTTTCCACTGTGTCAATCCCCACGTGATTCCTCTCTGCAGGAAACGTGCATCCCTGTTTCCCCCAACAGGAGCCCACGATGTGTCTACTTTCTTGAGCCAGAACAATCACAAGCAGTTTTCCTGATGAACTAGTTGCTTTTTATGAGCAGTCGCACTTATGACTGAAGCAAAGCCTTTTTTTCGTAAACTTTATAAATTTCAAGACAGCTGTGGCATGTAGGCCAGTAACTCTGAGGCGCTTTGGAGTGGATTTCTAGTATGGCTTGTTTAAAATGATGTTTTATTGATATTTATTCCATTTGGAGAAAAATGTTTTTGCTTTTGAATTGTCAAATGTCCAATTAGGTTCTAATTTTTTGGGGCGTCAGAAGCTGCGCTTATAAATAACTGTATCATACTATTAGAAGCTGCCAATTAACAGAGACAGTAGCAAAAGAAAATGTTATACCTTTATACTGTACTATACTACTAGCTGCTGCCTATCAACAGAAAAAAAAGTAAAAGTCTACGCTGGAAGTCACCAGCGTGCATTTAGGAAAGGCTCTCAACTAGTGCTCACACTAGCCAGAGCCCCACCAAAAAACGAAAAAAGAGAAACAACAGAGACTAATGAGGATCCAGCGGGTTGTCAGCCATGCGATTCAGCCTGCGCCTAGCCCTCCTGAACCCGGCCGCTCATACCAGATCCCCCATTATCACTGTTGTTGTTAAGGTGCATTTTGTGATTTTGTGTCTTGTTTTTGTAATCTTGTATAAGCTTAGTGCAGTTTAGTAGCTAGTTGGTGCACTTTGTGCGTGGGGACGCCTAAGTTTAGTAAAGGAGTTATGGTGTACTGAATGTAGATTGTGCCCCCGACTCCAAGAAGTATAACATGAAGTGTGACTTGGTTGTTTCAAGAGATGCCTCGGAGGCTCCTTGTTCGTAGACGCTGGATAAGAGATTGATGTTGGTTGTGCGCTTTTTCTAATGTATGTTGCGGGTTTATGTCTGAGCAGAATTTGAATTCTACAAGATGTATATTTCTGTCCATTGGGGGGATCTGTCTGGGATCCAAATGCCTGCCTCTTCCCTCAATGGGCATAACTAACACGCCATCTGTACGGCTTTGATGTCTAGTTGGAAGGTTTTGTTGTGTTGGGAAAACCCAGTCAGGAATGTTTCTTTTTATGACATCAGGGGGTTCAATGTTAAGGTCAAATAACTTTTCACTGTTACAAGCATTCATTGTAACAATTGCTGAGTCCAGCTTGCCTTTGCTGATCTCTTCACCACAAAGGCTTACAGCGTGGTGGTGTCGGTTTATGTGCATTCTCTTCAGAGTATGGTTGTTGCACCTAAGAAGTATGTGTGGAGCACTGTCTGATCCTCCGCACAAAGGGCAGGTGGCAGGACCTGTCATATGGCTAAACCTTTTGGTGGGTTTGTCTGTGTGTATCGTATTCGTCCTGTACTTAAGGACTTGTTCCTGCTCCTTAATATTTACAATTGGCATGGACCAAAACTTGTTACTGAATTGGGCATGAGCAAGGGGCTTTGCTTGCTGTGTGTGAGAGTCGGGCTGTGCTGCATGCTCAGGCGTATCATGCAATTTTTGCTAGAGCTTTTAAAGCAGTGTATCTGTGTTAGCTTCACCAAAGTAATGGTGGGCGTGCATGTGATGTTTTAGTTTGTCTTGCAGGCTAGTCAAAACTCGTAGCTCTTCAATCTGCATGGGAGCCAACTTTGTTTCGAACGCTTAGCCAGAACAGGTCGTAGAAGGGGTCAGAAGTTGGCGGGAGGGAAACTTCAGAAATTTAATTGACTGCTGCTTTGTGTGCTAGGTGGTCTGCATCCTCATTGCCAATATTACCAGAGTGAGATTTCACTTTGTAGAAAGTGACAGTAGAAGGTGAGGATTGGATTAAAATTACAATGTCCTCGAGTAGTTCCTTGTGCAAGTGGTGGAGTACAGCTATTGGGTTCGATAGCTGTTTTCTAATCTGAAAGCTGTCTGTAGCAATTGCAATGTGGCCTTTTTGTACCGCTACTAGCACAGCTGCAAGTTCAGCTCTAATGATGGTGAGTGTGGGGCCGCTACCTCCATGATTGATAGGATGGTATCACTATAACCAGTGTCTGTAGTGGGGGTGAAAATGCCAGCGCCTATAATTTGCTGTTTGCTGATCGCATCTTGCATGGCACTACCATCAGTGTATGTGATTGATTTCCAGTTTTGTACTTTGGGAATGTGTGGGATCTTGTACTGGTTGACGTTCGTGTTATGAGGCGTTTGCCACTGCTGATGTTAGCAGCAATGGAAGTATCTGGGTGTAGGAGTTGAAATCTCTTCCTCTGCTTGTTCTTGCATTTCACACGAGCAGTGCCAAGCACGTGGGCACTACTGTTACAAGTCCACGTTGCTTCAGGAATTGTCTGCTTAAGATTGTTGAGTCAAGCTGGGTTGGATTCATTCAGGGCTTGTTTCCCTTGATTGTTCCAGACGACAATTAGCTGCATTAAAATCTTGTTGTGCTGAGGCTGGGGTGGAGCGTCTAACCAAACTTCTGTAGGGTTAAGAGCAAGCTGCCTGCAGAAAACTTGGCTAGAACGCGTGCATGCTCAGGGAAGTCGTTTATCCAAGTCATGTACCCGTTCTTACTCCAACCAAGCCAGTCAGGGAGGAGTAGGAACGTTGCTGTAGCTTCTTGAGTGGAGTTTGTTGATTGAAGTGCATGTCTCGCGAGTGAATGCAGGAGATGGTCGCAATAATTCGGGTGGCAAAAGGAGAAGCCTGTGAATTTTGTCAAAAGCATTAGTAGTGCTTGCTCCAAATACTGTGTCTGGTATTTTCGCTCCAGTAGGCTTGGTCAAAATCTAGGGGGCTAGCAGATTTATGCTTGGTAACTAGTGCCCATTTTTGGAGGGAGGTCATAATGTGCCTCGGGGTGCAGCACATATTGGAATCTCTTGCCTTTTTCCCAATGTTGTTAAGTGAGCTCATTTGAAGTTTATACCTTTGTAGCAGACCTACAATTTCAGTTGCCGCGTCTTGCACAGGTGGTTGGGTAGTACTGTGTAGGCCAATCCGTTTAGATTGGTTGTAAGCATGTAGCAAGATGTTGAGACGTTTTAGGGACAGAAATGCCTGTGCGCTTGCCGTAGATGTCATACGCACAGGCTGCTTGACAGGGATTTTGGGTTCACCCTCTGAGTCTTTATTAGATCCTGGCTTGAAGAGGTCCACATCCCGCACCCAGATCTCGCATTTCCAGGTGGGTTGAATGTCTGTTTTTGGGGTTGAAAGTGTCCGTGATAAAAATTGCCTTGTCTCTGATGATTTAGCCTTGCGACAAATTCCACATATTTTCAAAGTGCTGGGTACAACCATCATAGCTGGGTACAACCAGTGTAGCCTTGCTTTGTCAGATTGTCAATTTCTTGGTCTTTTGATTGGGCATTTAGATGAGTGCTAGTATATACTATACGATATATAGCTAGTATATATATAGCTAGTATATACTATACGATATATCAGCATTTTCATAGCTATATACATATGTTTTGAAGTCAGGGTTGGCTAAGAGCAGTTATGCTGCTTCCCATGTGGGTTGCCAGATCACTTTTATCATTCCTTTTTCTTCTACATAGGATTTTCTGGTGTCCTTATCCGCTTAGGTCAGTACAGACTGGACAGTGCCAGTCTTCAATTGCCATCAGCCAGAGTCTTGGGCTGTAGGCCATGCTTGTAACCCCTTGTAACCCTTGGGCAGTGCCAGTCTTCACTACTTTCCGCATCTCGCCTTGCAGTATGAGAACAAGCATTCAGGTCGGTCCGACAATTCCAATGGTAGGTGCGTTGGCACGTATCACATTGCGGCATATCATCATCTTTTTCTGGATGCTCTTGGCTGACCGGGCTCCAGCAAATTTGGCAGCAATCGTCTACCTTTTGGCTTCTTGGAAAGGGCTCTGTTTTTGCTGCTTTCAGCCCCGTGCTCTGGAGCAAGAGTAACGACAGAACAACCAAATTTATCGACAGAAACAGTAGCAAAAGAAATATCTTGAAAGAAGTTCATATAGATCAGCGTGGCTTGAGGAAAGGCTCACAGCTTTCCTTACACTAGCCAGAGTCCCATAAAGCAGATAGAAACCTATGGAGGACAACTTGTTAGAACGTAAAAAAGGGCAGGCTATGCTGGCGATGTCATTACATGTTAAACTTAAGCCTGACACCCAAAGGAAACAATGTGCTCATCTGTTAATAGAAGTAGCGTACATTCGTAGGGGAAATTTGACTCTCTAAATCTATTGAACATAGGTGCTAAGCTAATTAGAGCCAACTGCTGGAACAAAGTCAGAGGCCAATGATGTCGGTTGATTTCTGCAAAAGGGAGAGCGAAAGAGAGGGCAGCCGAACACATCTTGCTCAACTGGTGCTGCTTGCGAACACATCTCAATGCGAGATCTGCCCAAAAGCAGAGCATGCGGCACAAAGGCCCCTAACATCAGCAAATGAGCTGCCCAGAATAAGCATGAACGCGTATAAGTAATGCTTCAAAATGAGGAACAAGGGCACCACCACCCCACATTGTCTCATCCTCATCCTCATTCCCATTCACTTTCCCTCTGTTCATCAGAAACATTCCATTCATTCACGTTCCCTCTGTTCACCAGAACCTTCCCTCTGTTCATCATCCCTCTGTTCATCAGAACTTTCCCTCTGTTCATCAGAAGCATTCCATTCATTCACGTTCCCTCTGTTCACCAAAAGCAGCAGCAAATCTGCCCACAAGCCAGGCTCACCACACCCTGCCACATTCCGTCACCCTGCGCAAAGGCCCATCACATCAGCAAATCTGCTTATTACAAGCCAGGCTCACCACACCCTGCCACATTCCATCACCCTAACACAGCACACCATGTTCCCACTTTGTAACGATTCAGGGGAATTAGGAGGAACAAATGAAGCACTTATGTGTTGGAAGAAAAACAGTGTCTGGGGTTCAAAGCACTTAAACAAAGCACTTATGTGTTGAAGGAAAAACAGTGTCTGGGGTTCAGGGACCGTGCACACAATCAGAAATGGAGGGCCTGACTGGACATTGTATTCACAATGCTAGGTAAGCCCACGTGTGCGTTGCATAGTGAAGCAGGTCTGACTCGAATTTGCATCCACAATGCTTAACAATGTCAGGTAAGCCCATTTGTGCGTCGCAACGTGAATAACTCTCACATCAGCTTATGGAAACAGAGGGCTAACGACTTGAATGCGGTGTGCCCGCGTTCTCTAACCTGGAAACATGAGGTGTGTGAGCGTGCGTGCGTGTGTGTGTGTGTGTATGTGTGTGAATTTGTGAGTGAGTGTGTGCGTGTGTGTTTGTGTGTGTGTGTGTGTGTGTGTGTGTGTGCGCGTGTGCGCGCGTCTGTGTATGTGCGAGTTAGAGCTCCTAGTGGAATGAATGACCTTACAAAACAAAGAATATGTGCGCAACGTAGAAAGCTGAAACAAGTTGCAAATGATAAAAAGAGAGCAGCAACGGTGTAGCACATGGCAAAGCTCTGATACACCAGAACTTAGAATAGCATTCGCTTGAAACAACGTGCAAGCAAACGCAGCTCTCCTTATTTCGCCTTTGCAAGCCGTGTATTTGGCATCAAGATTGTGTGGGTGCCTTATTTCTACAGCGCAATTTGGACAGGAAAGGTTCCCACGCAAAGCATCAAAGTTCAAAACACTAAACAAAAAGGAATAAAAAACACGGGGGTGATGGCACGAGCACGTGGCAAAATGACACAGACAATGTGACAGGCCTGGCAAGAACGCGAAGCGGTTCTTGAAATGAGGCCCTGTTCAATTGCCATTTTAAAGGCGGCGCAGGATTGGCCTGGACTGGCTGCGTCCTTGGCCAACTTGTTGCAATTATGCAAGCAACAAATCATGCATGCTAATTGAGGTCTATTCTTCTAGGTACTTAAGGACGATCCCTGTCACGTACTTTTTCACCCTACTAATTGGCCCCGTCCCACACACCTTGGATTCTAGTGACAGTTTGCTTTGTAGAAACAGGTGGAGAATCTGGGCTGAAGAGTAGGGACCTGAGAGGGGGAGAGAGAGAGAGAGTGTGTGAATGAGTGTTTGCGTGTGCGAGCTGCGCGCGTGCGTGCGTGCGTGCGTCGTGCGTGCGTTGTGCGTGCGTGCGTGCGTCGTGTGTGCGTCGTGCGTGCGTCGTGCGTGCGTGTGTGTGTGTGTGTGTGTGTGTGTGCGCGTGTGTGTGTGTGTGCGTGTGTGTGTGTATGTGCACGTGTGTGCGCGTGTGTATGAGTGTGTGTGTGCATGTGCGTGTGCGTGTGCGTGTGCGTGTGCGTGTGCGTGTGCGTGTATGCGAGTATGTGTGTGTATGTGTGTGTTTACGTTTTATGTGTATGAGTGTGTGCGTATGTGCGTGTGTGCAGGTGTTTGTGCATGAATGTGTATGTGTGTATGCATGCGTGAGTGTTGTGTTCCTGTGTGCGTGCATAAGTGCGTGTGTGCCCGTACCCTGACCAGAGCCATCGTATGCTTGTATTTCCCAGGTTTCTTTAGGTGCTGAAGAGGTTTGCTCTGTGGGCATGACTGTGATCAGCTACGAGTTAATAATTCGCGTAATTTATAAGTAAATATATAGTCACGCAGCTTGGGAAACAAAAACAAACTCACAACTGAATCCAACCTCCCTGCTAGGATAACGGAAAAGCTAGAAAAATATTAAAAGTATAGTGGTCCGGAAATTGGATAATGCGTGCTTGAGTTCTTGTGGGAAAAAGGGTATTCTACAGTTAAAACGAGCAACAATCCGGATTTTGGAGAATTTAAAACAGTCGTACTTCTTTGCCACGAAAGAACAACATTGAGCACCAAAATGAAGCGGCAATGGCTTTGTTTAAATGAAAAGTGCAGTCCGTCAGAGGACATTTGATAATGGAAATGCTCGGTCCAATTGAGCAAACTGCAACCATGGGAGGTTATTATACCTTTTCCCATCCCTTTATCGCCGCGACCTGCGTTTTCTTGACTTGTTGTCATTTTTCTTTTAAACAGGCTGACATTTATGCCGCAATCAAAGTCCGATGTCCAAGCTCGAAGTTATGTTACCGTACCAAAATTTAATCATCCCGCACCCCAAAAAAAATATTTAGTTTTGCAAATCCATAACCAATCCGCACCCCCTTCAATATTTATTATAATCCAATCTGCAGGCCATTTTTAAGCCATTCTCACCAATTTAGGCCACTTTCACCAATCCGCAGGCCTAAAATTATTTATTTAATTTTCTGTCCGCACTTAGCCGCACCCCTCAAAAACATTATTTTTGCGGGGTGATATAGTTTAGGTACGGTATTCTCGTTTCCAGGTCCTCCCCCCAAACAGTTGAACTAGATCGTGACAAATTAATGCGTTTGATTTAATTTTGAGAGTTACGTTTCTTAATATCTAGGGGACGTCCGTGTTGTCGGGAATGCGTTCCTGTATCGGAAAGTCGGAACCATGATTTTTGAGTTCGAGGGCACTTCGGGAGGGCCCTGTCGGGAATTAGTTTTTGAGTTCGAGAGCCCCCCTGTGTGATGCCGCCTGTGCACTGCTACTGCTGTTCGTTATGGCTGAAGCTGTGGCTGAGGCTTCAAGAACCCGGCCAGGGGGTTCACACTGGCGCTTGGAGCTCATTTCGATTTTCACCCTCAAAACTACTATAAATAATTAATTTATCACTTCGAAGTCAGTTCGGAGAGGCCTCCAAGAATTAATAAAAATTTTCGTTTTCTGGCCAAATAATTAATTAATTTCCGAAGTGATCGTAAACAAACGGTATGCCAGAATTATTACAGCCACACTGGACAGCACCTGTGCGTATTTTGCGGTTTCCATCCTCTCCATGAACCATTGCCTCAGCTCGTTTTCAGCAAGAAAAGCGCCAACACATCCAGCCATTACAATACGATGCAATCAATTGCTTCTTGTTGGTGCAAAATGGCCAAGAAATGAGGGAACCATCCTTGATCAGAGGTGTCTCCGCAATTTTGCCCAACTTTAGTCGCCTGCTTGTCGGGAGGACCTCCAGTGAAAGCTCAAAAAGTTGCAGAGTTCGATTATATGCGAGAGGAGAGGTGAAGCATGCATGAATTAAATACAATGAATTACGTTCACACTCTTCACGCGAATGTACATGTGCACACAGGAGCTTCACAAATAGTGAAGCTGATCGCTCAAGTTATAAACAAGAAGTTGCGTGTCATGGTACAAGAATTGCTTAAAGCAGCCAAAACATGTCAGCAGATGAGAACTGGAAGCAGATATTATGTGCAAAAATGGTGTGAGTTAGATAGTGCCAAGTCGTGGAAAAAAGCCACCAGCTATTACGCCGCAGTAAAGATGCGGTAGTTTGTAGCAATACAAGGGGTGTGCAAAGTACAATGATCCATGCTCTCTGTTGTAAACAGAGGATTGCACGGAGTAGTATACAGCCTCATCCTATTAAGCTACCACGACTATCGGGAAAGCTGTGATTATTTGCTAGCATAAAAAGAGCACCGTGATCAGACAAAGAGCACCACAAAAATTGAGGGGACTTAAACTCCTAGACCATTGCCTACACATTCAACTGCGCGTTCAGCTCGGTCATACAAGCAGCCTGCCGCATCTTTACTGCGGCGTAGCAGCTGTGCACGCGCGCCCTGTCAGCTTCGTTCAGTCGTGGCTTTGCTGCACCGACAGCAGGGACATCCACGAGCAAGAACAGCAGGAGGTCCGCAGCCTGTGTGTGTGTGTTTGCATGTGCACCCTGTCTGACTCACTTGCGTGTGCACCCTGTCTGACTCACTTGCGTGTGCACCCTGTCTGACTCACTTGCGTGTGCAAACTGTCTATCTTACTTGCGTGTGCACCCTGTCTATCTCACTTGCGTGTGCACCCTGTCTGACTCACTTGCATGAGCACCCTGTCTGACTCACTTGCGTGTGCACTCTGTCTATCTCACCCAGCCGTATGTTTGCGTGCGCACTCTGTCCATCTCACTTGTGTTTGCATGTGCACCCTGTCTACCTCACTTGTGTTTGCATGTGCATTCTGTCTATCTCACTTGCATGTGCATTCTGTTTATCTCACTTGCGTGTGCACTCTGTCCATCTCACTTGGTCGTGTGTTTGCGTGTGCACCCTGTCTATCTCACTTGTGTTTGCGTGTGCACTCTGTCTATCTCACTTGTGTTTGCGTGTGCAATCTATCCATCTCACTTGGCTGTGGCTTTGGTGCACTGACAGCAGGCACGTTCATGCATGCACGCACCCACAAACACACACAACACACCTTTGCATAGCGCTGCACGGCCTGGCTGGTGAAAGCCATGAGCTCATCCACTGCAGCAGTACTGCAGCTGCGCAAAGCCATGGCAAAAATGGCATCCACCCCACGTGGTAGGGGGGCGTCACGTGAGAGGCGTTGCAAGGTAGACGTCATGGAGGGGCTGATCCAGTTTGTGACCAGGGACCTGCAGAGTGCGTTGAGCAGGCTTTTCAATTAAAAAACGTGTTGCGTGCATGTATGCATGCAAGTGCGTGTGTGTGTGTGTGTTGTGAGCATGGAAGGGCTACTTTTAAGCTGCAGGCATGCCCTTGTGACGAGGTCATGTGTTACATTGATTGCGCTGTGTGTAGTAATGAGGGCAGGTCAGGATTACTTAAATTGCACTGCTCGTGCTTGTGCGCATGTGCACAAGATCATGGGGTTGGCATAGGGTGGCTTAATTTTGTAAGCATGGACTGCAGGGCTCAAGCACACGGGACTTCTGGGATATTTATGAAGCCAAGTTGGCAGATGATATAAGGGACTTCTGGGACAATGATGACATAATGATGGTAATAATGATGATAATGATAACGATGGGATAAATATGACAATGATGACATAAGGGACTTCTGGGACAATCATGAAGCCAGGTTGGCAGATGACATAAGGGTTAATGATGAGATAAAAACAATCCCAAGAACATTCTAGAGGAAGTTATTGATGTCAATATCGGGTTGGCCAAAACCATGCATTTATACAGCGCATACACGGTAATTTTAGCAGGACAATTACCATACATACTGTCATACGTGGTGTATGTATACGGTTCTGGCCAACAAGATAATATTAAAAAGCGATAAGTAAATAAAGATGATGTTACAGTTAAGGGAGGGCTGGCAAAAAGCTTGTTGTCCCTGACACAAATAATATTTGCATGGACGAGGGAAATCAAAGTGCTAAGAGCAGCGGTTCTATACTTCTACATACACACACAGCAATGCAGCACTCATAAGGGGCACAATAGTTGGTACAGTCAAAATTGGCTCCTAATCCTTGATTAGCATGGAGCGGATTTCACTGTCTGTGCACTTCTTCATTGTACATTTAAACAACTTCTTCTTAAATCAATACAAGTCCGGAGTCTATTTTCATTTCACGGCCAGTAATGCAAAGTGCATGAATAAACGGAGCATGTACAGCAGTGCATGAATGTTAGCAAGGTCTACCAAAAATGCTGAACACAGAGCTGCACACACATGACAATACAAGTGCACACACACATCCACATACACATTCACACACACACAAGCAAATTTATACGCAATTACGCACAAGCACAAGCACAAGCACAGGCACATGCACAAGCACAAGCACAAGCACAGGCACAGGCACAGGCACAGGCACAGGCACAGACACAGACACAGGCACAGGCACAGGCACAGGCACAGGCACAGGCACAGGCACAGGCACAGGCACAGGCACAGGCACAGGCACAGGCACAGGCACAGGCACAGGCACAAGCACAAGCACAAGCACAAGCACAAGCTCAAGCACACACACATCCAGGCTTCATTTCGCGTAAAAACCTTTTTAGCACTTTGCACTCATGAATCTCACCTTGCGAACGATGTGAGAAGCACCGATGCTTTGGAGCCTGGTTTTGCTTGCAGGTTGCTGGCCAGGAGCGCCTCCTCCACAAACTGCACGGCAAGTTACACATTTTTACAAGTGTGTGTGTGCACAGCACAAGCAGCACTACAAAGACAAGGAGCAAAGCCTAAGGGGTTCTGGCCAGGAGCGTTTCCTCCACAAACTGCACGGCAAGTGTGTATGCACAAGTATGCACGTATACACAACACAAGCAGGACTACAAGGGCAGGGGGCTAGACGCACAATGAGCTGCCATGTGGTATATAATGAGTTGAACATCAAAAGCGCCTCTCTCCTCTACAAGCTGCATTCCATCTAGACAGAGGAGAGAGAGGCAGTGTCGCCCAAACAGGGACTTACAGGCCCTGAGCTACAAAAAACAAGAAAATTCGAGAATGCCGCTGTAAAATCTTCCACACGGCTGGCTGCTTACAACTGACTGCACATATACACAGGGTTAGCCAAAACCATATATGTACAATGTATGCACGGTATTTTTGCAGGCAATAACCAAATATACGGTCAGATACGGCCGTACACAGTTTTGGCCAACCCTGCATATACGTCAATAACTAGAGCAGTGCATCTGCACTGAACTCAACTGTACTCGCGCAGAAAATAAATGGCGCAGTCTGCCTGCATCCATCCGACTACGCATACACTAAGTTGGCCAAATCAATGCCTGCTGTATTGGACTGTACAAGCAAAAAAACCAATGGCGCAGCCTGCCTGCATCCATCTGACTACGCATACACAAAATTAGCCAGATCAATGCATGCACACTGTTTTGACGGCACAAGCAAAATACCAACGGCGCAGTCTGCTTGCATCTGACTGCACATTCATACAGTAGTCCAGATCAATGCGCGTACACAAATTTTGTGATTAATTTGTGATACGTTTTCTCGCATCTACTAATATTTTGTTGACACCATACTATGTGGGAGGATCCCTCCATACATACATGAGGTTGGCTGAAAATGTATATGTACGATGTATTTTCGAAGTTTTTTCACCGAGAGGGATTAGAAATACAGCATACACATATACAGTTTTGGATACACCATACCATTTTAGCCAGTCCTGCATCCATAATAATTGAAACCTTAAGGCACAGCCCTGGGAAAAAGGCACAGTGCTCAGGGTTGTTAGATGTGCAGAAATGCCAGACACGCCCTTTTGTTCTCCAACTCCCTTCCGGCGCTGTTCGAAAAAGCCCAGCCTGCTACCTAGAAGCCCCATTGCAAAAGCTCAGCCTGCTACCTAGAAGCGTTAATAAATCATTTCTTATATACGATACTTCAGCCTATTTTACTTATTTTGTATATGCCCATTGCAAAAGCTCAGCCTGCTACCTAAAAGCCCCATTGCAAGAGCTCAGCCTGCTACCTAACAGCCCCATTGCAAAAGCTCAGCCTGCTACCTAAAAGCCCCATTGCAAGAGCCCAGCCTGCTATCTAAAAGCCCCATTGCAACAGCTCAGCCTGCTACCTAAAAGCCCCATTGCAAGAGCCCAGCCTGCTACCTAAAAGCCCCATTGCAAAAGCCCAGCCTGCTACCTAAAAGCCCCATTGCAAGAGCCCAGCCTGCTACCTAACAGCCCCATTGCAAGAGCCCAGCCTGCTACCTAAAAGCCCCATTGCAAGAGCTCAGCCTGCTACCTAAAAGCCCCATTGCAAAAGCCCAGCCTGCTACCTAAAAGCCCCATTGCAAGAGCCCAGCCTGCTACCTAAAAGCCCCATTGCAAAAGCTCAGCCTGCTACCTAAAAGCCCCATTGCAAAAGCTCAGCCTGCTACCTAAAAGCCCCATTGCAAGAGCCCAGCCTGCTACCTAAAAGCCCCATTGCAAAAGCTCAGCCTGCTACCTAAAAGCCCCATT
>Ga0307968_1000328_pt1:0-7500 | contig 32170 bp, 37 predicted proteins | sample OrgLakmetagen650_FD_201834 | JGI IMG/M metagenome (GOLD analysis project Ga0307968, IMG submission 201834) | Saline water microbial communities from Organic Lake, Antarctica - #650 | ecosystem: Environmental > Aquatic > Non-marine Saline and Alkaline > Saline | place: Antarctica: Organic...
TTTGAGGGCCTGACTCCCCCCCTCCCCCACGTCTAGAGGGCCTGGAGGTTGCCTGCACGCCTCTGTCTGCGGATCCTGCTGCTGCACGTGCGCCCCTAGCTGGCTGCTTGACGGTCGCTGCAGGTCCCCTTGCGGATGCTGAGCAGGAGGAGCTGCACCCTCCCCTTGCTCCCAATCCATGGCCTCTTGACCCTTGCACACCCCTGACTTTGCCCATCCTGGAGTTTGTAGCCCCTCCACACCCCCTTCCTGACTCTGCTGGACATGCACCTTCCTTTCAGGAGAGCAGTTAATACCACCGGTGCCAGGTCCTCCCTCTCCCTGACTTGGCAACTTGCTTCCACTTTGGCTGCCGTCTGTTCTGAGCTGGGGTGCTGCTCCAGGCGCTGTCACGTCTATGTGAGTGTGGGAGGGTGGGTATAGGACAGTGGTAGGCATGTTTGCTGCAGGCACGAGGAGGGGCAGCATGGACGGATGAGCTGTTTAGAAGTCTAGATATTGTGTGAGGTGGATTTTTGGTAAATTAAACTAAGTTGCTAATAGCGTAGTGCCGGGTGAATGCAAGTCAAGTTGCACAGGTAATATGTGTGGTTAGGAGGCAGTTGGTACGCAGAACAGTAGCGTGGAGTCCTGCTGGAACAGAGACATTATTCGACAGAGAAGCCTCTACTGACTGAAGGCGAGATAATTAAACAAGAAGCACGTTTATGTAATAAGGAGCAACCGTACAAATGGAATGAGAAGAAAGTAGTTCGGTTGAAATAGGAAAACGGCAGCAAATAATATTGCAGGTAAACAGGGTTGGGACATATGCACAAATTGCAAGTTTGGACAACAGTATGAAAGCAGCCGTGACTGACTCTGATCAATTACGCTACTGTGAGTCAACCAACAACATTGGTATGCGCGTGGCTGGAGGAACGCTGTCACAAGCAATACCCAGTTGCACATGGAGAAAGACGCATTACAACTGGCTTGTCACTTGCGCACTTGCGCCAGACCAAACAATTCCTCTCACATCTCACACCTGTCGTGTGTGTTTCCGGCTGGGGTGGGCTGATGCCATCGTGTTTGGCGGCTTCCTCTGCTGACGCAAAGGGGGGCTTGAGCGCAAGAAAATCAGCAAGCACCTGCAGGTTTGACAGCACAAGGGAGCAAGGGGTGCAGTGACTGCTTTGGTTTCAGCGCTTTGGCAGAAGAGCAGCTTACTAGGTACAGCTTATTACCAGAGTCGTGTTGAATGGAGGAGTAAAAGTACTGTCATAGTCAGACTTTTTATAAACACAGTGTTTGACATAACTGATTACAATCTACGACCATACACAATACATCAATTGCTTCATCGTTGCATGACCCAGGTACTTTCAAATTAAAAGAAAAGCAATCACAGAGACAACAAGCCGCTGCTTTGCTTTGTGCAGGTCTCAACTGAATGCTGTAAGAATGTACAGTAAACAGACACAAGAAAGGAAAAAAGTCAAGGGTCACGCACACAATCATACATGCTGTTACAAATTGTGGATTGGCTTGATTTCAGGGGCTGTAAATGTAAGCATGCACCCTGTTAACGGGTATAGAAGCATGCTCAAGTGAGCATGCACCCCATACCACAACACATACATACACCCACCCAACCACTAACACAAAACACACACATACCCACACCTGTGCCACTCCCATGAAGCACGGCTGCTCCTGGTCCCAAACAACATCCCTGGCAAACCCTAGCACCAGATCACATAAGCCCCCCAGATCAGGCTGCCAGCCAGGCAACAGCAGGGGCAAGCTGCAAATGTGGCCCTGTGTGGACACACGCAAATCCTCAAATACTAAGCATTTTCTAGTGGTGTTAGGGAGTATTGAAAGGACCATTGACTCCCAAGAATGTGCAGCGTGTATCAGACTAATGTAAGCCGCAGCACACAGGGACAGCATGAGGATGTGAATCAGGTCTTTCCTGGCCAGGACAGCATGCGCAATGACTCAAATACACGCACGCACTCACACGCAACAATCACAAGAAGGTGCGAGTTATATGAGGCACGGCTTTAAAAACATGATATCAGACGCACGGCGCACAGAAGCTTGCTGCACTTGCATAACACTGCACTGTGACTAAAGCATTTTTGCATGAGATGAGAAGCAGCCAAACAATTTGCATACCTAAACTAAGCTATCATTCCTTCTTCCATGTAAACCACTGACAAACCACATCTTAAACCAACTGTACCTCCTTGTCAATGCGCATCCCTAAGTACTCCTCCAGCATGGGAGACTTCTCCACAAGCATGTGAGCCACGAGCTCACACAGCTCGCGTTCACTGGACACGCCATCCACAATTTCTGGCTGCAAGCAGAGCAGGACAGGCAGCATGCTAGCAAACGAGGTTGCAACAGAGGTACAGAGGGATGCGCGAGGCCTTCTTCACGTGCATATTGATTGAGAGCACAGGCTGTGGCCAAGGTATAGGACGTGCAATACAATTCCAGAGACCATGACAAATGTACAGAAAAGGTACGCCAGCTCTCATAGGGCACGTCTTTGAAGTAATTTGAAGTAATTTGACTGAAGGCAGGCTAGAGAACAAGCAACCATAGCGGAGAGGGCAACAGAGAAAAATTTGCGCTTGTTCTTATCAACATGCCAGTTTCTGCTCCATAACCATTGTGCCCATTATAAGGTGAGGAAATGATTAGATACCCAGTGTCAATGTGTGGCTCCTTGCCCCTAAATCAACGTGGGAGGCTGCCTCAACACTAGCCTGCACGACTCTTGCCCTTTCTTTCAGCTCCAGGCAAAAAATGCGGTGAGTAATAAACACGTATGCGCAGGACACACACAGACATAAACACTCACTCACACGCAGAAACATACCTCCCACGTGCCCTTGGCTTGCTCCAGTGCCAGTGCCATTGCCATGAGCTCCCTCACATTAGGAGCAGGGTCTAGCTCCAGCACAGACTGCACGGCCTCAAACTGACTCAGCACCTGGACACACAATCCACACGTACGTTTCAAGGTTGAGCAAGATGTGAGGGAATGTTTGATCGAGTGCTTGTGAGAGGATCAAAGCAGGGTGGGGAGGCAACCCACGTCTGATTGATGTGATGCATCTAAGGAAACACTGAGAACGGTTCAAGCTGTACTACAGAGAAATAGACAAGAGCGGATGATTATTGCAATAGCAGTAAAGCAATGCATTTTTGTAAGGCCAGGGAATAAACGTTCACTCCTCTACCATCTTTTCTAGGCAGAAATCTAGCAACACGTGGCATTATATAGGTGTGCAAGCAAGCAACGACCTTTCTTCCACAGCCTAATCCTGTTCATCACCTGCTGGTAGAAAAACTCCCGGCTCAAAGGAGCCAAATCCACGATGTACAGCTTGGTGCGAAATTGAAGCAGAGCACGCGTCTCATCAGCCTATTGTGTGTATATGTATGTTTATAGGTGTGTGTGTCTATGTGTGTATGCATGTGTGTATGTGCGTCCACTTGCGCGCGTGTGGATATGAGTGTGTGCTTGTGTGTGTGTGTGTGCTTGCAGTTGTGCACGGTTACATTTGTATGATCGAGGTTCCATGAAGGCCACTGGAATGGCCTGTGTTGCTGGTAATGAATTGAGATGGACGATAATGCTCCAATCTCTCTGTTCAGCAAAATCAAATATCCAATCACAGTTTTCTCCGCTTCTCAAGAATACTTTATGCAAAGCACAAGCACAACTTAGGCATGGTATCACACATTTGGAACATGATAGCTGAAAGCACTCTCTCATTCTACCATGTTTTCACTGTTCAGCACAAGTACACCACACATAATACGCCCAACCTCCTGATCACATAAAATGAAAATCATGATGGCTCCTCACAGAGGCCCTCCTCCACATCAAAACTGAGTACTAACATAAGGAGGTACAGAGACCTCAGCTGCTTTCATGCACATCACGCGTGTATTTTCTTCAACCTACTGGTCAATTGCATCTCCTCCAACCACCACCATACTGCTTGCCCAACATGCACCTCCACCTGCCCTGTAAACCTTGACTTCAGTCAAACAACAAGTCGCCGCTTCCTTCCTTATACGTCCATGCGTAACAGTTACACCCGCCCTGCTGAGAGGCCTTATACGCCTTGAATACAAAACGAAAGGAAAGCAAAATCCACCTCATTAGTCCACCCACCACCCACCATGCCCACAAACACGTGCCCACGCAGCAGCTCCACCATCCCTGCGTGGCTCGCAGCATCCACCTCCGCTGCCAGGCCCTGGATGCTGTCCAAGCAGCTGTGCAAGCACTCACTCAGCAATGCCGGACCACCAGCTCCCCCCGTGCCCCCTTGTCGTTTAGAAGGTGGCCCCCCGTTGGAGTTGGGTCCCTCCTCCTCCTCCTCTTTCTCCTCCTCCCTGACCGCATCTTCAGGCCTCACACGTACCACCACCCCGTCTGCGTTGCTGTAGTAGCCATCCCCCAGGAAGTCATTGCCTTGTCCGGCAGCATCATCGATATCACCATCCCTGCTGCCTGCTTTCCCACCAACGCCGCGACGTTTCTTGCGGGCTAGGGAGCCTGGGCGTGACAAAAAGAGAGTGCAGTGTCACTGCCAGAGTTCTGTGCCCTTCAGACAGTATGCCTCTGATAAGCCAAAGTTTTGCTCAGAAAACAAGGAATGAGTACAGACGAGAACAACTGTACCATCATCAAATGTGTACGGGGGTAGCATGCTGAGTGTTACTTTAATTAGCAGCTCTTCAAGGAAAGAAGGAAGCAGGAAAGTATTGAATTGCTCATTTTGCAGGCAAGTTGCCAAGTATGCTCATGATCAACCATCCATATTGTAGTAGCATGACAGCTCAAATGGAACAAGCAAGGAGTCACATTCACAGTGGCTCTAGGCAATTGACGTGTCAAGCTTATGTGCAACACCCAAACTAGGCACCACCCTTTCCCCTCAGATTCAGCATTTGAAGCAAGGGGAAAGGAAAAAACCGCCCCTATTCTGGACAAGGCCTCACCTGACAGGGCAGCTGTAGTTGCTGCTGTGGTGGGAGCAGCACCCTCTGTAAGGCCCCTCTCAGACTGCTGGACTTGGCTTTGAGGTTGCAGTCCCGGAAAAAAGGCATCCAGGGACTACATCAACAAAGATTGTCGGAGTTTGTGATCACCAGGTCGGCTTGAGTTTGCAGGGATTTAAAAAGCAACTGAACTCACTGAGCTTACGCCTTTCCCTGTAAGAACAGAAAAACTACGCAAACAGTAAAAATACCAATCCCCACATTATTGTAGCTTCAAGTTCCCCTGTGTGCTCTCACAAAGCCCTTTCCTGTTCCATGCCCTACCTACTGCGTGCTACAATTTCTACTGTGAGCTACAAACTCCCCTGTGTGCTCTGTCGAAGCCTTTTTCCGTTCCACGCCCTACCCACTGTCTCTCATTGAGCAATCCATGTCCACTCTCATCATGACATCCAGGATGTGAAAGCCAAAGTGGCTATTGCTGGACATGATGGACGCAGAGCCATACTCAATTTCTTGTTACCTCCAAACAAGATTTTCACTGCCTGCTTTTATCCCTTTTCCATTCCTGCCCACTTGCTTCACCTGACGCCCGTACCTAGCCAGAGCCCCCCTGCGTCAAGGGCCCACCTGCACCAGTTCCACCTGCGCTTATTCCGCACTTGTTCCTTTTGCACTTATTCTGCACTCATTCCACCTGACGCCCCTTCCTAGCCTGTGGCTCACCTGTGTCATGTGGTCCACCCGCACAAGCTTCTCTGGCCGGTATGCCATGGGCTGCTTGCCTACTGCCTGCGATGCGCTGGGGCCTCCTTTTGGAGGAAGCATTTGACTATGGGAGCCATCTAGCGCTGCAGGGTTGAATTAGAGGGTGACCAGTTCAGCTTAAATTCAGGGTGGGGGCTTCTTGGATATCAATCGGCTAAAGTCTGCATTTGCCTGAACATCAACTTGACAGACAGAAGTGGAGAAGCTACTTGAATCCAGGGTACTAAGTTTACGTTGTTTTAGGGTAAATAAGAGTGCGGAGCAATGGTGCAGCTGCGTTGTTGCAAATCATCTCAACAATGAATAGTTGCATAAGCAGGCAAAAAGTAAGTTAGTGAGAGCACAAGAGTAGGAAGTAGCACAAGGTGTTTTGCACGCAAGTCTAAACCACTGTGCCCATGATCTGCCGCATCCACGCACACACTTGTCTGCGTCTGGTTTGGGCGTGGGATGAAGCCTGGCATGGTAGCGTTGGGTGTGGCTAAAGGGGCTTTGAGAGTAGTCAGGGTGCGAGATGTGTTGGAGCTGCTGAGGGTGGACTCCACAGCCTCGCAGATCAGTGATGTCACATCTTCCTGTAAGTAGAGAAATTACACGCGTCTAATTAGGACACTAGGCAACAGCCGTTTGGTTTGATGGGTGAAACGTCTTTTGGCTTTGTAATGACGGACGTGCTCTGTGGCCACAGGATCAGGCAATGGCTTTCATCACAATCAAAAAAGGTGGCACACCAGTCCTGTATTTCAAATGAGTTTTGCGTTCGGATGGGAGGGTGTGCAGCAACTGAGCAGGGGTAAACACGTGGCATTTCTGACTGGCAGAAACAAACCAAGGATTCGTCAGAAACAATTAAACGCAGGCAGGGAAACCAGTCTTCACACTGGTTGTAAAATGTGGATTCGGTCGTAAAAGAACAAGCAAAGTCTGATTAAAATTTAAAAATACTCAATTTAGTATCTTAGCGCTGCACAGGTGAAATACTTCCAAACACATACATCTCAACCATGCCGCACCTGGTGAATGAAACCCACTTCGCGCTTGGTAGGGTGCGTGTTCACGTCTACGTGACGCGGGGGCAGGCGCAGGTCAAGGAACAGGAAGGGCTTGGATGCCTGGGGGGAAGACAAGAGCATAGAGCAAAAGTCAGCAGGAGAAGCAAATAAGCAGTTCACCAGACCATATCAGGCATAAACATAAAGAGTATACTTGGTACAGATATAAGTAGGAAGGAGGAGAGAGAGAGAGAGAGAGAGAGAGAGAGAGAGAGCGAGAGAGAGAGAGGGAGAGAGAGAGAGAGAGAGAGAGAGAGAGAGAGAGAGAGAGAGAGAGAGAGAGAACGAGAGAGAGGGAGAGAGAGAGAGAGATAAAAAGAGAGAAAGGGTTTGTGTGTGTGCGCGTCTGTGTATAATCGTGGGTAAGTGGCATTTACCTTTGGGAGCAGCTGTGCATAGGTAGCCTCTAAGGCCCTTCTGAGAGGCCCGCAGTCCACAGCACGTCCGTTGATGAACAATACCATCTGTGTGCGCTTGGCGGCATAGCTGGCAGAAGAGATGTAACCCTGTGACACGCACGTGACAAGTTGTACAAAACTCGGCAGCAAAATCTTGATTATCATAAGAGCGGCATGTCGATGGCGCAAATACTGTAGGCTTACAGTTAAGGCACCAACTAGTATGCGCCCGTTGATTGCATACAACAAGGAGGTAGGAAAGGTAG
>Ga0307968_1000328_pt1:12500-32170 | contig 32170 bp, 37 predicted proteins | sample OrgLakmetagen650_FD_201834 | JGI IMG/M metagenome (GOLD analysis project Ga0307968, IMG submission 201834) | Saline water microbial communities from Organic Lake, Antarctica - #650 | ecosystem: Environmental > Aquatic > Non-marine Saline and Alkaline > Saline | place: Antarctica...
GGGCAAGCAGGGGGTCAAGCAGAGCTGGTACAAGGGGGTGCACTGGCAGCAGGCGCTGCAGAGCTTGAACGCTTGGCCTCAGCGTGTGGGCAACAGGTTGGTGCTTATGGCCATTTTCTGCGTTTGGGGTGGTTAGGAGAAGGATGAGAGGTAGGGATATGCTGTCCCTGGGACGCGTGTGCAACAGCGTGCTAAGCTGAGCACTGGCTTACTTTGTGCTTACTATGTGTGATGCATTGAGTTTTGCACAGACACACGCGCGCACGCACACAAACACGCATATGCACACACATACACTCACACACAAACACACACACCAAACACAGGGCAGTAGCAGCACTCAGCAGGAACAGGTGGTGGATGCAGGCACAGGGGGCGGGTGCTGGCACAGGGCAGTGCTAGCAGCCAGGCTGCTGGGAGTGCTGCAGGAGGGGAAGCAGGCGGTTGCCGCGACTGATTTTGAGGGTGGGTGAGGAGGTGTGGGGGGGGGAGGGGTAATGAAAGTTTGCGAAGGTGTATATGGGGGGTGAGAGTGAAGGGGTATGGGAAGGCTGATCAGGGTGTCAATTAGCGTGGGTCCGGAGCGTGGGTTTGTGTAATGCGTGCTTGGTCCGGTTTTATACAGTGTCTCCTACCCAAGATGTGAGTGGCGCTGAGCAGGGGAAGCAGGGGATTGGTGTTGCTGCAACCGACTTTTGTTTACTTGTCTAGGTGACCGTGCCTGTTTGCAACCTGGTACTGGCCTCAAACAATGATGGTTGATTGCTCATTCCATGTGGTATGGATGACAGCCTTTGCCCTGCAACCAGCAAGGGAAGATGCCTCACCTCCAACTGTAAACGTGTATGGTCCTTTCATTCTTTGCATCCCTTTTGCAAGGATAAGTGGCAGCGTGGCAGATTTCTAAAGGACTGCCGGAGGAAATGCAAGGCAGCTTCTCTCCCACATTCGAGGCACGGGCTGTGTTTGCTAGTGTCTAGCTTTCCTGTCAAGCATTCAGGATCCCTCCATCTCTTCCCATTTTACTTCCCTCTCCCCTTCTTTGCCGAATTGACATGAACTATGTAATTTGATAATTTCCATAGACATGACACAAATTTGACATGTTCCCTCAGACTCAATGCATGATCTCAAGCAACCCGCTCTGTGAACACAATCTCAAGTGACGCACTCTGTGAACGTGATCCGCACTGTAAATATAACCCAGCAGCAACGCACTCTTTAAAATATAGTTGCAAGTGACGCACCCTGTGCACATGATCCTATGTACTGCCCTTTATGAACATGGTCTCAAGTGACAGGCTTGTGAAATGGTGACAGAAGCCCCCTAAACCCCTTTTTTCGCAGTGCGCCACGAGGGTGCGCTGTGTGTGGCAGTGTCTGCCCTGGGCCACGCTCTTGGCATGCCTACCATCGTAGCCAACAAGCTGCACCTCGATAAGGTCCAGCAACAGCAGCAGCAACAGCAGCAGCAGCAGCAACCACAGGCCGCCCAGAAAGCTCCCTCAGCAATAGGTAGATCACTCTACCATCACCGCCACCTGCACGTGCACAGATTGACATATTTTATATAGTAGGCATGCATCGGGGCAAGTATAGGCATAAGATATGCATACTTGCTCAACCATACCCAAACAGGAGGCACGCACACATGACATGCACACGCACAAGAGCACACGTGCATGTACCACAATCACACAGGAAGTACAGGAGCCATGCTTCAGCTGGAGTGCCTGCATACGCTGCTGCTGCTGCTACCTCTTGCAATGTGTAAGCCAAACCTACGCACCCACCTCAGCAACACTGCGTACGGCACATCTGGCCTCACCTCTTTACCCTCACCTTTGGAGGGCAAAGAAGCAGCTAACAGTGAGCTACAGTATGGTTGGGGGCTTGCAGTGCAGCGTGGGCTGGGGTGGATGCTGAGAAGCAGGACAGGTGTGTGCATGATTGGGTATGTGTGTGTGTAACAGTCGACTGGGAATTCGGTGCAGTGTGGGATGGGGTGGAGGCTGAGAACTGTGCTTGTGTTTGTAAAGGCAACTTGGGATTATAGTGCAGCGTGTCAAGTATTAGGGGCAAATGATAGCTTATAACATGTGAACCCTGAGCTCCTTAGAGGCTTACCTTTATATCAGAAACAGTCCAGTCATCCCAATCAATGTTTGCCTTTAAAGCCCTGACAGTTTGACAGTAATGGTATAAATACTGTGCATGTGTCTGCACCCTCACCACACAGGTGCCACACAAAAGCACTCGGCTCTGCAGCTGGCGGCTGCTATGGCTGAGTTACTAGGGCCCCAATGGCTGCTGCACAAACCATCCCCACCGCCCCCAAGGGCTGTAAAATCAAAGCCACAGATCCAAGATACCCCGTTCCTGTGCGTGCTGGCCGAGATCTTACATGTAAGGGCTTCCTTTAATCCTTTTACGTGGTAGCCCAGAACTCATGTGTGTGTATGTGTGTGTATGTGTGTGTGTGCTGGCCAAGATCTTGCTTGTGGGGGAAGTGTTACTTTTGGTTCCAGTGCAAGCTTGCCCAGATCTTGCTAGCAAGGGGTGTGTTACTATGAATCCTCCTGCTGTTACATTTCAATGCAAGCCGCGCTGAGTCGTTTGTACATTTTTGTGTATGAGTTGGAGTGAGGGCACGTTTGGATTTGAATACATGAGTTGTTTGTTGTGGACGACCCACTGACAATGTGCTAACGGGATAAAATTCTGACGAAAAAAGAAAAGGGAATAGCGGAGCAGGCAGGTAGCTACTGTGGTTTCAGGGCGTGTATGCTGTCTACGTTCTCATTACAACGGCTTCACTCTCCTCAGGTGGAAGGCAGCTTGCTGCTGCACGATGCCCTGCACGCCCAAGCACCTGTCTGGGGAGAGCAGGCTGGGCGCAGGGGGGACACGTGTGACACATGGAGCGCACCGCAGCCCAGCTCAGGTCTCTTGCAGGTGGGTATAGTGTGTGTGTGTAGTTGTGTAAATTTGTTTTTCATGGGGGGCTTCGCAGTTTAGTTTAGTTTAGTTTAGTTTAGTTTGAATTACAAAGGCATTCAACCTGGAATGGCTGCTCAACCTATGAGAACGAGGTAAACCTCAAAACAAACCAAGTAAAAAAAGGGCTGAAACGCAACTGGAAAATGCTAACCTTAAAGACACGAGAAGAAGTAGGCAAAAACACATTAAAGTGTAGAAGTTGTGTTCGCAGTTTATCTCAAATCCCCTGCAGGTGGGTAGTTGACGTGTAGGTACGTGGGTCTGTCGGGCAACGACGTGCTCCAGGAGTAAACGACACTAGGGTATGATTCAGTTGTAATGTCTACTCTATGGGCGTCGATGCAATGCTGCCGATGAGATAGCCATGATTTTCTAAGTGAATGTATGACGGACACCTGAAGGGCATTGCAGCCCAGCTCAGGGATCATGCAGGTGGGTAGGTGTATAGTAGTTAGTGTGCATGTATTTGCAACAAACAGAGCACACCACAGGCCAGCAAGGGGGATAGCAGGTGGTTTTTAAATGTGTTGAGTGTTAAGGCGGGTGATGAGAGTGCAAGCGCTATTCCTTGCAGGAGTGCGCTTGCAGGAGCGCTCTCTGTACTGACATAGCTGCCGGGCATTGACGTTGCCGCATGGCTCAGAAGCTGGCATAAGCTGACATCTGTCTTTGAACCCAAGGCATGTGATCCAAAGACAACCTTATTCAAAGGCAATCCCCTGGAGTAGCATTCACTTTACCCACATCTGTGTGCACTTGCATTGATTGATGCTCTTAGTTTTTGAACACACTCTGTATTGTGTCTGCAGGAGCTGGAAGAGAAAGCACAAGCGTCCATGGACATCGATACCCCCGAGGACAGCCAGGCCTCACAACCCCCCGTCGCAGACAGCGCTTTCCTGCTGAGCTGTGCAAATGAACGGCCCCTGCACGAGCACGCACAGCGCCACGCAGCACAGCACGCCCAGCAGCAAGGGGGGGGCATGCTAGGAAGCGAAGCAGGCGCTGCAGCTCCTGCCAATATTGGTACGAGCAACGGGAGTTGTGCATCAACATCAGGCGAAGCAGCACCAGCAACAGCTGCAGCTGCAGACGCTCAGAACGGGCAGCGGCAGCAGCAGCAGCAGCAACAACAGCAGCAGCCACAGCAGACTGCAGGAGGGCGAGCGGCACATATGTTGCCGGTGGTGCTTGCACTGGTAGAGGCTGTGGTTGAGGCTTTAGCGCGTGATGCTGCTGCTGCGGATGAGGCAGAGGAGGCTCTTGGGGGTGTTGGGGATGGCAGTAAAGAAAGGGGTTCCAGTGTGGGGGGGAGCTTGGACATGGAGGCTGCACAGCAGGTCATGGCTGCTCTGGAGCGTGTGATGGGGGAGGTTGTGGCTTTTTTGGAGGTTGTAGCAGAGCTGAAGCAGCAGCAGGAGGACCAGGAGGAGAGGAGTGTTGGAAGAACGGTGCAAACAGGGGGTTTGCAGCAGCAGCAGCAGCAGCAGGAGTGGCAGGAGGGTGATGAGGCGAGCATGCAGGATGCCTTTGTGGGCAGCAAGCCACCCTCCGCTGTGCAGCTAGTAGAGGGAGTGCGCGTGCCTGAGGCCATGCAGGCCAGGCTGCCTGCGCACGACTTGGTGCTGGCTTGTGTGCGTGTGGTGAGTGCTGTGGGAACTTGTGTTCATTTGAGGCCAGACTGTCTTCTTGCATGAGTTGGTGGAGGCCCACATGCTTGTATGAGGGGCAGGCTGTGTGCTACCCATGCCTGTGGTCATGCAGGAACAACCTGCACAGCTTTGTGACAGCACAACGATCCATCCTTTCCTACTAAAGTGCGTGTTACTCCTCGCTGCATCCCGACAATCATTCCCTTCAGGGTCACGTGCACTTTCACCCACCACAAGGCACCACGTAATAACAAAAAACACAAAAAACGTGACTAATGCGTGCATGGTCCAGTCAGACGACATCACACGCACAACCGACGCTCTTCCCGTCATTCCTTTTGACCACTGCACTTTCACAAGTCTCCTTCCCTCCCTCTGCACAGTTCACTACCTCCCCCCCCTCGCGTTGGTTACCCCCTTCCCATGCCCCCAACAAATCTTCCACCCTCATTCCCACGTTAACGCAGGTTGGCCGTTTCCTTGCTGACGTGCCAGACGGCCACACCCCCGCCATGCGCATCCTGCTGCCTTCTATGTTGTCATTAGGCGCGCACAATCAGCCCGTAGACAGCACCAGTGGGGGCAGCCGTGCAGCTGCATTTGTCGAGGAAGAGAAGGGAAAGGAGGGCAGTGCTGTGCGCTTCCTACTTCCTGGCTTGTTGCAGGTGTAGTAGTGCACGTGTGTGCTTGTTTGTGTATGCTTGCGTCAGTACGCCTGTTCTTACTTGGCCCGGGCCTCAGTGATTGTAGGCCTGGTATTACCAGCTTATATGTTGCTTGCCAGACATGTCTTTATATGTTTTACTTGGTGTCATTATTGTATTCTGAGGTTGGCTCATATGCTTCCAATAACAAGCAGACAGCTCATGCATACATGCACAAAAAATGCACGCACACACACTAACACACACAATGCCACAGGCCACCTCCACCCTGTCTCCTGGAGCCATGGAGCTACGCACCCGCATTACCTCCTCTCCCTCTGCCCTCGCTTGCCTGGTCTCAACCTTGCATACAGCCTGCCAGCACGCCACGTCCCTGGCCCTGACTCTGCAGCAAAGCCTTACCCTCATCCCCCCTCCACCTTCAACACCACCACCAACAGCAGCGCCAACACTGGGATCGGCTTCCTCTTCCACGCTTGTCCCACCCCAGCAACTCCCCCAAAACCGCACCGGCACGGCGAAGGGCAGTGAGGAAGCACCCTCAGCTCAGCAGCTGACGGATCTTGCTAGTGCCGAGCAACTGCTGGCTGACGTGGCCATGCTGCTTATCAACTTGGTGGACCCCACGCAGCTACCCGTACAGCCCACCCCTCAGCAGCACCCCAGCCAGTACCAGCTGGTGGGGGATGCCCTGCACACTGCCAAAGCTAGCAGCAGGAGCACACAGGGAGCCCTGGGCCCTGTTACGTGTGTGCTGCTGCCTGCTGTGTGTAGTGTAGCGGCGTGGGGGCAGGCACGTGGGGTGCTGCAGCTGCTGCTGGCTGGCGATGGCGTTAGTGTGAGGAGAGATGGAGGTAGAGACGCCAGGGGTGGGGGGGGTATCAGTGGCGGAGCAGTGGGGCCGCCCATTGGCAGTGATAGGAACAATGGCAAGGAAAGCGACATTTGCAAGGAAAGGAGCGAGAGTATGAGCGGCAGCGGCGGTGGAGGTAGTGGAAGAAGTGAGGGATGGGCGGAGCAGGGGTTGCTGTCTTCTGACGGTGCAGTGGCGCTGCTCAGCTGCGGCTGTCTCAAGCCACGCACGCTCCTGTGTGGAGGCTACCTGTGTGCCCTGGTACGGGATGCATGCTCCTCCTGTCCTTGAATCACTCGTTGGGACTTTGCGCTCTTACTTCTGGCAGGGGCTCTTGCTTCTGGCAGGGGATTTTGCTTCTAGCGGGGGCTTATGTATCTAGCAGGGGCTTTGCTTCTGTATTGGGCATGCTGTGGCAACTTGCTGTGTGGACGGGATGGCATGCTTGCTACGTTCTCCTGCACCCGCAACAACACTTGGCCTGCCACAGCAGCTACCTTCCTAGTAGCTCTAGCCTGGAAACAGCAGCAAGCTACACCACTGCGCTTCATGTACTTTTGCTGTTTGCACCTTCTCTGTGTCTGAGCCACCCACCCTCCCTTCCCTGTTCATCTTACCGGCTTTAAATTGCCGCTGTGCTTTAACATGCGTCTGGCGCAGTGTCCCCCTTGTTCTGCTTTGCTCACCTGCTGGCTCCAAGACAATAGCCAATGCTGTGCCTCACACGTGCTCTGTGCTTTGTTTTGCTTCCTCCTGCAGGTGCTGCGTGCAGCTGTGCAGCAAGTAGGAGGTAGGGGGTGTCAGGGTGTGCACGGAGTCAATGGGGAAGGGGGGAGAGATGGGAGAGGGGGTGGGCAATCATTGCCGTACAAAGTGTTGGTCAGAGAGGGAGGCCTAGTGGGTCTACAGGGTTTGGATAGCACGAGGGCAGGGCGACCAGAATTGAGCCACCAAGGTGAGTGCAAGAGAGCTAAGCACAAAGGGTGAGAGTGGAAGGAGAATTGAGCGTGTTCATACTATCGTGAGTCTTGACCATTTATTGACTTTGCGGACTGTTCGTGTTTCTTGCATGCCCGAAGTTTGATTATGTCCCTGCCATGGGCTACACGTCGCTTTGACCTTGTACATGAAGGTATATCGTACGATGCGGTGTGACGTGTAACATCGAGCCAGCTGTGTCACATGTGCCTGTCCGCTGTTCTGGTGTGCTTGGCAGAAGGACAGGATAACGATTGAGCACCAGCTCCTTTCAAAGGACTTTGGCAAAAATTATCACACATTTGAATTGGGTTGCTGTCTTCTTTTGTTTGTTATGCCACTAATGTGATGATCTGTAAAGGATGAGTTGGTTTTGAGACCATGCAGTATGTAGCTTTGATCCCAATGCCAATCCTCTTCTTATTGAAATGACCTCCACCAAACATGTGATTAAGAAAATTGCCCTCTTGCCCTACCTTTCTGACAAAATACCGTGATGCTCCTGATCTTGAGGATTTGGGCTCACTCCTCTCTCGTCCGGTCTCCTAACAGTATAAATACATGCTTGACCATACACACACATACACACACGCACACACATTAATGTACACTACGCACGTACATACATGCCTACACAGATCCAGGGAAGGACAGCTCCCACCACCAGCCTGCGCTCCTGCTGCATAGTGCATCTGCACTGGCGGTTTGTGCCCTAAAGTTGGGCACCTCCCTTGTGTGTGGCCTGGTCGAGGAGGAAGCAAACTCAGGTGCTTGCGTGACCCGAGCTGAAGCCGCCACCCGTGCCCTTAGAAGCCGCAGGGGACCTGCAGCAGGAGCAGAATGTGCTGGTCTAGCCCCTTCGCTGCTTGGAGCATTTTCTGCGGGTGGTGTGCTTGCCGACATGAGCGGTGACGGGGAGGTGTGCTGGGAGCGCACCGCAGCTTGCATCGGGCAGGACCTGAGGCTGGCTGCCGAGTTTCTGTCAGAGGCCGGGGCCGATGCATCACAAAGTGGCCCGGTCAAGCCTACTGTGCAGCTGCAGCAGGGTCTTGGCGAGGAAATGAGGCAGGGAAGCAGTAGATGGGCAGAATGGCTTGTGCAACTTATGAAATTAGGAAGTGACGTCCCAGTTAGTAGTAATTCCACGGGCGGCTTGAGTGAGTTGCCTGAGGTTGTTGCGCAGTCCGTGGGACTTCGATTGCTGCTAGCTGCTGTCCGCGCGCATGCACGATCCGGTCCTTGCTCACCTTTCTTGTAAGTTTGTTTACTTGCACACCGTATCCAGGGATCATCTGGGACAGGGACCAACGTACCTGATCACTGTCATGCAAATGTTTCCTAGTCATATCAGGTCCCTTATGTGACAGCAGAGAAAGTCTGGTCGACTCAACAGTCAAAGGTGTCTGAAGGCTAATTAAAATTGCCTGCAGCTATGGGGGAAACCTTTTTGGACACTAGGCACCCTTGTCAAGGGCTTTGTCACACCTGCATGGTGATTGTTTGTCAGATCACTAAAAGAGCTCAAAGAAAGTCGCCTGCTTTGTATCAGGTGAATTAAAAACGGAACCTCTACTAAAATGGGCGAATTTGCTGAAGTTTTTAATATCAGGAGCAGTATATCAGGAGCTGTCAGGAGCTTGTTGAAGTTTCTCCCCCCCCCTTGACACTTTCCACCCGCAACTGCCTTAAAATAAGAAGGCCTGCTGTTTAGAACATACAAGGTATTATATTTAAGCAGCTGCTAATTAATAAGGCCTTATGATAAATTCACCCATTCACTTCTTCAAAGTAGAGTCCCATGCCGGTATTATCAGTAATGAACATGCCGACGCCCTTGCTAAAAAGTCAGCCACCACCTACTCCGACATCGCTGACACCTCCATCAGAATAGCAGGTCCTGAGGGAAATCCCTTCTACAACATCCACTGGCTTACAAAAGAAGACACAGAAAACCGCCAAACACAAACCCATAATCATACCCATACAACAAACATGGCCCATCCTCCTCCCCAAGGCTTTGCTACCAGACCACCGTGACGCCCTTCAAGCCCACATGCATCTTCTCCATAAACTGAGAAATGCCAAAACTGAAGCGAACTACCATGCGTACTATCAGACCCTCATAAAGAACGGTACTGCCAATGGAGCCACTAGCAATGCTCACCTAACATCATCCGATGTCCCTTTTAAGACCAAATGCATCATTATGAAAAACAGAACAGGCACCCTTTATAATTAATAATTAAAAACATGCGGTATTGTTCAAGCTCTCAACAAGTCAAACCTGCCCCCTCTGCCCACAATTAGACAGTGCCTTATACATCCTTTCTGGGTGCCAACATACACACACAAATAAGGAACATGACCACCGAAAGACAAAATTTAGCATGCTGCGTGATCTTCAAGGCTATCAGCAAATACAGGCTCCTTAGGGTCATGCGTTGTCTCTATGGATATAGGCAGCAACGAACGGATGACCATGCGGAATCTCCAGATTCCTGAAACAACCGAAAGTAGATTTGTTCCCAAATGGCTCTTCCCACCCCGCTCAGATAAAGACCGATTTACCTCCAGCCGCCCAGTTATTGTGCTGGTTACTCCAATCTCTGCAAATACACAAAAGCAACAAACTACTGCAGGCCTGGGGGGTGGGTTCTTCTTCCTTTTCCTTAATTAATTTGGGGAGTGGCTTTCACTGCCTGCGTAGTTTTTTCTTTTTCATTTTCTTCGGAGTGGCAGGGGGCAATTGAGGGAGACTGGGAGCATCCCAGCAGCACCGCCAGCCACCAGCAGAGCCACCAACCCCAGACAGCACCGATCCAAAGACCTCAGCAAACCTCGGTGTGACATCCACCTCGCCAAGATCAAGTACTGTGAGGACACCAGACCTCAGAACCAGCTGAACGCCGCAAAGGAACAGCAGAAAGATCTCTGCAACATTCTCCAAGGAGCCTCCGTTACTCTCCACATCATCCTTCTGGGTGTGGGCGGCACCATCTACAACACTCACACTCTGAAGCCTTTTAGAAACTGGGTCTCGATTCTCTGAGAGTTAAGAAGCTTGCCTCCAAGCTCCATGCGCACTCTGTGAACTTTGCTGCTAAACTTGTCCATACCAGACGTGCCTTTTCCAGTACTGTTATCAACTCTCATCAGGAGCCGGTTTCAGGCTAAGCCTGCAACCCTCTTAATCCCCATTGATTTTTCCTTCTTGCGGTGGAGGAGCTTTACGGTACTCGGTACCAAAGTGGCTCCATTTCCTTAATTAATGTGGGGAGTGGTTTTCACTGCCTGCGTAGTTTTCCTTTTTCTTTTCTATCTAGAGGTACATTGGGTGGCTGCATACATAGCCACCTGCTATCTGGTCTGCCCTAGGTAAGGTAAGGTAAGGTTACATCGCAATATATGCCTCAAGGGCATCTCAGCGGAAGCTTGGCAAAAGCCTGAAACCACATCTGGCTAAACAAAAGGAACAGGAGCTAGAGGAAACAGTTTGCATACGTGCTTAGGTGTGTATGTATGTGCATACATTTCTGTATGTGTGTGTGTATGCGCGCATGAGCATGCGTGTGTGTGTATGTGTGTGTGAACGTGCACATGTACGTATGTGTGTGCCTGTGTGTGTGTTCCTGTGTGTGTGTATGTGTGTGTCAGCGTTTGCGCACTTAAATGCATGAGCATGTATTTATGTGCGTGTGTGTAAGCGTGTGTACATGCGTTTGTGTTCGAGTGTGTACGCGTGTGTGTGTCTGTGTGTGAGTGAGTGTGGACACGTATTTGTGTGTGCATCTCTGTGTGTGAGTGAGTGTGAACACGTGTGCGTGTACATGTATGTTGTGTGTGTGCATGTGTGTACATGTGTGTCTATGTTGCTGCATGAGTAACAAGGTCCTTGGGATTTTTATGCGTGCTGTGACAATTGATGCATAAATTTTATTTATTACAAATGTTCGGGAGCAGCAGCAGAGACCCATTTGTTTTCCTTAATAAGATCCTTGACCAGCCCCATGTGCAAGTAGGAGCAGTCCGCAAAGCATGCTGGGCTGTGGAGGACTGCATAATAAACAACAGGCATGTGCCTACGCCCCTGACATCCCGCTCGTGCCCTTTGACTGTCCGAGCAGCTGAATTTGGAAACATATGAAAATGTGCACCTGCACCTGCACGTGCACACACACACACGCGCACACACACACACGCAGACACACATACACTCATACACACATGCACGTACACACACTCACACGCAAATGCACACGTACATACAAAAACACACATGCATGCGACACACACAGACACACACACACACGTGCACATACATATATACACACACACACGCACAAACACAAGTATGCACTCATTTATACACACACAGGCACACACACACACAAGATACCCACACGCACGCACACGCACACACACATACACACACAAACGCACACACGCACATGCACACTTGCTCTCATACATATGGACATACTCATCAAACAACCGACACAGGAATTTCACTCACACACATTCCTACACACAAACACGCGTGAACCTAAACACACACATGTGCTCACACACGCACTCACGCGCATCCTCATCTTTTGCCTTTGCGTGTGCAGGGACAACCTGCGAGGCTTTTTTGACAAGTGCTTCCCAAATCTGCTGAAGCGTATCTTTGGGTACGACGACTTTGAAGCAAGCTGGCTCAATATTGTGACCAAGGTACGGCTTCTTCATTACCCATTACCAAGCACGAGGTTTGTGTGATAGGAGTCCTGATTTAGGACACGATATCGAGCGCTAGTGGTGCTGATGTCTATGAGCTGAGTGCTTGATCCTTCTTATTCTGTACCGTCTTTTTGCAGTCTGGCAAGGAGGAGGATGCAAAGGCATTGGTCAATCTACTGTCGCCAAAAGGTGGGAACCCGTGCACAAACGGCTGCTTAGATATACTCGGCACACATTCACCTGTACTTTACTATAAACAAATGTACACGTACGTACACCACTCCAACCTGTACATTTTCCAACAGCATACATGCAGCTTTGATTTAAAAAAGGCAAATGTTGATGTCGTGAGGGCGCTAGCTAGCTTGCGAAAACGTATCTGCCAGGATAAGTCTTATCCCACGGTGAATATCCCGAGAGGAAACCACCAAACGAACAAAATGCACTGTAGCGGAGTGGAGCTGCTCTCCATTCCTTTTAGTCCTAAGAGCCAGCGCAAATTGCCTTGTCTTTTGATTCATGCAAGGATGAGTCAGTATATGAATTTTTCAGGGTACCTAGTGTGCTTGTCCTTCGCTCATCGGTGTCACACAGATAATCGTTGCGGGTACATTTACTGTGAGCCAAACAGTTATCTTATTGTAGGTTTTTGATTACCCACAAGGGCTGTGTCTTTTTGCTGTCATCAAGGGATTGGGATACACTCAGGGACTGCGCCAGCATAATAAATGCAGCAGGGCAGGAAATGTGAACTGTGCAGTCTTTTCCTTGATGCAGGGAGTGTACACTGCTAATGGGAGTATGACTGCATGGAGGTTGCACTGCTTATATGTTATCTGTCTGTGTTTGAAACAAGTGATGAATTAATGGGGGTTGTTTTTTTTAAGACGTCTCCACCAGTTCAACAAATAATGTGTGGCTTAGTTCCTCACGGCTCACACACACAGTCACGCACATCACTCCCTCTCTCTTATCCCCCTCCCTGTACATCTCTCTTCTGTGTATATGCACGCCCAGGTTGCCTGATGAGTGCCATGTTTAATGCTGATGCCGACCAGCTCATCAAGTACATCTTCCCTGTGGAGCGGCTGCCAGCACACACGCAGGTATGTGGTCTAGTCAGGCTCTTAGCTGATGCAAGCACGGAGGGGCAAGCAATCGGTCTAACTGGGGCTCCGTATTGTATGTACATATAATTGGGGCATTGGCAAAGGAAAATGCCAAACAGTTGTGTAAGCACACAAAAAGGGATGGACAGGAATCAGGGGACGTCTCAATGAGATTATCAGCGACACTCCCCAAAGTGGTTTGAGCCCGGGCAAGTTACTGGTCAGCACTGTATATTTCTGGGTGTTAACAACTTTTACGGGTAGTTGCCTTCCATCAATTGCCTCGCGGGTCCTTGCTCTCCTTTTGTGTCGTTTGAGTGAAGTAGTCTATGCGCCGCTCGTTCAGATGCACTTGCACATGTGTATGAATTATGAAACGCACGTAATCACAAAGGCACGCACTGCTGAAACACACGTGTGAGTGCTAAGGCTGGCCACAACCTTACATAGATACGGTGCATGTACAGTATTTTAGCAAGGCTATCTCCATGTGTACTGTACAGTCATGTACGGTGTCTGTACTTGGTTTTGGCCATCCCAAGTGGCTTGTCTATGATTTTTTCGTAGGAGCTGTTGAAGACGCATGCTGGCAGGCTTGAACTGGAGCAGTGGCCACAGTACAGAGGGCACCTAGTGCTCAATGCCATTGGCAACCCACAGGTGAGTTCACATTGTGTGCTGTGTATGGGTGCTGCACATGCACACGCGTTAAATGTCACGTGCGTACACATGTGAGGGGAGAGTATTGTTGTGCTCCGTGTTTTCCCCTCTGTATGCCACGCTTGTTTCAACTGTGTGCACCTCTGTTCTCGTCAAGATCTGCCTGTACGTGCATGCACGCTGCGTGATGTTGCCGGCAAGCTTAACTCGAGTAAAGTGGAGTGAGTGGTTACAGGGGTTGCATCGCAAGGTCTTAAGACCTCGGCTGCTGCCGTTAGTTAGGGTGCGCCCGCACAGGTGATGGTGGTCAGATACAGTGCTAGTGCGTTGCGCGTGAGCCCTGGTTATGGGGTCTCTTTGCAATACCCTTGATTGCGCCTTGCACTGTGAAAAGCTATATGACTCATTAGTAGGGTTGGCCAGAACCGTACATATACACCCTATATGATTGTATGTGCGGTACTTTCCCTGCTAAAATACCGTATATACATCATGTATCCACATATATGTATGGTTCTGGCCAACCCCACTTTTTAGGTGTTAAGTCTCACTCTGCTCGCCCCATTTGCTGCCCTACCTCGCTCCACCTTGGTGTGCCCCTCCCCCTTCTTTCCCTTCTTTCCCTCCTCTCCAACCACTCCCCCCCTCCCCCCTCTTGCAGGTGTACCTGAGTGTGTTTGAGTACTTCATGTTCTGGAATGCATTTTATGTGCTCCGTGGGGGACGGAGCATGCGAGATGGGAATTCTTCTGGAGGTGGTGGCCGGGGAGGGGGGTTCGGGCTGCTAGGAGGTGGAGGAGGGGGGGGGCAGTGGGGGGGGTTGTCTGCTGACCAGCTCATGTCTGACATCCGTCGTATGGGCACTTCCCTCATCACAGGTGTGTTGTGTTTGTATGCGAGAAGAAATGGTTGTCAGCTTGAACCGTCCACACTAGGACCATTCACCGTTTACTGCTGTCTAGCTGGAGAGGCACTCACATGTTGGCATGCACAAAAGGACATACCCAAACGCACACACACTCACGCATGTACACACATACACACACGCGCACTGCAATGACACGAATAGTTGCACAGGCACGTGACTATATGAAGCCATTTGGTTGCACGTACCAGGTGCAGGTCACGGAGCGCATGGCACTCCTATCCACACCCACCCCTATTACACTCTACTGCGGTCATACCTGCGGCACCTCATCCCACGCTCTATGTCGGCATCATCAGATGTGGACCCTGCTTCTGCCTCAGCCCTGCATCAGGGCTTAGATGGGAAGGGGCTTGCCAAAGCCGAGCAAGGTGCACAAGTGTCATTGTTTTTGGATGTGTGCGTACTGGTGTTCAAGTAACCCTGCATGTTCCTAAGTATATGCAAACATCAGGGCTAAAGGGTGAGAACACTTTGTTCTGCTAATGCTGGCCAACATGTGGGTGCATGAGCTTGTGGATACGTGGTGCCTGTGCAAACTTCATTGCTCGCGCCTCCTTTGCGTAAGCATATGTATGCACGCATGTTGGCCGACGAGAGTGCTGTAGTATCTGCCTGTGTGGCTTCTCCCTTTCTCCAACAGGGTATGCTGCCCCTCTGAACCAGCTGGTGCTGTCCATCCTGGTGGAGTTTTGGCTGACTGACGCCGCGGAGCCTGTGCCTCTTGACAGCGTGGACTTGCACCAAGTATGTGCTATGCTGTTGACAAAGTGATGAACAGTCTGCTCACTGCTGCAGAGAGGGGGAGAGAGAGAGGGAGAGAGAGAGAGAGAGAGAGAGAGAGAGAGAGAGAGAGAGAGAGAAAGAGAGAGAGAGAGAGAGAGTGAGAGAGTGAGAGAGTGAGAGAGTGAGAGAGAGGGGGAGTGAGAGTGAGAGAGAGAAGAGAGAGAAAGAGAGAGAGAGAGAGAGAGAGAGAGAGAGGAGAGAGAGAGAGAGAGAGAGAGATGTCACACGTCAAACTTTTGTATGAGAGCTGTTTCGTAAAGACACCTGTATGAGAGATGTTTTACGTTGAATACTTGTGTGAGAGATGTACGATGCAGGGTTGCATTCTGTGGTATGGGAGAGGTCTCTCCATTCTAATAAACTATGGCCTATCAGCTAGTAACGAAGCTGCTAATTCAGAAGCAGTTCCATTTTGTACCTAGGTAACCTCAGATTGGGCCTCATGTCCAGACCCTAACAACCATACTCGTATTGCGTGCGCACATAAACACAGCCCTCTAACAAAGCACTTCGATTTTTGCCTCAAAGCACAAATTCACAAACAAAGCACAAACAAAGCATAAACAATGCACAAATGCACAAACAAATACACAAATGCACATATAGGCGAACGCACGGGTGCTTCCTCTTCACTCCAACTTGGTCGATTACAAAATTACGTGCCAAGCATCAGACTTGCCTGGAAGCTGGCTTGCTTGATCCTTGCCACCAGGGAGTCAGCAAGGGCCTGGTTTTTAATCGCCATGCCGCCCATCTTCTTTCCATCGGCTTTGCTCAACAGAGCTGTCACAGTCTGCACGTAGGGTTTAGTAAAAGAATTGGTGATGGTGCACTACACATGAGTAGGTATGATTAGAACCATACATATAAGACATGTGTAGATATACCAGGGATGTGTCACACAGCGTAGTTTGTATAATACGCCGTGTCATATTTTACGCAATTATATTGTATTGAACATCCCAATGAGCGTATGATACATCCCTGATATGTACGGTGTATGTTGGCAAGGAAGCCTTGAACGGAAATACATATGCGTTGACATTATGGTTCTGGCCGACCCTGCACATGAGCTTTTGAAGGTGGTGGTGTACGGCACGTACGTTGTGCAGCCTTAGGGATTATAAGCTTAGAAAGGAGAGGATGCCGCCTTGTTTCAGTCATGAATATTAACACCTGAGCCTTGGGAGTAAGTCTATGACTTTTGAGAGCAACCGAATGTTGAGCAGGGCTGTATGGTCCAAACTTTGCGCCATAAATCTTATGTGTAATAGCAATGATATTTGCTCAGCAGCGGGACCTGCCTTGCTACAGCACCGCGCAATTTATCTAAGCGATCTCTTTACTTTCCTAGCATGCAGTTGCTCCAATGACGTGGCCCTTGTTATCATGTTATAAAACCTGGTCATAAAACTGCCTTATAAAACCTGGCCTGTCCTTGTCCCCTGCTACTCTTAGCTCTGGAGAGAGTGACCAGTATAAGCTCTGGAGAGAGTGACCAGTGAAAGATGCCAATACCAACACAAATCACCTTTCTCTAGAATGTCTGCAACTTCTAAGAGCAGCAAGCAGACTTACTCCGCATCATCATACCTTGTCGCCTGCTACTTTCAGCTCCACAGAGATGGACCAGTACTCTTCAGGGACAAACTTAGAGGCCTCCACCTCACGCTCGCAGCAGAGCCGCAGAGTCACAGACTGCACACGGCCTGCAAGGACGGATGTACACACACATGCACAAGTTATCGCATGTGTGTGCATAGCAGTGTGTACATAGCAGCGCGCATGTATAAAACGGACACACAGAACAATTACGACGACAAGCACGCACACACACAGACATGCACGCACACACAGACACACACACCACAAACACAACACGCAAGCACAGACACATAGATACGTAGTTACACAGTCGAGAAGTGCACCTGCAGAGGAAGCACCCCGCAACTTGCGCCACAGCAGCGGGGAGATGTTGAAGCCCACTAGGTAGTCTAGGGCACGACGAGCAAGGTACGCGTCAACAAGCTGCTCACTGACCTGTCCAAGCAGGGATTGTGTGTGTGTGTGTGTGCACTGATGCACTTTGTGTGGAGTGTTGTGGCTGACAATGATGGATAGACACACCCTTGTGTTAAACAATAACACAAACAGACAAAAACAGCTACAAAGGAACACGCTAAGTTAGTAGTAACACACTTGCACACACACTCTTGTACCAACGCCCACATGAAGGCACACACACATCGACTCAGACATGCACATCAAATATAGGTATGGTCAGAAAATTAAGATTATGGGACTATATTGTCATAAGTGCATATGTGTGGGTGCGTGCATGTGTGTCTGTGTGTGTATGTGTGCGTAAGAACATGGAGTAATGCACGCACCTGTCGTGGTGCCTCTATTGCCCTCTGCACAGCAAGCTGCGTTATCTCGGTGAAGGTGACGCGCTGTACCTCTCGGCCTTTCAGCAGGCCATGCCTCTGTGCATGCGTGTGTGTGTATGTGTGTGTGTGTGTGTTTGTGTGTGTGTGTGTATGTGTGTGCATGCGTGTGTGTTTATTGCTCATCCGATGAGGGCAGCCTGACTTAGCTTTAGTTCATTTGACAAAGGGGAGGGGGGGAGCCTGAACTCGTTTACTGACTTTTCCACCCAAGACTGACGTTCCACCCATGACTGCAAGTGCAAGCTGGGTCACCCATTGCAACATGCTACTGCACTAAGGGTTACCCATTGCAACATGCTACTGCACTAAATCTAGACAATTATCTAGAAAGTCGTGTCAGGTTGTGCACTTGCCCTGAAGGGGCCTCTACTTTTCCTTTTCCTTTACCTGCAGCTCTTGTGCAATGTGCCACGAAATCGCCTCCCCCTCTCTGTCAGGGTCAGTGGCCAGCAGGATCTGTGTGCGTGTTAGAGGGCGCGCACAGAGCTGTGTTGTTACATGCAAATGTACATGATGTCATGACCTTGACAGGGGTGATGGCGTGTGTGTATGTATGTACGATCATTACGTGGCGTTTGTGCCTGTGCATTTGTGCAAACGTGGCGTATAACGTGCATCCTAGTGTGCGAAGCCGTGCATGTGTGCTTGCTTGCTAAAGAATCCACCAGCTGCCTGCATCTGATTCCCATTCTTCCGGCCTATATGAACATATACACACACCCGGTCCGCTTTGCGCACGGCATCCTCGATCTCCTTGTACTTGGGGTAGGACCTCGGCAGGTAGGACCAAATCATGCTGAAGTCCTCCTCTGGCTTGACTGAGCCAGTTTTGCTGGGCAGATCACGGATGTGACCATAGCTGGGCAGGACCTGCATGGCAGCAGACAAGATGCAAAGGGACGGGCACTGCTATGCACATTCTTGCCAAGGCACTTTCTTGCTAAGGCACATTCTTTATATGCCGCAGTTTCCATGTGTTTGTGTAGGTATATGATAACTCTTTTTAATAAAAACCCTATTCCAACAAAGTCCATAACCAACCTATTGGTTGCTGTGGTAAAGGGGCATGTTTGAGAAAAGATTGAGGCACAACACGACAGAACACAGATTGACGAGGTCTTACGCCTTAGGAACACAAATCTTGTTCTGCAGACGCAGCACTGTCCTTCCCTCCGAACTTGAAGCATAACGTCAGTCATTCCAATCATCTCCAAATTTGTTCCCCTTCACTTGTGCAAGGTGCTTGCCTTGAACTTCTGATACTTGCCTTGAACTTGTCTCCCAAGAACTTTTGGATCTTGGTGGCCTTTGTGGGCGACTCCACCACCATCACAGACTGTCCGTTGGCAGAGGCAGACACGAAGAAGAGCCGTCCGTGTCCCCAAGAAGGAGAAGGGTGCAGCAGCCTGCTGCCTGGCCGAGAGCTGCTGACAAGGACAGTTTCGGGAAAAGGGGCTGTTTTGTGTGTCAAAAAAGCCCTCTTCAAGGCTCAGGCTAACAGTTTTCGTCACTGTGACGCACCACGAGGCTCTCCTGTGGCTTTGCAGTCGCAGTGCACAGCCCTGGAGAGGCCTCATCATACTACTGTGTGTCAACTACAGGAATAGGAGGGGATGTGTGCATCAGCTCTCATATGTATCATTCAGGTTTTGCAGCTCATATGTATCATTCAGGGAAAGAGGCAAAACAATTCATACATTTCAATTATTTATCAAATTATTTACCTAGTACCAAATATAAACAAGCCGCCTGATTCTACTAGGTTTGATCATTTTAAGAGGCCATGGAGAAGGTGTGCTTCGTATTGCAATGCACACACGCACACACACACACATGCACACACACACATGCACACACACACACACACACACAC
>Ga0307968_1000329_pt1 | contig 32151 bp, 46 predicted proteins | sample OrgLakmetagen650_FD_201834 | JGI IMG/M metagenome (GOLD analysis project Ga0307968, IMG submission 201834) | Saline water microbial communities from Organic Lake, Antarctica - #650 | ecosystem: Environmental > Aquatic > Non-marine Saline and Alkaline > Saline | place: Antarctica: Organic Lake...
AGGACTGAAAATGCTAGTAGCCGCAGCCCCACCAGTGTAATTTTGGCATTAGTTGGGCATGCACTACTAGTATCATACTAATGATTAGTAATGAAATATGAGTGCCGGCCTAGTGTAGCAGCCCGCTCTATCTAAACTAGCTGTGTATCAAGGTGTACCTAGACCACCTCGTACATTGAGTTCAATGTTACTATTACTGCTTAGACATCGATGCATGCACCCACATTCACACAATCGCTCATCGCACACCCATCATGATAGCATATCAATGTCTTCGGCCCATGAGTTGGGCACATAGGGACGACCAGTGGCGTCCTATGATTACCAGCTGGCATAAAGCATAATATCACGGTTGAAGCGGTTGAAATGCGGTTGAAATAGAAAGTATTTCAACCGCAAATTTCAACCGTGAGGTTTTTTCTGACGGTGCTTGAATACAGCAGTTGATTTCTGCTTGAATCAACAGTCAACCTAAAATCAATCTCAGATCAACCACTCATGCTTGCTGGTTAAATTAACTGTGTGGTTGGATCAAACAAACCAGCAGTTGATTTTTGCTTGAATCGAATTTCAACCAGGAATTAATTTGAAATCTGCTCCTCATTGATTGCTGCTTGAATCAACTGTCTGGTTGAATTAACACAGGACAGGAGTTGATTTCTGATTGAATCAACGATCAACTAGAAATCAACACTTTTGGTCGATTCAACCCAATGAATCAACCGCCCTGACATTTTTGACGTAGCTCGCTGTCTACGCTTCATTCGCATTTTCTAAAGGGCACGTCAGGTGTTAAGCGGTCTACCACTAACTGGGCTGTACTCCGAGAAAGTGGACATGAACCGTTGCAATTCTACTGGTTTCGGTCAGCTGTCAAGCTTTTCAATAGTGTGCTTAATACCAATAGTGACAATTTGCGGAGGGTAGTCCAGGCTGATCTCAATTTACAGCCTCGTTTAAGTGCCTGCTGGACAGCTCAGTTGCTGAGCGCTTTTCAAGGACTGCGTGGGCGTGAGTTGTATGTACGAGCTGTTCAAACTAGGCATGCTATTACCATGCAAGAGTTTACTGCAGATTTGAAGCATAGGATGAGAGGTGTTTGGAGAGACGCTGAGTTGGAGGACCCCAACACGCACAACAAACTGGCCACCTATCATTCTTGGTTTGCCATCCCTTTTTCTGGAAAGGGGCGTACGCCGCCTACTGTACCATGGTATCTTCACCTTAATCTGTCCAAACATCATGTTATGCGCAATGTCAGTAGACTCCGCTTGCGTGCGCACACTTTCAAAGGCAAGGCAGCAGCGTGGCATGAAGATGGTTCTCGCATATGTGACCAATAATGTCCTGGTGAAGATGAACATGTTCAGAACGAGGTGCGTGTTCTTTTATTTTGCCAAGACCATAGTGTGTGTGTGTGTGTGTGTGTGTGTGTGTGTGTGTGTGCTCGGAGCTAAGGAAACAGCTTTTTTCTCGTTCTCCTTGATGCTTTCTCTTCGCGCTTTCTCAAAACAAACGTTCTCTTTCTCTATTCACTTTTCTCTTCTACATACATCTGTTTCATGTTTCTAGCTTTTGTTTCTTTTGTTTAGCCAGGTGTAGTTTCAGGCCTTTTCCTAACTTTCCGCTGAGATGCCATTTGAGGCATATATAGTGATGTAACCTTACCTAAAACATTCCTCCTTTCTGTTTACGCCCTTTTTGAGGGCTCTTCAGCAGCCCAATCCTTTTGCTGCAACAGGTCAACAACCAACTTGTTCATAATGTTTTATGTTTTCTAGGCAGAACACTAGACTTGTTCTCTTTTTTTCAGAGCTTATGGATTTATTTGTGGCTGGCCGAGACCAGTCAGCAGCCGATCAGCCAAACAACCTGGCTGAAGGTCACTCCCCATTGTAACCATTGCTCGTAACTTGTAACCATTGAAGAAGTGTTGAAACAAAAATCGGTCGCAGCCAGTAACCCTTAAAAAGAAGCCTGGCAAAAGGTCACTAAGTACGTAGTTGAGCTTCATCAACCTGAGAGTTGTGGGCATGTGAGTTTACCTTCTAATTGTAGTGATGCGTTTTAGTGAAATGAGAATTATGGACATTGTGCATTCCACAACAATTTCTTTTCCATAATAACTGTGGAGTGGTTTTTCATTGCCTGCGGCAGTTTATGTTTTTTGTCCACCATATGGCAGGGGTGCCCTTCAACTACAAGGCGTTACAAAATACCTCTGTTGTACATTAGGCAAATCAAGTAATCTGTATTACATATGACATAGGCAACTTGTAACAACTCTGAGCAGAATTATCGAGATCATCTCTTATACAAGTCATGTGAGGCCAACACAGGGAGACGTGTCCTGTCATTTCAACGCAACACATGCTTTCTCAGCTACTACTCTTCTAAATGACCATCAATCACACGCGCAATGCATCAAATGTTTGCAGTAAGCCCAACCTGAATGCACTCAACGTTTTTGTACAAAGTCCAACTGGCACATTGTTTCCTTCTTCTGGCCATTTCCTGCCAGGCGGATGGCAGACACACATCATAAGACGCTGCAACCAAAAAAGCCCAACAATTGCAAGGTACACAGACAAGTACGGTAAGCAGGGCAACCCTGGGTACATCGCAAAAAACACGGCTTGCATTATCATCCCTTTATTCATGAAGCGAAGCCCATATACAAATAAGCACACGTGAATCCCCGAAAATGTGCAGGTGCTTACAGGAGGCTGGTCACGGAATCATAGAAGTGGAGGTAAAAAAAAGAGGAGGAGAGTGGAGCAAAAGGATTGGGGGTATGGAGGGAGAGAAGTGATGGAAGGAGGAGGGGGGAAGAGAGGGAAAGAAGGGGTTTGAATTGAATTTGATCTACACAGTGTGGCTGAGTGCCTGCCCCACCCAGAACACACGCACACACACGCACGAGAAACACAATAAGCACACAGAACAGCGCACATTATGGAAGGCACATAAAGTCGAGCAAAGCCTGCATGAAATAACCAATGTGAGAAACGGGAAGACGACAGCAAGGGGGTCCGCTAGCGTTGCAAAGCTGCAAGCATGCCACACAGAAAAACTCTGCAGCCCATTACAGGTAGCGATGCTCTGACTCCACAATGCCGCGTGGCACCCAGATAGAGCTCTGGAGCGCTGTGGTGGCACCGGAGGGGGCCTGCAAGTGTGTGTGTGTGTGTGTGTGTGTGTGCAAGTGTATGTGTGTGCGTATGCGCGTGTAAGTTTGTATGTATGTGTGTGCTCATGTGTGCGTGCACGCTGCAAAGAGACCACACATTGCTGGAGTGCAAGGGCAGCTCCATGAGCACAACCTGTGTGGGCATTTGTGTTTGCGCTCATGTGTTTATGTGTGCGTTTGTGTGTGTGTGTGTGCGTGTGTGTGTGCGTGTGTGTGTGTGTGTGTGTGTGTGTCACGGACCTGTGAGGGAGCCCTGTCGCGTCCGGAGGGCGTCTTCCTCTGGGCCTCTGCGTGCTTGCGAGCACCCTTGGAGACTTCGAAGCCCACCTTCTCCATACCCTTGGAGATCTTGGCGTGCTTGTCCTGTGTGTGTGTGTGTGTGTTTGTGTGTGTGTGTGTGTGTGTGTGTGTGTGTGTGTGTGTGTGTGTGTGTGTGTGTGCACGAGAGTGTGTGTGTATGTGCGTGCAAGGGTGTGTGTGTGTGGGCGTGTTGATCGTGCACATGTCGAGTACAATATGAACCTGACATTGTACCTGAGTGTTTTTGTGTCCCCTGACACACACTTCCCAGCTGCCGCCCCCCCGCAGTGCAAGCATGCAGGCAGGCAGTCAGGCAGGCACACACGCGGGTACGCACGCTTGCATGCACGCCGCACCTTTTCTGAGAAGGAGTCGTTGAACAGCATCTTCATCTGCAGCGCGCCTATGAAGCCCAGGAACGAGAGGATGCCCATGATGGCAAACATGGTGTAGCCGATGCCAGAGTCGATCGTATAGTGGTAGGAATCGCTGAAAGCGCGCCAGGTACGGTTCTGGCTGAGGATCACAGCAGAGATCTGTGGGAAGAAGTAGGCGTGTGTGTGTATGTATGTATGTGTGTGTGTGTGTGTGTGTGTGTATGTATGTGTTGTGTGTGAGGCGTAGAGGGGGTTTGGGGGAGGGAACTTAGAGAGAGGACACGTCGAGCGCTTTAGAGGAAACTCAAGAGCTTTGGGGAAGGAGACTTAGAGTGCGTGTATTGTGCAGCATGAAATGCAGAAAGACATGGCAGACCAAAGGACCTCAGGTGCGTGTTGTTGTTTCTTTGCGGTAGACAGAAGCTGTGTACCGACACGGAGGCCCTGCTGGACACGTTTTTAATGTACTCACAGGTTTCGAGTGCGCCCACATGTTTCGAGTGTGCTCACATGTTTTAGGAGTGCTCACATGTTTTTAATGTGCTCACTCACCTTGTATACGCAGATGAGGAGCATGAAGTTGGTGTACAGGATGAGGATCATGGTGATGATGGGACTGCCTGCAATGTGCGGTGCACGTGTGTGTGTGCATGTGTGTGTGTGTGCGCGTGTGTGTGTGTGCGCGTGCGTGCCTGTGTGTGTGCGCGTGCGTGCCTGTGTGTGTGCGCGTGCGTGCCTGTGTGTGTGCGCGTGTGAGTGTGTGTGCGCGTGCGTGTGTGTGTGTGTGCGTGTGCGTGCGTGTGTCATGCACACAAGGCTACGTCTACACACAAGATTTGTGAGTGTTGGAGCCAGCATATGCATGCGTGTGACAGAAGCTCCCGCACTAGTGCAGCGCCTGTGCTCAGCGTAAGTGCTTCAGAGTTCTCTCCTGCGATCTGTCGGCAAGACAGCAAAATGCCTCGAGCAGAGCAGCTCCTGCCTGTGGACTATGACTATGACGTATGCTTGACTATGACGTATGCTTGACTGTGACGAATGCTTGACTATGACGTGCGCACTTTGGCACGTGCTGAGTGGAGCTGCTCGTGGCAAGCACACGCATGGAGTGTGTTGCTCCTCACATGCACGTGCACTCCTCCCTTACACCAGCGTGATTTCAAATCAGACGGACTACGGTGGGAAAGCATTACCTTGTAGGCCACAGAAAGCAAGGCCAGCAAGTAAGGATTTATGCGGTAAGGTATACGTTTATCACACAGGTTCATGCGGTAAGGTCTACGTGTATCACACAGGTCTTTGTTTATCACACAAATTAATGCGGCAAGGTCTACATTCATCACACAGGTCTACGTTTATCACACAGGTTCATGCGGTAAGGTCTACGTGTACCACACAGGTCTTTGTTTATCACACAGGTTCATGCGGTAAGGTCTACGTGTATAACACAGGTCTACGTGCACCGAGGGTAGGAGCGTACGTATCACACAGGTCTGTGTGCACCGTGTGTGTCCCGTAGGGTTCCTATAGGAAGGTCTGTGTAAGGAAGTTCTGTTTAGTTTGGATAACAAAGGCCTGCAGACTGTGTAAGTAAGGGTCAACCGTGATTTGACCCCTGAAAGAATGAAGGAGGGCACAAGGAGACAGGAACGTTGTCTCCTGATCCACAGATCCTCTCACAATACACGCTCCCTGTCTGGCCAGGTTGGCACGCAGGCACAAACGCCTCCCATCGCAGACCCACAGGGGTTTTGCCTCAGTAGGAGACGCGACCCTCAAGAGCACAACAAGTTGGCGGTTCCCAACGCACAGCATATGCCCACACACGCGCGTCCTCAAGGCATTCGGGCAAGGAACAAGGCTCACCTCGTACAAACATGGGAAACACCACCAAGAAGATGACCATGAAAACCACAAACAGGCCAGTGATGCCCCATCGGTAGATACGCCATGGCTTGTGATTGGCACGGTCCAGCCAGTAGTCACGCAGAACGACAGTGGTGATGATGACAATGTACATGGCAAGGGTGCCCATGAGGAAGATGATGTAGGGGTTGCACAGCACGGGCCACTTCACCACCTGTGTGCGTTTGTGTATATATGTGTGTGTATGTGTACATGCGTGTGTATGCGCATGTGTGTGTACACACACGCGTATGTGTGTGTGTGTGTGTGTTTGTGTATGTGGACGTGCGTGTGCATGCACATGTGTGTGTGTATGTGGACGTGCGTGTGTGTGTGTGTGTGTGTGTGTGTGTGGACGTGCGTGTGTGTGTGTGTGATTGCGCCTTCGAATGTTGGAACCGCTCCACAACAACCGACAGCCAGCATCAACGATCCGTCCCTTTAAACGTTGCATTTGCATGTCCTACCGCCTGTTGGGATCATAGCAGTAGAAACTCGGGCAGGCTTGAGTCAGCAAACAGGCAGCTTCATCTCAATGCATGCACACCAAAGGGTCAGGTCACTGTGTATTGCTTTAGTTCCACCCAGTGTGTGTTGCATTTGTCTTGCCTAGATTTGCCCCAGTGCGTGCTGCGTTTGTCTTGCCGAGATTTGCTGCAGTGTACTGCATCCGTGCGCACCTGATCAATCTCAAGGCAGATGTCAATCCGTGTAGATGCTCCGAGTGCCATGAGCCAGTAGGGGGTGGTGGAGAACACCGCACGAATGACGTTCATCCAAGAGTCTGTGTTGTTGCCACTGTCGTTTCGCATCTTCTCCATTTGGGAGCTGCGCGCGAGGAGTGCATGGAGAGTGTGCTAGGTGGGTGTGGCAGTGTGTGTGTGTGCACGTGCGTGTGTGTGTGTGTGTGCGTGCGTGTGTGTGTGTGTGTGTGTGTGCGCATGCGTGTGTGTGTGTGTGTGTGCGCATGCGTGTGTGTGTGTGTGTGAGAGAGTGTTTATGCATGTCAGCACACTGGCTCATGCCAGGTGCATCTTCAGAACATTTAACCATCAAGTCCCTTAAACAGTAATTCCACAATTCAGCCAGAGCTAATGGTCTCTCACATGAACACAAACACCCACATCCACACACACGCGCATACCCATACACAAGCACACACACACGCCCCCAAAACTTACTTGTGCCATGTGTACCAATTGGACCCAGTGGCTAAATCTACATCCCCATCCATCCAGCGCTGCCATTTTTCAAAGTTCACACGGACCTGCATGCGCACGTGCACACGTGTGTGTGTGTGTGTGTGTGTGTGTGTGTGTGTGTGTGTGTGTGTGTGTATGTGTGTGTGTGTGTGAGAGTGTGTGTGCGTGCATGTGTGTGTGAGTGTGTGTGTGTGTGTGCATGTGTGTGTGTGAGTGTGTATTTGAGTGTGTGTGCGTGCATGTGTGTATGTGTGTGTTGCATGTGCGTACGACGCAGCCTCATCACTAGTTATGCACTGTTGAATGGGGGCAGACTCAGTGTGAAGCTCCCCAAAATTATTAAATACAGATCTGGAGGCACAGTCTTTCTCCCCTTGAAAATACATACGCACCCATCCACAGCTGTGTGCGCTCATACCAACCTCACCTTGTCGGAGTCGAAGGAAAAAGGGTTGAACCACAGCGGAGCAAATACCAGCGTAATGGCTAGCAGCCACGTAGACCAAGTGAGGGCACCTGTGTGTGTTGTGTGTGTGTTGTGTGTGTATGTGCGCTTGTGTGTGTGTGTGTGTGTGTGACCAAGTAAGGGCATCTGTGTGTGTATATGTTCAACCCAGGCACGCAGACAGAAATCAAGCGGCAGACACACGCACCCTCATCACTGCCTGCGCAAATACTACTGGCTTGTAGCATGGACTAGACACCATACGCACAAGCACAAGGGAAGAGTAGTGTGCACACATAAGTGTACACAGGCACAAACCAACACACAGGCAACACACCACAAACCACAATTGTGGCCTACACAGTCACAGACTGTAAGCAGCGCAGTCACAACAACACACACACGCATCATAGAATGACAATTACGCACCATTGTCACAGTCCGCACAGTCACGCATGATGAATAGCGCAGTCACAAAAACACACACACACGCACGCAGGCAAAGGCAAATACGCACCATAGTCACAGTCTGCACAGTCACGCATGATGAACAGCGCAGTCACAATAACACACACACATGCACACACACGCACGCAGGCAAAGGCAAATGCGCACCGTAGTCACAGTCCGCGCAGTCACGAATGATAAACAGTGTACACAGCGAGAAGACCAGCTCAAAGGACATGTACAGGTGGCTCCGGCAGTAGAGGGTGAAGATACGAATGAACTCCAGGGAAAAGATGTTGAACCCACGCCCAGTACCCACATACCTGCATGAGAAAGAATGTGTGGGTGTCTGCGTTTGTGATGCGAGGATGGCAGACAGCTTGGTAAGTAGCTAACGCTTCATTTGAGGCTACAGATAAACACAAACACAAACACTCATACACACAAGCATACACTCACAAGCATACACTCACACACACAATCACACACACAGGCGCGCGCACACACACACACGCAACATACTGCCCACTCACTTCCCACTGCCGTAAGACAGATCTTGCAGGAAGGCCTGGGCCACGGTCTGCTGCTGGAATGTGTAGAACACCAGCGAGCCAGTGAGCAGCTGTTCAAACAGCTCCATGCACGTGCGCACAAAACCGTTCTCAAGCAGCAGCTGACCGGCGTAGGGGATGAGGGCAAGGGTACCCAGTTGCAGCACCTGTTGTCATTGCGTGTGTGTTTGTATGTGAGTGAGTGAGTGAGTGAGTGAGTGAGTGAGTGAGTGAGTGAGTGAGTGAGTGAGTGGGTTGAGAATCAACACTACAATTGCGCTGCACCCCTTTTCATGATGGAGGCACACACACATACACACCCACCCACCCACACACACCCATACACACACACACCTGCTGCACGTTGTAGATCTGTTGCACGTCTTCTGCCTGGATTTCGGTGGCCTGAGCCCAGGAGTATATCAGCAGGGCGTACAGGTTGAGGTACACGGCCATGAAGGTCAGCCAGGAGTTGACGTAAAAGCCCACCTGAACATATGCACGCATGTGTATATGTGCTTACGTGTGCGTGTGTGTGTGCATGTGCGTGCGTGTGTGTGTGTGCGCGCGTGTGTGCATGTGCATGTGTGTGTGTTTGTGTGTGTGTGTGTGAGAGAGAGTGTGCGTGCCTGTGTAAAGTTAGTCAGGGCCGTAAATCTACACCGTATGTATGGTGATTTCCCTGTCAAAAATACCGTGTATACATCGTCAATACACATACACGCATGGTTCTGGCCAACCCAACATCTGTGCAATTACCCATGTACGCACAAACGGTACTGTAGGGTCAAGTTGGGTGCAAGCACCGCTCTTGCGAGAGCACACAAGCATGCGTAGGAAATCTTGTCTGAATAAGCACTGGCATACCCCTACACACAAATGTACTTATTCACACACAGCCACGTACCGCGCTCTGGTAGAAGGCAAAGAGGCGAGCAATGTCCAGGTTCACACCCAAACGGTGGCTCTCTCTGCTGATGGCCCACTCGCCACCACCTCCCGCAATCTTGTAATTGTAGCCGTTAATGGAGTCGAAACCCATATCACGACCCTTGCCGCAAGAGATATACTCCTTGTACCTGTGTTTGTGTGTGTGTGTGTGCGTGTGTGTGTGTGTGTGTGTGTGTGAGAGAGGGGGGTGGTAGTAGGTTTGTGAGCATGTTACATGCGAATAAGCTTGTAACGCCAATTGACATAAAAAAGTACCTCCTACCATATCTCCCCATGCATGTGGCACCCACAAAAACACATCCTTCCTGTCATAAGTATAAGGGCGTGAAGAGTCCACGTACAGAAACACATAAACTTGTGTGTGTGTGTGTGTGTGTGTGTTTGTGTGTGTGTGTGTGTGGCACCCACAAAAACACATCCTTCCTGTTACGAGTATGAGGGTGTGAAGAGTCCGCGCTCATACAACACGTACACGCGCGCACACATACATACACACGCACACGCGCACACACACACCTGATGCGCGCGCCCCTCAGCATGTGGTTGCACCCACAGAACACATCCTCAGTCAGATGCAGGCTGCGCGTGGCCTTTGAGATGCCTCCCTTGGTCATCACGTACAGCTTGTTGAACAGGTCAGGGTGACCATAGTGCAAGCGCACGCGCGCGGGGTGCGTCATCGTGCGCTGAGAAATGGTGCCAAACGCGTACTCTGTGGCGGCTGCAAATCGGCCGAGAGCACCGGCGGACTCGCTGAAGATGTACTCACGGAAGCCCACAAGGGCGGTGTTGATGCTGCCGTTCTGGCGGTGGCGGATGATGGCGTGCACCTCGGCGGCCTGTGTGTGTATGTTTGTGTAGACGCGTGTGTTCGTGTGTGTGTGTGTTGACGTGTGTGTGAAACACACACAGCGGTATGCAGCTTGGGCACAAGGGGACACGTGCAAGGAAGGAGCACAAAAAATGGAGACCAAAAAATAAAACTGTGCTCCCAAACACTGTTGTGTGTCAGCTCCAACGCTGCAGGCACCCACCCTAGAAGTCATCATTTCACCGCCCCCTGTGCATTCGGACTCCATTTTCACAGCCTCAAGGGCCAAGGGAACTGCTTTTAATAATGGGCGGTGCTTTTCTGTTTGTGCACCAAGTTCCTACCACAGCTGACAACAGCGCACAAACACATGCACGCACAGACCCACGAGCACTCACACACACACACACATTGCCCCACACACGTACCGTGAGGGAGCTGTCAAACACAAAGTTTTCGTCGTCATCACACCAGCCTTTGTAGTTGGCTTGGTTGGAGGGGTCCAGCTCTGTGAGCAGGTTGCGCATCTTTAGCCACTCGCACATGTAGCCGTCCTGCATGAGACGGGTGAGAAACGGTACGCGTGCACACTCAACAATAAATACACACTCATTTCGACGACAACCCCACACAAAATCCCGTATTAACAACGGCGCCTGCATGGTCCAGCCCTGTGAGGCTGGCTCGTGCCGCTTGACCTTGTCACGCATGTAGCTAGCCCTTGATGCCACACGAGTTGATGAAAATGTGTGTGTGTATTTGTTGAGTTGGCCAGAACCGTATATATGTACCGTATATGACCGTATGTTTGGTGATGTCCCTGCCAAAAGTACCGTATATACAGCGTATATATACAGTTCTGGCCAACCCTATGTATGTGTGTGCGTATGTGTATGGTGTGGCGTGGTGTGGTGTGGTAAGTACACAAAACACCCACAGTCTTAAAGAACAAAAATGGGCAGTGTGGTTGAAGAATTTGATGCATGCGTGCAAGCATCTCTCTCACACACACACACACACACACCTGGTTCATATCAATGGCCTGGATACCCTCCATGTGGGCAAAAATGGTGGCGTGGTTCTGGTTCTCAGGCTTTCCCTCACCAATCAAGATGCCACGCGTGCTATACCTGCGTGTGGGTGCATGCACACAGATTAGAGGTGTGAGTGCAGCTTAGTCAATGAAGAGCCTGATGACACAGCTTTGGGTAGCCAATGCACATGTCATACACATGTCATACACGCACAGACACACATGTCATACACACACTCTCACACACATATAGGGTTGGCCATTATATACAAACCGTCATACACACCGCGGTGGCCAGTATATACACACCGTACATAATTGTATGTATGGAAAATCCCTGCTGCTAAAAATACCGTATGTACACCGTATGCACGTATAATTTCATGGTTCTGGCCAACCTTACACACATACATACATGCACACACTCACACACACCTGTTGAAGGGCAGGCGCACTCGGTATATCTCCACAACAGGCTGGTCATCGATCAGGCCCATCTCGTTAATGTCGTCTCGGTTGCGTCCTCGGATGCACACTGAGTACTCCGTCTTGCCCAGGCCTTCCACCTCTGCCATCTCCAAGAAAGCTGCCTGTGTGTGTGTGTGTAGGTGTGTGTGTGTATGTGTGTGTGTGTGTTAGTGTGTGTGTGTGTGTGCGCATACACGTGTGTGTATGCGTGTGTGTGCGTGCATGATCGTGCATGTGTGTGTGCGTGATTGTGCGTGATCATGTGTGTGCATTACATGGCACCAAGTGCGTGTGTGTGTGTGTGTTTGTGTGTGAGCATGTGTGTGTGTGTGTGCGTGTGTGTGTGAGCAGCGGTGACTACGTGTGTGGCGGCGTATGTACACTGCACACCTCACCTTCATGCAGTAGGGGAAGCGCACGAGCAGCAGGTCCACGGACTTGGCCAGCCACGTCTGGCGCACGTCTTTGGAGTCCCTGTTCTTTGAGTACGACTGCGGGGTGACCACCAGCTCGTACTTGTTGGTCACCAGGGTGTGGATCCAGCGCTGGTGCTCTAAGGCGGTCATGGTGTGGGGCATGGGGTGCTCCACCTTGGCCAGCAGCTGGAGCGCCTGTGTGTGCATGCGTGTGTGTGTGTGTGCGTGTGTGTATGTGTGTTTGCATGCGTGTGTGTGTGCATGTGTGTGTGTGCATGTGTGTGTGTGTATGTGTGTGTGTGTGTAGGTGTTCTTAGAAACCGTAGGTGTGCGCACTCGCCTGCGTTTCTATCTCATACTTTGAACCGCCCCACAAGTGCAATCCTTTCCCTCCTAACTAATTCTGAGCTGGCATCAAACGTGCATGCTTCCAGACATGGTAGTGTGAAGCACACACACACAACGTGGCACACAACTTGGCACACAAAAACAAACTCAACACTTCAAGCATTCAAGCACTACGCAGGCTTTCAAGCGTACTGCCTAAACCATGTCCGACATCCAAACCTTCATGTCACTCATACTGCTTAGATTAAGCACGCTGCCCCAACCATCTCTCACGTCCTGCTTGTAACATTCTGTTTCACACGCACGGAGGCACAGAGCCCCAACCATCTCTCACAACCAACCTTCATGTTGCGCATCATGCCGGTGACCGTGCGTGCCAGCAGCTGACCGCGGCAGCTTGCCCAGATCTGGAGCTCCATTCGAAAGTCGTACAGCCAGCGGTTGGCTGTGAAGTCATCTTCGGTCAGCGTGTTGACGTTGATGTCGGGGATCATCATCTTCATGCGCTCCTTGAAGTTGTCCCAGTCCTTGGGAAGCATGGTCTGTGGTTGGAAGTGTGTATGTATAGTATGTATGTTTGGAAGTGTGTGTGTGTAAGTGTGTGCGTGAGTGTGTGTGTGTTTGAATGTGTGTGCATGTGTGTGTGTGCATGTGTGTGTGTGTGTGTGTTTGTGTGTGTGGCGAAATTGACGTGCAGCAGTGGAGGTGTGGTGAAAGGAGGCTGCACCAAGAGCATGAAAAGCAAGCACAAGCACGCGCGTGTACATGTACATAGGGTGCAGAATGACAGCGGAACACATGTAAGTGAATGAGTGTCAAAGCACGAACACTAGGCACCTCAATGCATTGTGAAACAATAGAGTTGCTGCTCCCTCCTGTTATTTGGTGGGCTCTGGCTGGTGGGTGTAGCTCGGGTTTCACGTCATTAAAATTGGCCAGAGTTGCATATGTACGGGGTTTGTACTGAATTGTTTGCAGGGATTTCATCAAATATACGGTCATATACAGCGAACATATACGGTTCTGGCAAACCCTACACACCTAATTATCACAGCACAGGCTTTGGAGTGTAATATGCGCAGTGTGCGAGCGAAGCGCGACCCACCTTGAGGTACTCCATGATGGAGATGCCCTCCTCTCCCTCCGTGAGCAAGTCCACCATCTTCTTCTTCTTCAGCTTCAGCTCCTGTGTGACGGCACAGAAACACACCACCGACATGAGCGTGTGCGCACGCATATCCAAACACACACATACACACACAAACAAACACAAACATGAGTGTGTGTGCACGCAGACCCATTCACACGTACATACACACACAAACACAAACACAAACATGAGCATGTGTGCTTGCAGAACCAAACACACAAACATGAGCGAGAGCGCACATACAACCAAACACACAAACATGAGCGTGAGCGTGCGTACACCCAAACACACATACATACTTACACATGAACATGAGGGTGTGCGCACGTACATCCAAACACACATACATTTACACAAACATGAGCGTGTGCGCAAGAACACATGTGCAATCAATGACACAACGGCATGCACGGCACCTGAGTTGCTGCTCCCTCACTTTGCAGCAGCAGCAGCAGGGACAGCCACCGCACGACTCGCAATAGGCAGGACTACACATGGAATGCACATGCTTGCACACACACACGTGCACGATCCACACACAAACACACACTCTTATACACATACATTAACACGTTCACACAACCCTCACACACCTTGGCCAGCTGGTCTCCTTTCAGTGCGTACACCACATCCTCATCGTATAGAGGTACCAAAATGGACCAGCTGCCCATCTTGTCCAACGAAGGAGGACGGTCCAGGCTAGGATGTGCAAGGCTGTGTGTGCATCCATGTTTTGAGTGTGATTTAGGACGTGCAAGGCTGTGTGTGCATCCAGGTCTGAGTGGAGTGGAATGTTGTTGCTAATGTTTGTGTAATTGTGTGCATACGTTCACAAACGCGATGTTCTATGTGCCTAAGCACTTCACTTCCATGCGTGTACGTGTGCATGCGTGTACGCGTGGGTCGTTTGTGTGTGCTCAAGGTGTATATGGCTGACAAGGAAAACACACAACAGTACTGCATTTCACTCTATTACCAACCATTACAGGCATCGCAGACGTGCGGCAAGTTGCTCATAAGCTGTCGCTAGACCGCCACACACTTGCAATGCTTACAAAGCTTATTAAAGAAACACTGCACTGGGCAAGGCGGTCTGTAGTTAGGCACATCAGGAGTCAACCGACAAACGATGCACCAAAATCAATGGATGATGAAGAAAGACCAGTCGCAGCGGCCTCATTCCCAAGGGACCCTGCAGAAACCCTTCCTGACGCGCTCTAAAGAGATCTGTTACGCAATTCCAGGAGGGGAAGCGGACCGGGCATACAGCTGCAGCCTGCACTTGAATACACTCACCTGTTAATGAAGAATCCCAGGATGCGTCGTGGCTCCTCCGCCTCTGGGGTGGACTCAGCGATGGTGGTCACAAGCATGCGCTTGATGACCAGCACCTGCACGCAGGGGGGAGCAAAACGTGTTTGGTCACACATGAAATTGAATCATGTCGTGGTGGTCACAAGCGTGCGCTTGATGATCAGCACCAGGAGAGTTGGACATGAGCATACACGTGTGGATGGCCAGAAACATACACATGAATGTATACATGGTATCTTCAGGCGGATTAATCATTGCATACACGGTCATACACGGTGTATGGATATGATTCTGGCCAGCCCGACACATATGTAAGGTACACAACGGTGTCATGGCCGACCCTACTACAGTTAGCACGCGTTTGTGCCTTACTGCACGAACAGCTTTTTTTAATAGCAGCTTTGTGTGCCACACGGCCAACGCCTCGGACGACAAGGCAGGCTCTGCAACAAGCACAGACACGCCGTGCATGCAAAGTGACGAAAAGGCGGGCACTGCAACATGCACAAACGCGCCGTGCATGCAAAGTGACGACAAGGCGGGCTCTGCAACATGCACACACACGCCTACATACAAACTCGTGTCATACAGCTTAGACACACGCACACACACGCGCACCACACGCACACAAGAGCTCACACCACAACGCACCACGCGCAGCAGCTCCCTGTAGTTGGCGGTGGAGGTGGTGGACAGAGCGGTCTTGATGATGATCTTGAGCTCGTCAGGGTTCCTGCAAAGCTCGTGCTTCATCTCCTGCGCACGTGGCAAGCCCAAACACAGCTAATGAAAAAATGACATGTAGCGCAACAGGCAATCACATGTGGCTTAGATGCGCTCACATGAGCGTGTTTACACAAGCTCACTCGTAAGTGTGTCGAGCTCCTGTAACCCCATCAGAGTATGACACAACACAACCACGTCAAAGAGGGCGTTGTATGATTGCTTCCGGGAAAGCATTGTTGTTTACAGATCCCCTTGTCTCCTTGCATGATGGAAACAGGTGGAATGAAGGTTAAAAGAAATGCGAGAAGGGTCATGCTTGTTGCTCTGCCTCAAGCTCCTGGGCAAAGGTTACCATTTACACTGGCTGAACGCCACCTCCCAACATTTAGCCCTTGCAGGGCGAGCATGGGACGCGAAGGAGCTTGATTGCTGCTCTACCTTACTGAACATGTCCTAACCTGCATCTGCAACGCTGGTGCAGCAAAGATACACACACACACGCACGCACGCACGCGCAAACACAAACGCACACACACATGCCCACACACCCATGCACGCACACGCAACACGCACCTGCACCACCTCCAGCAGCACATTGGACAGCTCCAGCTCCTCGTCTGTGGCCTTGCCCTCACGGTGCGCCTTTGAAATGGCAAACGCTTCACTCTCCAGGCTGGTCAGGATGGTAAGCATATGGCCCGCAATGTCACGCATGTCAAAGGGAATCTGCACACGTACGTGCGTGTGTGTATTAACATATGCGTGATGTGATGTACAAGTATGTGTGTATGTGTGTGTGTGTGTGTGTGTGTGTGCAAACTGTGTATTTGCAGCACCAGCAAGGAAAGGCTGCTTACAGCTTATATGGCGTGTCCTCACGATGCACTGCCTTCACAACGTTGCCCCCCACAGTTTTGTCAGCATCTCACACAGAAGCAGTAGCGCAAAAGAAAATGTCTGCACCCTCATTTACCTCCTGCTTTGTGCAGATGTCCTCCAGTGCTTGAACCATGCGCAAGCCTGCGGTGTAGAACCTGCGCACAGCACACATGCACACTTTTAAAAGACTGCACCCACTTCTTGTGATGCAGGAAATGCACCTCATTCGGCAATGATAGCAGCATGCACACACACACACACAGGCTCACATCTACCAGATCCACCCACTCCACTCGCTTCTTGTGCTGCAGATAATGCACTTTACAAAGCAACTGTAGCAGCATGCACACCACACACGCACGGGCTCACATCTACCGTCCCACCCACTTCTTGCGATGCAGGGAGTGCTTTACGTTGACGTGGCCAGGGAAGAAGGGAGCCGAGGAGATCACGTGCGCATGCTTTCCACTGAGCAGTCCAACGTTACAGCCCAGCCACACGCACAGCACGCGCAGCTCGTTTAGCACCATGATTTGGGGCGTGTTCACCTTGCCTGTGTCCACAACCTGTGTGTGCAGAGGTTTGGACTGGTTCAGTGTACAGAGTTGTGTCCACCGCTAACAGCCTACAATGTTAAAAGGCGCACACACACACACACGCATTGCAATGTATCCACAACCTGAGGGTCAGCATGTCCAGCAACGCTGAGCAGAGCAGAGGCAGGTTCTTAATTAGGTAGATTGAGGAGAATGCATGTGATGTCCATTGCTGGCAGTCACCACATTGGAACCAGGGCTGTGCAATGACTTGCCCTTACAAGAGGCAGGCACCGGCTACATTGCTGTGCATCCCTGATGCCATTCACAGGCACACCCACAACTAAACGCACGCACCTTGCGGATCTGGCCGGCATAGAAGAAGGTGGGCAGCAGGATGGGCCGGAGACCACAGTTGCGGCTGCCCAGCTCCAGCTTCACGAACTTGAGGAGGCCAACCTGCATTTGCAAATGTGTGTGTGTGTGTTTGTGTGTGTGTGTGTGTGTGTGTGTGTGCGTGAGCACGTGCGTTTGCACAGATGAGAGCAGTCTTGCGTGGCTTGGCGCACATGACTACATGAACACCACCGGGGTCATGAAGCACATGCTGTACACATTTTTGCAACACCCCTACCTCCTTGTTGGAGATCAGGTCAGCCTCCCTTAAATCATCCACCACTTCATCCCAGGCCTGTGCAAATGCATCCCACTGCATCATCTGGTAGTGCAGCTCGTCAATGCCAATGCCGTTGGGGTCGTTGAACTTATCCAGCTCCGGGTTGTTTTGCGTATGCTTGGCCTTCTTGCTGGACTGTGAGCGTGTAAATGAGTGTGTGTGTAAATGTGTGTGAGTGTGTTTGAGTGCTTGTGATTGCAAATGGGCGTGGCAGGGCACGTGCAGATGAACAGATGCACCTGTGCAATGCACAACACACGCCGGCCTTCGTCACAAAAACAGACGATCTGCTTGGCCTCGTCACTGGCTTCAAGCGTGGCAGGGCAGATGGATAGGCAGCTGCGTCCAGGCCTGCACACAGCTGACGTAACGCACATACTCAGCAGGAAACACTCAAATTGCAATGGCCAACCACACCAGCACTCACGAGGCTGACGTTGGAGGCTGCTCGGTTAGAGGCCACCTGAGCGGTGCGCGCTAGGTCAAAGGCCAGGGCGGACTTGCTCTCGGCCTTGGAGTTGGCGCGACTGCATACAGATGCGTGTGTGTGTGCATGCGTGTGTGTGTGTGCGTGTGTGTGTGAGGTATGCCGGTGCTCTTGACACTGTGTAGCACACCAATTTTAGAAAAATGCCACGTCAGATCTTGGCAAGGATTTGCGCGCTAGGGAGCCAGCCATGCACGTATGACATCCACCACTGGCCTAGAGGGCAAGCCTTACTAACTCAAAATATGTTGAGTCATAAGCGCAAATCAGAAGGCAAACAACACAGCTCAAGCAAGACGGCACGCACGTTTGCACTCTTCCTCTGCCTCCTTTTATCGCTGACTTGACGCTGCCACCAAGTCCCATGCGGTTCTGAAAAAGGACAGGCAAGCACTTGGTCATGTGTGTGCACGGGTTTCAGATCAAATTACAAACAGATAGATGGAATTGCGGAATACGCAGGCACACACATTTGGCATGCACAGGTGACAGGACAGCGTAAGACGTGCAGACACACCTGCACACACACAAACACACACACACAAGCCCATGAACAAGTGATACACCATACAGGAGGCAGAAACATGTACTCAGTACACACACACACATACATACACACCACGCTGTTGGTCAGGCCAAGGCGGCTGCGAGCTGTCCTGCTCTGCCCCCCACTGGCAACACTGCCTGTGCCACGGTCTGTGCCTCCCCAGACACCCAGCTTGCCCACCTGAGGTAGTGTGCAAGTACGTGTGTGTGTATGTGTATGTGTATGTGTATGTGTGTGTGCGTTTTTGTACATTTGAAGTTGTATTGTGCCAGCTAAACAGATGCTGGTATGTGTGCTAGGATTGCGGTGTGTGTGTGTGTGTGTGTCCACAACACATTGTGCACAGTGCACGAGGGCACCCAGGCAGTCATAATACCACACATGATACGGGGTTGTATCTGTGTGCGTGTGGGCGCCCACCACAAACACCACAAAAACGCACCAAGCCTCCCAGCCAGCTGCCCTGGCTCTTCTGGGCCTCCCCCTTTCTGGAATCTCCCTCGTTCCAGCCACTCCCACTTTCCACGTCCCACTTGACCCCCTTGCTCCCTTTCTCTGGCCCCTCATAGACGTTGCTGGGATGGAACTTCACGGCCTGTGTGTATGGGCATGCACGCATTAAATCACGTGAGTAAGCAACACAGAGGCAAGCGCTATAAGTTGCTGGGGTGGATTTTACATGCTCCCTCACACCCAGGTCAGCAGGAGCGTGTGAGGAGAACTCTGGATAGACAGCCATGTACGTTGTATATGGTGCAGGTCAAATTTTCTCACAACCACATCTCTGTAGGAGAGTACAAATCCTGCGCAAGTGCTCATGCCTGGCGCTTCTTATTGCAGGTGGTGAAAAATCACACTTCACACACACATACATACACACACATCACACACCTTGTCTGCCGCCTCCTTCTGCAGAGCCTTCAAGTGGGGCTTGCTGGGGCGCTCACTCTCCCCAAACGACGACGAAGATACGGGAGAGGAAGAGTTGCTGTCACCATCACCATCACCAGCTCCGTCCCTTGCCCTTCGCTCTTCTCCCAGCATAGTGTGCAGTTGTTCTAATAGGTCGCGTCGGCTTTCAGGGTTGGTTTTGGAGCCGCCTGAGGCAAGCACCGTGCCTAGCTGGTCCATCAAGCTCCCACCTGTGTGTGTTTTGTGTGTGTTTGTGTGTGTATGTGTGTATGCGTGTGCATGTGTGTGTGCACGTGTCCCAAAAAGATGCCAACAGAATGCAAGCCCAAATCATAAATGTAGCCAGAGATTGCTGTGCCACATCTCAAGGTATCAGCACCTGTGTGTCTATCCCTCTCCTCCAACAAGTCCCCAACAAGCCCCCGACCTTAGGCTGCTGCGACCACACCAACAGGCAGTACGTTCCTATTCTACTTTAAAAATCACACACACTCACACCAACAGATATACACACATACACGCACACACACCTGCTGCAGCGACCGCACCAACAGGCAACGGGTTGCTCTCCCTGTCTCCTTCCTCTGTGCCTGTGCCAGAGCCACGGAAGCCAGACCCATGGAGCATGCTTCCCAGGAGCGCACTCGCACGGCCATCATCGCTGCCTGCCGAGCCACGCAGAGCCGAGCCGTCGGAGCCCATTCCTAGTGCTTCTACACACACAGATACAAGCACACAAGCACACACGTACGTGAAGATGATGGTGCTGCTTAGTAGTATGGTTCTAAACCTGGTAAAGTAAAAACTGGGTCTTAACCAGGCCATCCCGCAGTGCTGACACCTGGGTCGCACGGAGCTGAGTCGTAAGGGCTTTTCACCCATTTGAGCACATGCAAGCACATGCAAGCACAGACACACATACACACTCATACACACACACAATATAAACAGGGCTGCTGCAAATCCAGCCAGACGGTTACCTGCCAGCTGCGCAGCTAGGTTGGGATTTCTTTGGCTAGAAACGCTGTTGTCATTGCTGCTGCTGCTGCCGGGCAGAAGTGGGCCCGTAAAGGCATCTGGGTGACCACCAGACTGGTGCCCCTGTACATGTGTGTGTGTGTGTGTGTTTGTGAGAAAGAGACGAACTTGAAAGAGTCATCCGAGCTGCTGTTGGTCAGCATAGATCATACACTTTGCCTTCGGTGCTCAACTTGCATGCTTGATACCCTGTTAGCCTTGCTGCTTCACCACACACACACACACACACTCCTTGCAGTTGCACAGCAGACTCACACACAGCACAGGTTCTGACCTGATTGTTAGCAGCCTGTCGTGCACGTTCGCTGTTCCCATCAGAGCTGCTCATGCTGCCACTGCTGCTGAGGCTGGACTGAGCGTCACGCTGCATGCTCATGGCCTACAATTGGCATACATGTGTGTATTTGTGTGTGTGTGTGTGTTTGCACATGTGTATGTGCACATGTGCACATGTGTGCACGTGTTTGTGTACGTGTCTGTGTTTGCATGTTCGTAGCTGTTTGGGCATGCGTACACGTGTTTGTGCGCGCCTTGAGTGCTTGTGTGCGTGGTTGCACATTTCTACCCACATCCATCATATGCTGACCCCTGCCCCTCAATTGTTATCCACCCCAACACCCCCCTCCCCTCTCCATTACAACCAGGCCTGTACACTGTACGGTGTACGGTACGGCTTTTTACTGTACGTACCGCACTTTTGCAGTCACGATAGATTACGCTTGATTACTCTTCGTTACGATTTTGGAGGACCTGGAACATTACACCTATGCCTGTTGCAGCCTCTGTCAGTATCAGCCCCTTCTGCTTGGGTCCTCACCTGCTGCAAGCGGCTCAATAGACCGTCGTCGTTTGAGGGCCTTGCTCCTAATTCATCTGCCTCTCCCAAGGGAGCGCCACCACTGCTGGGCTCGACCTTCCAGTGCTTCTGCAGCGCCTGTTGTGTGTGTTTGTGAGTGCGTGTGTGCGTGTGTGCGTGTGTGTGTGCTTGTGTCCCTCGAGGCTCTCCCTGGAGGGGACACCAATTACAGGTACGCACCAATTCAGTGCTTGACACATGATGGCAGGTCCTAACAAATATAAATTCTCTCTCTCTCTCTCTCTCTCTCTCTCTCTCTCTCTCCCTCCCTCTCATTCTCTCTCTCTCTCTCTCTCTCTCTCTCTCTCTCTCTCTCTCTCTCTCTCTCTCTCTCTCTCTCTCTCTCTTTCAATAGAAAGCACAACAATCTCAGGCAAAAGCAAACCAAACTCGGGCCAAAGTCAGGTTTACAGAAGAAGACGTAGACAAAGGCAGCAGAAGTTCTTTCAAACAGGAAGATGCCTTTTGGAGGCGTAACGAGCAAACCACAGGTGGCCAAACTCAGGCTTGATAAGTACGACAACAAAACTAATCACAGGTTCACGTAAAGTACATCAAGCCAAACTCAGGCTTAAAAATGTAAAAAATATCCTCCACGCCTAAGACAACGAAACTAAACACAGGTTCACGTAACGTACATCAAGCCAGACTCAGGCTTGAAAGTGAACAAGATATCCTCCACGCCCTACTCACTGTCCAGGCTGCTTGCTGGGCAGGACTCTCCCCCTCTTTGCTGGGCATTGATCTGAGATCAGGAGGGGGTGCGGGTGCAGGGGGGAAGGGCACATGGGGGGGAGCGGGGGGTTCCACGAGTTGTGCTGCCTGGCCCTGTGATGCACGCGCAGCACGCACGCCCTCCGCAAATGCATCGAGCACCTGAAAAAGGTGGAGTGTGTATTGTGTGTGCTCAAGTATGTGAGAGTGCTTGTGTTTGTGTGCATGTGTATCCCTGTGTAGCTGTGCCGGTATGGTATGTATGCTTTCTGCTAGCACGAAAGTTCCTGAGAAAATGAAGCGCGTATTTGTAGCGTGTGTTTGTGTGTGTGTGTGTGTGTGTGTGTGTGCGTGCGTGCGCGTGAGCGTGTGTGCGTGTCAGTTTGTATTTGTGTGCACACACTCTCATGTTTGATGTCAGAACCAGAGCAACACAAGCACAGATCCTCCTTCACTCAGAGATCATCTTGTAACTCCCTTAAAATCCACCCTTTGCCAACAAAACATGTCCACACTGTCTAAACTCAATGGGCAAACACATGCATGCTTGTACATTCACGGACCCACACGCAATCAATTGCAGCCAAGCAAAAGTGTCGGCTGGCTGTGCCATACCTCATACTGCTGTCTTTCGGACCCACTTTCTTCTGCTCCTCCCCCCTCCCCACCTCAACACACACAACTACAAGCACACACACACATACATAAGTCAAGCACACGCATCCACAGCCCCAGGCTCACCTCTGCGGCCGGCTCATCCTGGAACAGATCATCATCGCCCTCCTCCTCGTCGTCATCATCATCCGCAACACCAAAGGGTGTGGTGGCCACGCCTCTGTTGTTGCGGCGGTTGCTGATGGACCACCAAAGGGAGGCGGGGCCGGGGGCAGCAGCCTGCACAAGAATGTGCGTGCATGTATGTGTATGTGCGTGGATGTGTGTGTGGATGTTTGTGTGGGTGTGTATTTAGACATTCAGACGCACTTATGGTGCATCAGTTGCTGGTTATCGACAGGTGTGTCCAGGGAGTCACGCACAGCAGACCTGCTAGCTGATCCACCAAAAAGAGACGCAGCAGCTCACAGCGTCCTCTGTTGTGTTTAAAGCTCAAAGCTGCCTGTACGGCTAGCGAATCGGCACCGTACCTCAAAAACATACAAGGCAGCACAAATTCAACGCACACAAACACATACACACAATGGCATGCACACTTGAACATGCATTCACACTCGCACACACAGAGGTAACTGTGTGCTGCAGGAGTGCGTATGCTCAGTCCCAGCTCAATTGTGCCTGTAGGGCTGGCCACAGTGTGCCAAACACACGTACACGTACACACATACACTCACACTCACACACACACTCACACACACACTACAACCACACACATAGAGATGCCTGTGTGCTGCAGGGGTGTGTAGGCTCGGTCCCAGCTCACCTGAGCCTGTGGGGCTGGCCACAGTGTGCCAAACATGGCACGCAAGCCCATCATGTTGGGTCGCCAATTGCCGTCATTGAAGTTGGCCTCAGCCTCATCCAGTGCATGACGCCTGTGTGTGTGTATGTGTGTGTGTATGCGCGCGCGTGTGTTTCTTGCCTAGGTGTACGTGTGTCCCAATGTATGGGTCTGTTGCGCCGTATTTGTTGCAGGCATGACAGAGGAATAAAAATGCACAACTGCGTCACACATGTTTGACTGCTATTTTGCCCTTGGCTCCCCCCACCCCTACCCCCACCCCCAGTCCAAACACACATGCATGCCTGCACACCGCGCACACACAGACACACACGCACACACACATGTCCACCCACCTATAGCGGTGCGTGCCAGAGTTGCTGCTGCTGTCGCTGATGGTTGACGAAGCGTCGTCATCGTCCCTGGCCAAGACAACGTCCCTGCCCTCACCCACAGGCCTAGGCCCTGGCCGCCTCACACCATGCGCACCAACGCGTGTATTAGGCGAGATGCTGGGCTGTATCTCACCCTCCTCGATCTCGCTGGGCACACCCACTGTGACCGCCAGGTGCTGAGCAGGGGGGAGGGATAGCCTGAAGCTCTCCCCCACAGGTCCGGCAGTCCTGCTGGGCTCACCGGGGCCACGAGCCTGTGTGTGTGCATGTGTGCATGTGTGTGTGCTTGCGTGTGTGTGTTTGTGTGTGCGTGTGTGTTGTGTGTGTGTGCGCGTGTGTTGAGCGCGTGTGTATGTGTGCGTGTGTGTGTGTATTGCTGTGTGCTTGTTTCAAAAATAAGGGCTTTCATATCTAGAGAGGACGAATGGGCATAAGAAGTGGCAGAAGCAGGGCATTGGAGGTAGTGGATCACTACACACATATGATGAAGTTGCACGCTCAACACGGTGTCAGGCACAGGCACTGAAGGCAGAAAGCTGGCAGGGATTTGATATAGGTATATATACATATATATGTACAGTTCACTACAAGAGCTGTCTGCTCTCGCTGCACAAGCACACGTGTGCATACACACGCGCACACACACACGCATACAAACAAGCACACACGTACGCACGCACATATATACAAGTATGCGTTTGCACAAACACAAACACACACACACCTCATGCTCCTCTGCCGCGTCGTCCTCCTTTTCAGTAATCTTGGCTGAACGCTTGGAGGCTTCTGAGGGCTCACGGCTGACCAGGGCTTTGGTGTTTTTCCCTGTGGAAGTGGAAGGCTCCTCATCACGCCACCGCAAACGGGAGGAGCCACCACCGGCGGGGGGCTTCACTTGCCTCCTGTGTGTATGTGTGTGTTCGCGTGTGTGTGAGCGTGTGTGTGTGTGTGTATGTGCGTGTGTAAATGTGTGTGTGTCTGTCTGCCTGTGTGACGACTGCACAGAGCGAATGGAGCCATCGACAGCACCAGGCCTTCAGCAGCAAATGACACACACACTCTCTCTCTCTCTCTCTCTCTCTCTCTCTCTCTCGCCCCGACCATAGCAAGAAGCCCACACACAGCTGACAGAGCACTGCCAGAACAGCAACCTGAGCAGTGACCACAGGGTCTTAACATGCTTAGCTCTTTTATACTTTTCCTTGACGCACGTCAAAACTGTCTGAGCGTAGACCCTCACTTTTACATTTAGCACGAGGTTCGGTGCTGCATGTGGAGTGCCTATGCAGGAAGTCCCTGCCTAAATCCATGTGCGACAAGTCATCGTAAGTTGTTGTAGCAGCCCCTAGCAAGGGCCAAGAATGGCACAGTCTTTTTGAGTCACTTCCTTTCACTTCTTTCTTGTTCCTGGTTTCTGGTAGTAATATGCTCCTGCTGCCTGAGAGCTGGCAGTTGCAAACTTGCGCACTCTGCACGCGCTTCGTCACACATACACACACAGGCAGAGCATGCTTCGGCACGTCCTGTCCTGTCCTGGTATTGGAGCAGAACTCACTTTATGGAGGGTGAGAGGTTGTTGCTGATGGTTCCTAAAGAGGAGCGCCCCTCACTGGCCCTTCCAAGGCTGGAGGTGCGCAGGGTGGCGTTGCTATTGCTGCGGTCGATGCTTGACTGCAGCAGAAAAAGTGGGAAGACAGGGGGGGGTGGATGATGTTGTGTGTGTGTATGAGGTGTGTATATGTGACGTGCTGCGTATGTGTCTGTGTCTGTGATGTGTGTTTGTGCCAGAACAACAGCTTGTGCATGTGGCAAGTGTACAGAGTCTGTGTATGTGATGTGTGTTTGTGCCAACACAATGGCTTGTGCATGTGACAATTGCACAGAATGAAGCAGACATGCCTGGAAGGTAATTAAGGGGAGCTGTACACCAACTCTGCGAACCAACAAAGTTGCCAACTTCTCAGGATATGGGACAGGCCTGCTAGGGCCCTGCTCTTCATGTGATCACACATACATTACACACACACATAGATACATCGCTCACGACCTAGACTTATCATGCAGGACCATTGTGGTAATTCAACAACTATACTATACATGGTTACTGACCCTATGCTGAACTTTCTGCTGACGCGCACCGGACACTCATGGAATGCACGTTTCTAACTCATGCTCAAATTTATGAGAAAAGAAAAACAGCATCAGCTCAGGCCTGCTGAAGCGTTCTGGGATTCCACGGCCGCGCATCACCAAATCATCACCAAACACACCTTTGGCTTTGCAGCATTGGAGCTCGGGCTGCCTTTCTTCTTGCCCACGCCGAGGGCGGTCCCAAGTTGAGAGGCACGGAAGGCACGCAGCGGTCCGGGCAGCATTTTAACTCCCCGCTGCAAAGTTGAGCGGGCACAATGCATGCGTTTGTGTGTGTGTGTATGTGTGTGTGTGTGTGTGTGTTTGTGTGTGTATGTGTGTGTGCGTGTGTGTGTGCGTGTGCGCGTGTGAGTGCGTGTGCACGTGTGCATGAACGAGCGAGTCTGAGCTCCTGAATCAAAGCAACACACAGCATACTTGCTATTCGCGCACATAAGCGCACAGAAACACACAAGCAAATTGCAGGCATGTGTGCATTGAAAAGAGCAGAGCGCGACCAAAGGCACAGAATTGAGCACATTCACACACCTTTGGCCATTGCACAAAGCTTGTCCCCCTTTTGTTTGCACCCAAGTCAAAGGAGCACAACCATACACCCCTCAATGAAGTGCACACACACACAAATACACACACACACATACACACACACACACACACAAGGTGTGACCTCAAACCTCAAACAAGCCTTGCTTGTTGACTTTGCTGACACACACACGCCCTCAAAGGAACCCAACCACACACCTCAAAGAAGCCTTGCTTGCTGACTTTGCTGACACATACACGCCCTCAAAGGAACCAAACCACACACCTCAAAGAAGCCTTGCTTGCTGACTTCGCTGCCCGCCGCTTCACTTTTGTCATCATCGTCATCGCTTGAGCCGCCATCGTCGGTCAGGCGAGGCTGAACAAGTGTGAGAGTGTGTTTGCAAACGTGTGCATATATGCGTTTGATTGCAAGCATGTAAGTGTATGTTTGTTTGTGAGTGTGCAAGGGCTTATGTCGTGTACGTGCGTGTGAGATTGCATGTGTAAGATAATACACCAAAAAAGATGATCGTGCAACTAGCTCAAAATAGATAAGGCTGTACACGTGCACACAAACACACACACGCACACGCACACATACGCACACATGTGCACGCACAATTGCACGCACACACACACGCAGAAGGCGTGGAGGAATCTCACACTTACGAGGACAGACAGCACTGTGCCCCTGGAGCTCACAGTCTTACCAGTTTCACAACAAATGTAATTTGCCAGAAACACACATGACATGCACACACACACCTTGCTCTTTGGGCTGGGTGCAGCAGAAGCTTGGCCGGTCCTCTTGCGCAGTTCCAACATGGCCTCGGCTTGGAGGCGCATCATAGCGACAGGGTCCTTGCCGTCTGCAAACATCTCAGAGCAGGCGCAGGAGAGCACTGTTTATAAGGGTGGGTACGCACATCTAAGGATTGGGCAGGACAAGCGCAAAATTCTTCCCGTCTTCGCACCAAAAAGGACAGGCACAAAGGAAGGCAAGCATCTGCGTTCTGATGGCCTGCACATAACAGTTTGCTCGCATGCGCCAGCGGAACAAACACTGCAACACTTGTGTTCCTTAGACGCCACCTGCTCTCAGTTTTCCCAAGTATTACATTTATAGTCTTTGCTTTCCACCACACCTTGTTTCTCAGATGCGGACCCTGCCCCACGTTGCAGGATGCCCTTTACCATCCTGGTGGCCCTGCGAGGGGCTCCGGCAACACCGGCTACCGTGTCCTGTGTACTCAGGTTAGGGATTAGGGTTAGGGTTAGGGTTTAGTACTCGCGTGTGTGTATATGCACACATGCTCACGTGTGTGTGAATGTGTATGTGTATGTATGTGTGCAGGTGTGTGTATATGCACACGTGCTGCTGCTGTTGCTGCTGTGTGTGTGTGTCGCAAGTGCACTGTGCCAGAAGGAGGACAACAACCTGTCTATCTGTGCCTGCGTGGTCCTGCCAATGGCATTGATCTGAGCAGCGCTTGACCTCCTTATCAGGCTGGTGCAATTAAAATTTAGCTCAGCTGATCCCGCACCTCCTGTGCGTGCATCCTGGCCATTCACCCATTTCAGTCTAGTGCAGTTTGAGTTCTAGCTCAGCTGCTCTCCCTCACCTTTAATGCCCCCATTCTGCCCTTGGACTCGCCATTGTCATCCTCTCCTTCTTTCTTCAAAAAGGCGCTGCCTTCTGGGGCTGCGACCATATTCTGCGAGTGTGTGTGTGCGTGTGTGTGTGTGTGGGGGGGGGGGGGCGTGTGTGCATGCGTGTGTGCGTGTGTGTATATGTGCATGTGTATAAGCTTGTGCATGAGTGCGCTTGTGCACATGTGTGTTCATGTGTGTGCATATGTGTGTATATGTAGATGTGTGTGCGTGTGTCTCTGTCTCCAGCAAACGTAAATGATTTGGCATTACTTTGTGCAAGCATCTGAGCCTCCTCCTTCTTTTCTATACCCATGCATGCACATGCTTTGCTCATTCCAGGACTTTAATCTGTACAGTAAGCAGGTGGGCTGCCTGCAAATTTTGACACATCACGCAGCCCCAGTGCATGCATAAGAGGTGCCGTATGATTGCGAGCAGGGGTTGTCCCTGCCAAAGACATCTTATATGTGCAGTAATGCAATGCATACGCGCATGTTTTGACCCGTCCTGACATTTGCCACTTGGGCACGCCCGCACTCACCGCATGTGCTCTGCGGCCCACACCCACGGGGCGCTTGCCCTTCATACCCGTCATGGAACCACCACCAGACAGCTTGTTGCGTAGCTTTAAGGCGTCCATCTCTGCCTGCTTCTTCCTGTGTGTGAGTTTGTCGTGCGCGTGTGTTTGTAGCTGTGTTGATGCGCAGGCAATGTGTGAGTGTTGTACCTGTGCTCGGTGTGTGTGTGTGTGTGTGTGTGTGTGTGTCTTTGTAGCTGTGCTCGTGTGCAAGCAGCTCTTAGCTAATTCCAGTTCACACAAGTATGCCTTTTTACCTTTCCCTTTTCCTGCTCTTTTTAACTCTTCTGTATACAGAGCGTTTTCAGTTGTACAAAGCCTTCTGATCGTACTAGCCTGGCTTTCACCAGACTTGTGTACCTTCTGTCTTTATTTTGGGACCGCATTTAAACAGAATTGGCCAGGACCATATATGACAGACGGTGCAGGAGCCTGTTTAAAAAAATCCCTGACAATAAAGTGTAGAATTCCTCTGACTTTTGGACATGTCCACAGACCCCCCCTTTTACCCATTTAGCTCAAAAGGGTGGCAATCGACTGGGCTTGAGCTGAGAATTCCAATGATATATAAAATTTCGTGGAATTGGCCGAGGAAACTACTGGAGACCCCCCGCAAAAAAACTATAACCCTGCCGGGGGACCCCTCCCCCCCCCTTTACCCGATTCGACCCATATATGAACCAATCAATAGCTCTCAACGTCAGGAATTTATATATTTAATAATTTGACACGTGCCGTCCAAAAGTTATGCTTCCTTCACCCTCCAGAGACCCCCCAAAAAATTTACGAGGCCCCCCAAATGACCACCCACCAACCGACCCCTCAGAACCAACTCATTTATATACCAACCGATAGCCTTTGACGTCAGGATTCCAAACATGTAATTTAAATGTCAAATGACACGTGACGTCAAAAAATGATGATACTTACAGACTCCTGGACGGTGTATTATTTTGCAGGAAAATCACCCAATATATGGTCATTTACGGTGTATATATGTGGTCCTGGCCATCCCTGTTCTCCGTATTCAATTCATTTGTTTTCCATCTATAGCACGCAGTTCCCCCCACCGCTATCATTGATCTCTACAACACGCAGCACGCAGCGCACTTGTAGGCGTTGACCGTGCACAAATTCCATGCAACTTCTTTGCCGCTCATAAACGTTTTTTGTCTATAGCACGCAGTTCCCCCCACCTGCCATCATTAATCTCTACGAAACACAGCACGCAGCGCACTTGTTGGCGTCGACCGTTCATAAAATTCTTCGCCGTTTTTTCATCTAAAGCACGCAGTTCCCCCCACCCGCTCGAGATCTACAGCACGCAGCACGCAGAGTCAGCCGCCGCCCACACCTGTCATTAATGATCTCTGGCGTCAGTACGATCTGCTTGAACATGCGACCATCAGAGATCTGGCCCGAGTAGCCGGCCTGCATCTCCTCCAAGATCATGTACTGCTTCACCATGGCCAGCTGGTTGGCGTTGCCCATGTCGCTCATGCACTTGTGCCACCACCTGAGCACAACACACACGTGCACAAAAATAGAGGGGGTCAAAACGTACTTCTTTGCCACGACCGTTTGGTCGAGAGCTGTAGCTCGTTCGCTTTGCCACCACCAGCACAAACACACACACATAAGAATTACAAACACAAGGGGGGATGAACGCACTGCGTCATCAAGGCCTGCTAATTACCATTGCCCAAGTCGCTCATGCACCTGTGCCACCGTACGCGCACACACACGCACAAACAAACATACACACACATACAACTTATTGACACAAGTACACTACAATCACATATAACACACGTATACATATAATACATATATACATCACACACACAAACACACACGATCAAACACGTGCCTGGCTGGCACACGTATACATATAATTCATATATACATCACACACACAAACACACACCATTCACCACGTGCCTGGCTGGCACACGTATACATAAAATACATATATACATCACACACACACAAACACACACAATTTAACACGTGCCTGGCTGGGGCGCGGTAGAACTCGGTGACCATTTCTCCCCAGGACGTCAGAACACCCAGATCAAGCTTGAACAGGCCACGCAGCATGCCTGCAACAATTTGGGAGTGTGAGTGCGTGTGTGTGCATATGCGTGTGTGTGCGTATGCGTGTGTTTTTGAGTGTGTGCAGCAATTAAGACACGTGAGTTTGTATGTACGTGTGTGCAAGCTCAGCCACCCCAAAACACCTCGCTGCTGCACTGCACCAGAGTGGCGCTGGTACCATACTTGGCTATAACAAACACGACAACAGTCGTGTGAGGTTAGGCGGTTGACCCTTTCTATGGGGGCACATGAAGCGTGGCGTGGACCTTGCTTCTTATGCTTTCTATGGGGGCACATGAAAGCGTGGCGAGGACCTTGCTTCTTAGGAAGTGGATTACGCTGTGACGAACCAAGCTGAAATTCATTCAGCAGAGCAAGCGCACGCACCAAAGATGGTCGTGCTCAGCTGGTAGAACAGGGAAGTGTCCATGTAAATGATGACGATGAAGGGCGCCACGCGCGAGGCCTGCAGCACCCAGTCACCCCCTATGCAGGGGAAAGGGTATGTGTACCTGCAGGGGGTGAAGTACGTGCGTGTCTGGGTTTGCGTGAGCGTGAAAGCGTGTGGACCTCATGTTGGTTTCGTGTGGGCCAAAACACATGTTAAAACAACGAATGTGGGCCATAAACCGCGGGCCAAAATGCACACAGCCTTTACATTTAACACTCTCTCACACACACACACACACTTTGTCACAATGCTTTCAAGCAAATATGCCCAGTGGTCCGGGCGATCGATGGAGCCTAATACTTGCACACATGTGCACACGTGCGCATATTAGTGATGTGTCAAATGTCTCGACCCAAGAAACACTCAAAACGACATCAGGATTGTGCACACGCGTGTGTGAGCATAAGGCTTAATTGTCTGTGAGCCATCATTCAAGCTGTCTCCGCACTCAAGCCTGCCTCTCATCTGTACTAACGAGAGGGAACAGTGGGAGCCAACTCACCAGGCACTTCCACACTCAAGCCAGCCTCTCATCTGTACTAACGAGAGGGAACAGTGGGAGCCAAC
>Ga0307968_1000330_pt1 | contig 32072 bp, 28 predicted proteins | sample OrgLakmetagen650_FD_201834 | JGI IMG/M metagenome (GOLD analysis project Ga0307968, IMG submission 201834) | Saline water microbial communities from Organic Lake, Antarctica - #650 | ecosystem: Environmental > Aquatic > Non-marine Saline and Alkaline > Saline | place: Antarctica: Organic Lake...
TATATCTGTTTCATGTTTCCTCTAGCTTCTGTTCCTTTTGTTAGCCAGGTGTAGTTCCAGGCTTTTCCAAACTTCCGCTGAGATGCCCTTTGAGGCATATATAGTGATGTAACCTTACCTTACCTTATTTGTGTTATGCATGGTGGCGGGCAAGCCACTGGTGTGGCCACTGTCACGCAGGCGCCACTGAGAGGGAAGCTTTGGAGCAGCTACAATTTCAACAGTTGCCCGCACATACTGTAGGGACCTCACAGATGGCCAATACTAGGAACAAGATTAATGTCTTCTGAAGTGGGCCGCTTTTGTGCTCTGTCCTGATTAGATATTTGAGCGGCTAATAAAAGGGTACTAAACATTTGCTCGGAGCACCTGAGTTGCTTGTTGTAATCTCAATAAATTGTTGTCGCTTCAATGTAAAAACAAAATATGACCAATGTTAATGAGCTCATGACTGGTAAGCCAATAGCACAGGAATAATCAAAGTCATTCAAGTTCCAGCAAATGTGCAACTCGATCGCAACAGTTCAGATCCCGCCGACTTTGCTCTTGTCTGTGTACAAAAAACTCCTTTAATTGAAGTCCCACTCTAACAAATATGGTCGAGTGCCCAACACGTCCACATTCAGGGGTGAGAAACCCCGTCCTCATCTAAACTGCTTTTGTCAGCTCGGATGTAGTGGTCCCGGACATGCAGATCGCTCACCGCCAGAGAGTGAACAAACTCTGGCCTGCAGAAGAGGGTTAGAGGAAGAGACGTGTAAGACAGTCATGTACATACGATGGATGCACTTTCTACACGTAAAAGCAAAAGGTAGGTGGACATTTTGCGATCAGGCGTACTTAAACTGCTTCGGCAAGTGGCTAACAGGACGTACCATTCTTCCTTCTTAATGACGAAGTCTCTTCCATCCTCATATGCAATAATCAGCTCCTGCAGCCAGGGGAAAGGAAGCGTATGCAACAAGGATGTTTCATCCGGTCATTTGGACGGTCAATGCGATAAATTATACGTTAAACACGCAATACGCGCTTAATACAATTGTTTTATGCAATTTGGGAGTGCCGATTTTTGACCAGAATGGACCAAATTCGCTGTGAGGATGTTTCTGGGCAAAACATTGCCTGAAAAGGCCAAAACCCGCCCCAAAACGGTAAAAATTGCAGTTGTACAAAACAGCCCATGCAATATGGCCCGATTTGTTCAATATCGTCAATACGATACGGTGAAGTATACGTTTACACCGTATGAAACATCCAGTGCGAAACGTGAAGTCAGTTTTCTTTAATAATGAATGCTCAAAAATCATTGTTAACCTTCAAGCGCGATACATTAAGGTGTAAGCAACATACTTAGTCTCATATTTTCTGAGTGAATTGTTGTTTGACCTTCAAGCGCAATATATTAGGGTGTATACAACATATGTAGTTTCATGTGCCACGGAAAAACTTAAAGATCCTATAATTCTTCATGTAGCAGCTACTAAGGTTTTGAAGTGATAAAGCATAAAAACCCCCACAGGCTACAATGTAAATAAAGAAGCAGCATTGTCTTTTAACAAAAGTGTACATTGCAAAAATATTCTGACATACTGGTGGATTTACAAGCAGCTTAATCATCCCCTCCAATATCCTCGCTAGCTAAAGCAGGGGCAAAAAGCTGTCTTGTTCACCATTGAAAGACATCCTTTGCCTTAGCCAATTCAAGTGCTCAACAAAGAGTACTTATGTTTCTGGAGTGAGAGGGCACGTTTAGAAGACACACAGAGGAAAGAGAGACATCTATTAAGGGAGAGAGAGAGAGAGAGAGAGAGAGAGAGAGAGAGAGAGAGAGAGAGAGGAAAAAACGGTCTGTGTATGTTTGCTGTTTGTTTCTGAGGCCTTCTTACGCAACACTAAACACTAAACACTAATCCACATTATACTCCTCCTCTTGTGGCCTGTACTTGCCTTAATTTGGTCTGCACTGATGTTGACTCCGTGGGACTGAAAAGCGGAGGCAATCTCGCTCGACTCCTGCAGGGTGACGGGCAATACAAGAGTAGCAAGCAAACCATGTCATAAATCGACGCAAATTTAAATAGGGACAGGGCTAGATTAGATGAGAAGATTGGATTAAAAAGTGAAGCAATCAATTCGAATTTTGTGAGCTCTCGTAATAACATTTGTGCACCAAGGACAGTGATCACCCACCAAAATGCCATCATTATCTGTGTCAAACTCTTGAAACAAGTGCATCAGGGGATCAACATAGCTCTGAGATGGGATTGCTCTCCGCCTCTGCCAAATTGCCTGCACAGTTATTTACAAGGGGCGTGTGTGAGGAAGTTTGCTGACGCTTGGCCAAGCTCTTAGACACAATAGGAATGAGGTCGATGTTCGAAAAAATGCTTTGCGTGCAGAACTCAAACCCCTGTATTGCACACCGCTGCAAATTCTTGAAGGCCCGGTACACGTAGAGCGGCTGGCTTTGTCTGCTCATAGGCTGAATGGAAGGCATTCTGAAACACTTTGGAGTCTTCTTCCGCATCTGCATTTCGCGCGAAAATATGGCCGGCGCTAATGTGCTTCAATCCACAGGTGAGTATACGTGCTAGCGTGCACGTGAAGAAGTTACATGCACGTGTGAGTGGGCAGCATGCACATACGCAGTGAATAGCTGCTTTCTATATAGCGCTCATGCGTGTCGTGTATGCATTTCACGTCCTATTTAATATATTGAAAGGTACATGTAGGCCCTCATTATGAAACGCAGCCCAGCTGCGATGGGTGCGTTTGGGTGCAAAAGACAGCATGCACGACCTGAGTCATCCGACCCTCAACGCAGTTGGAGAGTTTAACTTCACACACACACAGCCCCTTACCAGGATAATATTGGGGCTTCCCCTGGGTAATAATGGGGTGAAGGGATCTCCTAGCCCCTAAAGGTTTCCACAGACATGCCCCACTTAAGACACTCCTCTGTGCGGTGCACCTAAAGTACAGTTGTCTTAATGACATTTTAAAATCTTTTAAGTTGTTTACGTTGAGGGCAGCAGTCTGTTGAAATGGGGAGCTCTGGCCCTTTGCCATAAAATTTAACATTAAAACTTCCATGGCAAGGCAGCAGCAACCGGATGCCAGCACCTCGGCCCCCGCTTTCACCCTGCTGCGGTGTCTCGGCCCGAAAGCCCACTCGCAAGCCGTTTCCTCCGTCAAATTCAGCCCCAGGACAGGCACGCTGATAGCCACGGCCTCGGCAGACAAGACGGTCAAAATCTGGCGCTCGGACACTGGGGAGCTAGTCCAAACTCTAGAGGGTCATGAGCAGGGCATTTCAGACGTGGCCTGGGCCATGGCAGAGAACTACCTGTGCACAGCCTCAGATGATCACACCCTCAAGCTGTGGGATGCCGCGTCCGGGAAATGCTTGCGCACGCTGAAGGGCCACACCAATTTTGTGTTCTGCTGCTGTTTCAGTCCGCAGGGGCATCTAGTGGTAAGATGGTGCGCGACGCTCGCGCATGCTTCTATTTGTGTTGTGTTAGGATGTTGCATTTTGGTTTGGAACGCTTTTTTTAGGAATGCTGCCAGGGCGTGCAAGCACAAAGGTGGAAGGTCAACCCTTAAATCCCGTAGGCTTGGCATGGTGCTAACTGTCCCCTGCAATATTTAGGAAGGTTTTTTTGTCCGTTGACTTGCCTAGATTGGACAAACTCACTTTCATCAATCAGGATCCACGCCTTCCTGTTCTCTCAGGCTAGTGGCTCTTTTGACGAAACCTTGCGGATATGGGACGTGCGAACCGGACATTGCTTGCGGGAGGTGCCAGCACACTCGGATCCCTTGACGGCTGTTAGCTTCAACCATGATGGCACGCTCCTAGTGTCCAGCTCGCTCGATGGGCTCTGCCGAATTTGGGATACCCAGGTGCGTTTTTTTTGGCAGTACCTGCTTACCTGTGGCTTTCTTGTACAAGATGTAACTGGAGAGTGCGGGCTGCAGTGGCCTGTACAGGTGTGGAGTAATGCAGCAATTCGGACAATTATTATTCGTCTTATTCCTGTTTTCCAGCAAAATGTCAGCAGGTTTTGAAGTTATGTAGACCCGCCTTTGGCAGACTTTCTTCCATTGTAATGTCTTCCCTCTATGTTGCAGTAGTTCTGCCTTGTTTAGTGTATGTAACCTAAGCTAATGTTGGACAAGAACTGCAACTCTTTTGACAGCAGTTTTGTGCAGGTTTCAGAGTTGTGCAAGCACTTGACAGCATTCCAATAATTCCATTGTTTCCTGTCACGTAAATAAAAAAAGTCTACAATTAACCTCATCTCTGGCATGTGTCTAATCCCCCTTGATTCTCTGCAGACAGGCCATTGTTTGAAGACCCTGTTTGACAAGCAGTCCCCGCCTGTTTCCTCCGTGCGCTTCAGCCCCAACGGTAAGGCTGTACTATTTGAGTGATAAACGTTGATGACTGTACACAAAGCGCACCTTTGTATTGTGTGACTACCTATGTGAGGACGTGCGAAGAAAAGGTCTGCTCCTTATGCTTGCGGTCCATCCAGAACTCTTCCCATGCAAAAGCACAAATTGGTAACGGACGCCTTTGCTTCTTTCCAATGAACTCATGCAAAGCACAGAGTAGTAATGGATGCTTTTACCATACCACAACGCACAACTGCCCCCGCAGGGCGTTACATCCTCTCCAGCTCCTTAGATGGAAAGATACGTTTGTGGGACTTTGAAAAGGGGCATGCCGTGAAATTCTACCAGGTGCGCATTCCTTGCCAGGATCATCTAGGCAGGCACAGTGTAATTCAGTTGTGCGTTCTCTCTATGCCCCCTTGCTCCGACAGCTGCTAAATCTAGTTTAGTTCCAGCCGGTATCCTTCTTAATCCATGCCGGCAGTGCTGACACTGTGTGCACTGTTGTATCTGTGTGCTCTCTCCCTGCTCAACCACAGGGGCACGTGAACAAGCAGTTCTGCACCTTTTCCACATTCAGCGGACTGCAAGGGGCTCCCCGACCCATTAGCAGGACCAAGGTCCAAGGGGGGGTGGCTGCCCCTTGGGTGGTTACAGGCTCTGAAGATGGCAGCCTCTACGTGTATGACTTGAATAGTGAAAAGGTGGGTTAAAAGAGTAGTAAGGAGGGTCGTTGCATCACTCATTTCGTGTTATAATAGTGAGTCATGATGATTTGAGCGTACGGGCTCTTCTCACTTTCCATCATTACTATTTGAACTGCTCCTTGCAGTAGCGCAGGACTCTGTGTCTAGTTGTTTTTGCGTTGTGTGTACGTTAAATGGATTGAATTAAACAAGGCAATACAAGGGTTTACAACCAAGAGCTAAAAACAACTTCAAACCCAGGGTGCTCAAACAAATTGCATGAGTTGTGCCTTGCCTCTCAGACCGCCTCGCATGAATAATTGCGCTCATTCTACTACTCTGGTGGTTTTGTTATTGCTGACCAACACATCCACTCCCACGATGTGAGTGAACAAGGGAGTTTTATGTCTCTAGGTATTGACACCGCAAAGGGAATCAGGTGTTTTTAAGCTGCAAACAAATTTGTCCCTATGCTACTGCTCACCTATATGCAGCAATGTGCCCACCTTTGTTGTAACAGGAGTCAAGGGGACAAAGTGTATGTTACTGAGCGGTACATTGTTTGTCACAACGGTTACAATGGTTACAATAAGGGGCGACCTTCAGCCAGGTTGTTTGGCTGATCGGCTGCTGACTGGTCTTGGCCAGCCCCAAGGAAATCTATCAGCTCAAATATACATAGTCTAGTGTCCAGATGAGAAAGGAGAACAGAAGATCATAAGCACGGCGGTTGCTGACTTGATGCAGCAAATAAATTCGGGCAGCCAAAGAATCCTTTTAATAAATGTTCCATTAATAGGATAATATATCTTGTCAGCTCACAAACCCGATGATCTTGACAAGCTTGGCAAATAAAAGGGCGTGTACCTCGTTCTGGACATGCGTATTCATCTTCACGGGGGCACTGATCACATATGCTACTACTTGCAAGCCTTGCTGCTGCATCCAATCTTAAAGTATGCACACGCAAGCAAAATCTACTGACATTGCGCATTATGTGGTTGGACAGATCAAGATGAAAATACCGTGGCACAGTAGTTGTCTGTTGCAAGCAAATACCTGGCAATTTCTATCTCGACGAGCACAACAGTCGCGTGTTGACACAAAATTTGAAGGTTACTAAGGTGCCAATATTGAAGGTAAAAATACAAAAGCTAGAATGGGCGAAACACACTGTTAAATTGCAGAGGGGGTGAATGGAGGCCCCCAATGGGGGTACTTTTGAAATGTGAATTGAGTATGGTGGACGGGACTGGTAACAATCAAGCTCAGTACCCAGAGGTAGCCCTTACTCTGGGCTGCTGATAGCATCTGAGCTTTAATGTTGTCGGTAAAAATGTCTAATTGCCCGCGGCGTGAACCCCACTTTACACTGCCAATCCGCCAGATCTCACCACCTACTGCACCAATCTGGATCATTTTTATATAATGGTTCTTTTGATAACTAAATATCATGCAACAAAAATGAAGTGAAACGACCCGGTAGTTGGTCAGATACTTCATTTTGGCCCATTTCCCTTAAAGAAAATCGACAATTGGGGTGCCAAAATGGTGGAAAACCAACCTTCACCAAATCTACTCTTTAAAACCTATGATAATTTGGTATCATAAAGGAAGCGTTTCCATCTTGTTTTGGGATGAAAAGAGGCTCTGGTTGGGGAGTGGTGGCCTATAATGTGAAAACTCAGTGCCAAAATTTAAATGGAATTCCCACCCAGACCACTGGGGTGGTGCAATTGACCCCAAACTTTGTGGACCATCTACTTATGTTCATCAAACATGGTCTGCATCAGAAAATTTACACTTCAGGCAGGAGGGAGTTTTTATTTTGGACGACACGTTTACTTTTTGGGGTGGACACCCCTGTGGGCCCCCCCCCCCAAACCCCCCTTCCAGTGCCCCCACCCAAACAAAAAGGGTACCAATCTGCTCCTTTTTCAAATAGGCATGCATCTGCATACTCATTAAGACCTGAAACTGAAGCGTTGCAGAGTTATGGGGCAAAAACTGAGATACGGACGCCCATGCACACGTGAGCTACCAGGCACCCATAACTGGCTTGCACAGTCTCGCATTGCTTCTATTTTTTCAGATTTCCACTGTCTCATGCTGGCACAATCCTGTACGTGTGGGGTTAATTGCTGCTTCATTGGCGTGACTCACCCCGCTGCCTGCACCCGAGCGCGTGTGCCTCTGACTTTTGGACATGTCCACAGACCCCCCCCTAACCCAATTTGCTCAAAAAGGGTGCCAATTGACTGGGCTTGAGCCGAGGATTCCGTTGATATATTTAAAATGTTGTGGAGTGGCCCAGGAAAGTTTTGGAGGGGGGGTCTCAAAAACTCTGGACCCCCCCCCCTCCGTGGACCCATATATATACCAATCGATAGCTTTCGACGCCAGGATTCCGAATATGAAAATTTTAATCAATTTGACGTCCAAAAGTTATGCTTCCTACACCCTCCTGCTTCAGGACATCTGCTCTGTCGGACCCCTCTGGAAATTGGAACATAGAACAACCAAAATTAACGCCTGCTTGGATGGTGGAATCTTTCATATATAATAACGGGCGTTTGCTTGCAGGTGCTGCAAGTCATTAGCAGCTGCAACACTAGCGCGGAGGGTGAGGCAGAAAAGGAGGGTCATACAGACGCGGTGCTGTGCGTGGATGCACACCCCATTTGTCCCATGCTAGCATCGTGTGGCCATGATCGGGAAGGCAACGTTAGGCTCTGGTTTTATCAAGACAGATAGTTCATGAATATTATTATTATTGGTTTGACTGATCGGGTACTTTTTCTCGTACTTTTTAATGACGAACCATTGCAAATAATGCTATCTATTTCGACTCCAGGGTGCAGTCAGTTATGCACAGCTCGTTCACTTCCTACGTCTCGATTTTCCAGGCTTCCTTGCTCGATTGAGCAACAAAGAAGAAAAGAAAACAAGTTGAGATTAGTAACCCTTGCTGCACAGCAAGCAGATGATGTGAGTGGGCACGCACATGCACACACGCACACAAACACACACACACACACAAACACACACACACACACACACGCACACACACACGCACGGATGCACACACACATACACACACATACACACACATACACAAACGCGCACACACAAACGTACACACACGCACAACCACACACATCACAACCACACACACATGCATACACACACACATTCGCACACACACACTCACACTCACACGCACTCACACAAACACACACATACACACAAACACACACACGCACAAACACACACATACACAACTACACACAACACAAACACACAAACACACACACACACACACACACATACACACAAATACAAACACATACACACATGCTTTCACTCTCTCACACACCACAAACACACACACACACGCACGGACGCACACACACATACACGCACATCACAACCACACACACATTCATACACACAACACACACACAAACATATACACACTCTCTCACATACACACAAACACACATACACACACGCACAAACACACATAGACACAAACACACATACACACATGAGTCTCAGGTACCCGATGTTTCGTATGATTTTGTAGCACGCAACCAAGGCATCTTTCGTGTTCTGCCCTTGTGGGTAGGAGGCACGGGTATCGTTGGGTTACTTTCAAATCGTCTGTTGTCAGGGGTAAGTGTTGGTACAATCTATGATGTGTACAGATGGCACCCTGAAAAGTTGAGATTCAAGGGTGCGTGAGCAGTGTGTTTGGTAGCAAGGGAAAGGATGCTTACCAAAGTTCAAGTCAATTTGTATACAATGTTTGTAAGTGTGATGCTTGTATTCTGTACAACCTAGGTGCTTACAGAAAGATGGACTGCTCGCATGCTCACTGTACTCAACGATGGGAGGAACACTTACGCTCCCCCCTTTCCTACACACACACGCCCACACATTCACACAAACATACACACGCATACACACACTGGTGCGCTGGTGCAGATTGCGCCTGTGGTTGATGCTAGCAGTAGCCAGAGCCGCACGGACGTGTTGGGCATTGGCCTGTCTGCTGTGCTTCTGCTCACCGGTTTACAATGGTTGTCACTCAAACCCAGAGAACAGTTCCCGGTGCGTGCATTTCTTGCTGCTCGACTGCCTTCCCCTTTGCTACACTGTGGAAAGCTGTGGACAAGTAGGAGAGTTCAGATAAGGGATAAGCAGGGCAGAGACGAGACAGACAGAGGAGAGATCATGAGATGGAATTGAAGGTAACAGGGTAGAGTCCTGTCTTTTCATTAGTGTGTGAAGTCCTTAAGTTATAGCGTTATAGTATAAAGTTTGCCGTTAACACTGAGCCTCTCTTGACTAATGTGATTGTCCATGAGGGCAACATCTATGTTGCCAATGTTATTTCACATCAAGGGTATAATTGGCCATCTTACAAAAATGTGTGACTGTAATGTCATGATCTTCCTGCTAAGAACCGTAATGTATACATCTATATTATATCTTATGTTTTGCGAGCCCTAAATTTTGTGAGGTGCCAAAACAATTACAATAATCTATTGTTTTGCGAGGCCCCTCAACAATTATAGAATTATGCAATCTTGTGCGAGTATTTGTAGGACTGCGTCCCCTTCACTGCTTCAGCTGCTGCAGAAGCTGGAGCTACAGCTGCGTTCATCTGAATTCAAATGGCTGCCTGCTGCAAGCTGGAGTTACTGCTCTACCGTCAGGATTGTGCGACTACGCCGTACTAGAGCGATTTTGACAGTACTTACGGTACCGTACCGTAATACGCCGTACTGTACTGAATTAATACGGTGGAGTTGACTAGTACGTTCTCAAACCGTACAGGACGGTGGTCACCGTACAGTGCGATTTTGGTGTAAATTGGTCGTTTGGCTGCAATGTCGGCCCAAAACATTTGTATTCTTTTTGCAACAGTTGTTCAAGAATAAAACGCTAATTGTTAACCAGGAATCAAGTACTGCATCCAACTTTGAGTTTCCATGCAAGCCACTGCTGGGACCTTCCTCCGAGCTGATGCAGCCCCAACCCAGCCTCAGGGTCGTGCAGGGAAGCATTGTGTGGCGTCAACACATGAGAGGAGCATGCAGGAGGAGGGAATGGGAGGTGTTGGGGCGGAGAGGCCATTCTGAGGCCAAAGTTTCACTGGCAGTGCCAGCCCTTGAGCTGATGCAGCCCCAACCCAGCCTCAGGGTCGTTCATGGAAGCATTGTGCGGCGTCAGCACATGGGAGGAGCACACCGGAGAGCGAAAATGGGAGGTTTTGGGGCAGAGAGCTCGTTCTGAGGCCATTTTTGCACTGGCAGTGCCAGCATGGTACCGTATTGTACACCGCAGTGTATTTTATTGTCTAGACGGAAAAATACGGTCGCTGAAATTCGTATGTACGCCGTCTTAAACAAAAAAGACGGTCTGTACCGTACTCATAGTACCGTCTGACCGTCTGAGCACAAGCCTGTCTACTATGCATTCCTCTCTCCTGGACGGGCTTGCACCCCCTTCAAAGGCTTTGTGCTTGGGTCTGCCCACTGTGTGTCCTCTGACAGGGATTCTGCTTGCAAGCAACTCCATTGCTCAGCCCCAACCAAGGCCCGGGTAGCTGTGTTGTCTCAGCTCGCCTTATTTTTTAGAACGGCAGGGCTCAACACAAGGACCTAAAAACTCCGCTATGAATAGTAAATAATTACCGTATTAGAAAATAAACAAATTGCAAGGTCTGAAAAACTTGATTTATTTTGTATGTGATTTTGCAAGGAGCCCAAATAACAATGTATTTACTCGCAAAGCTACCAGAACCAGTACGGTACACATAGGGTTGGCATTTACCGTGTATGTACACCTTAAAACCGTATGTATGGTAACCTCCCTGCTGATCATACCGAATATACACTGGTTTTGGCCAATTCTAGGTATACAATATGTATGTTTGGCGAACCCCACAGATGTTGCCGTGCGCCTGATGCAGGTCTTGCCCAAGTCTGCACCGACAAAAACCGGCATGCATAAGAAAGACCAAACTAGTGCTACAAAAAGTGAAAGTTAAAGTCAACGGTGACAGGGATCGACAAGCATTAAGGAAAGGCGTTAAAGTAGTGCTCTACGCGAGCCAGCTCCAAAACTGTTAATATTACAAGACCCTGTATCCCATCCGAATTCTTCCCAAGTGGCTCGTCGTTAATAGAGGCGTCCTTGTCCAAGGTGCCAGTCTGGACATTCTGAGATTTGGCATTGGCACACCATCCCCAGAACCCCAGTACGTCTCCTTTGTTTGCAGAGTTGCCATAAGATGGGGATGCGACTGTTTTCCAGTGTGGCTTCTTCCAGATCCCCACCAACCAGCGCGTTACCTTTTGCTTGCACAGGTGCCATTAGATGGGGAGCAGATCATGTGGATGGATCCCAGGATTAGTGTTCCCCCTGCTGCTGCTGCCGAGCTGGAGTGGGCATGGCAGGCCCTTCAAAAATGCACACGTAGCCGATCAATGGCTGTGTTTTACAAGTGCGTGTAAAATGCTGGATGCAGGAAGGAATGAGGATTTTCAGGTGCCGAAGGTGGCATAGTGATCAGTATTGTGATGCAAGTAAGGAATATCTTTCCAGTGCTGTGGTCCCAATCATCTAGTAAGTTGTAAATAAATCAATTGTGATGCTTGTCTCTTGCCGTGTCGTGGTGCAATGGGTTTTCCTTACTAATATAGTTCAGGAGACCTATGTGTTTAGAGCTGAGAAGAAAGCTCTACAAATGTGTTTGCCCTCTTTCTTTATGTGCTAACGTCCTTTACATATTTTCAGTTTATACTTCTGCTGCAACTAATGAACCTGCATGTTTGCTGCTTAGCTTCTCATAGTCTGCATTTGTTGCTGGTCTGCAATCGGCATGAACAGGGTTGGAAAAGTTGACATTGTCTAGTTTTGCTTCATAATGGACCTGTGCTTCGTGTTTTTTCTCTTGAAACAGGGGGCGTCAGATCTTCCATGCTGGCTTCCTGCGGCCTGACACCAAACTAGGCAACATAAGAATGGGAGAGACTTGTGAGACAGCTCTCCGTACGGGCAAGGGCAACTACTTGGCTAATCTCACCCTGTACCCAGGTCCGTCAGGGCTAATGTAATGTGATCTAATCTAATCGAAAGGGCTAATCCAGGCTAATCTCACCCTGTCTATCCAGGTCAGTCAGGGCCAGACAAACCAAAGCAAAAGGAAGGGGAACCTTTACGTCTGTTGCAAGAATTTTTTTGTGGACAAATTAAAATGTGTAACGGCTTTTCTCCCCAGCTTTTCTTCTTGCTCTTTGCCTTGGTGCTTCACCTTCAATAATGGAGTGAGTTGTGTAAAGACTGAAAGGTGTTATGCTAGGGTTGGTTTTATTGCTGCTTCTTGCGCAATGTGAACCCATCTGAACGATGCTTGGCGTATTTGGTTGCAGGGCGCAAAGAATTCATGACTTTTTTGCCGGAAGGCACACAAGGCGTGGTGATTCAACCTATTGGATCTGCTGGTGTGTTTGTGGCTGCCACGGATACTGTGCGAGGTATTGGACGTATGGACCAGGTAAATATCGAAAGTCTCAATTGCCGCTCTGTATCTAGGCCTACAAAGAGAGTGAGGCATTTAAACATGGACCGGGATAGGGTAGAGCGCCTCAGTTTTCGTTCAGTACTCAAGCGTATGCAGAGTGCTCATTTCTTTTCTCCAAATTGTGGCTACGAAAGTGTTTACTTAGCAGATGTGAATTTATCAGCGGTTGTTGCACTCAAGTCTAAGCTTCCTTGGCTTTAATGGTATCGACTGTGATTACTAGAGCAATCTGTAGATGCACTATTGATGTTCACGTATGCTCCTGCAGGCATGGATCTCAACTATAGCAGACAAGCTGGACGTCTCCTTAGAACCAGTAAAAATTCCGCAGCCTGGGGCTGGATTTGGGGTGAAACGTTGAGATGCATGGGATTTTAATTTCCTACCAAGTTTATTATTATTTCAAACCAGGCGTGCCCTTACAGTGCTAATTATGTTATGTATCTTGTTAGGAGCGTGTTTCTGCGTATTGCTAAATGTGTACGAGAAGCCCTTTTCTGGGTTAAGTGAGCACGCTTCAACTTGCTACGTGGCTTCCTCCAAATTGAAAAAAGGGACAACAAAACAGAGATAGCTATGCAGACTGTGAAATTACTCCCCTCATTTGTAATGAACAGGAGCTGTTCTGGCACCAGCGCATAAAACTCCACCACCGCAGAGAGGGAAAAAACACAGATTTACAGATAAAGCCATCAGTCAAAACGAGCGACTGCCAGGCTGCAATTGTAAAGCATGTAAAAATTGTGAGAATGTGGAGCACCAGACATGTAGCACCTACAAAAAAAACCTTGGAAAGGGAAAAAAGGCAAACTGCTGTTTTTGACAATACAGCATGAATACAATCAATAAGCAATCAACATCTGCCAGGACCAACTGACCGCATTAATTTAAAGAGGGGGGTCTTCTGTGTGCTTTGTGTAAAAAATGATAGATTGTCACACTGAGGATACCAAGAATCGAGGGAGGCAAATACTAGTAGTACCTAGTATACGTAAAATTCCATACAAGTCATGAAGAAAAAATGCCAGTGAGAATCAGGAGGGTTGCAGGCTTGGCCTCAAACCTACTCCTGATAAAAATTCAACTTGAAAGATCCCATTTGAAATTTCGCCCTTATCACTGGGACCAGTTGTCCCCTCTTCACAGTTTGTGCTTGTTGCGTGGGTGTGAGTCGTATGTACGAGCTTTTTAAATTGGGTGTGCTATTCCCATGCAAAAGTTTGCTGCGGATCTGAAGCATAAGATGCGAGGTGTTTGGAGAGACGCTGAGTTGGTGGACGCCAACACACGCAACAAAAGACTGACCACTTATCATTCATGGTTTGCTATCCCATTTTTTTAGGTATGGACGTACGCCAACTACTGTGCCACGTAATCCTCACTTGATCTGTCCAAACATGTAATGCGCAATGTGGGTTCCACTCGTGTGCGCATACATCGAAAGTGGAGGTAGCAGCATTGCTTGAAGGTGGTTCTTGAACATATCCAGAATGAGGTGCACGCCCTTTCAATTTGCCAAGATCATCGGGTTCGTGGGCAATTTGCCAAGATCATCGGCTTCGTGGGCTGTGGGAAATATTTCTGCCTCCTTTTAGTTAACGCCTTTTTTTTGGAGCACTTCAGCAGCCCAACCTTATTGCTGCATCAAGTCAGCAATCAACGTGCTTACGATTTCCTTTCTCAGCAGAATACAAGACTTTTGGAACCCTAGGACACGAAGTGTCTAGGGCTTATCGATTGCTAGAGAAACTGAGAGCCTTATAGCTAAGAAAGCGGCCCTTTTAGCATACAAACTTTTGTCACCAAATGCTGTAAGAATGACACAACCGGACTTCGTTTCTCTTTCTTTCGAAGCTTGTGGATTTAATTTTGGCTGGCCGAGACCAGTCAGCAGCCGGTCAGCCAAACAACCTGGCTGAAGAAGGTCAACCCCATTTGGTAATCGCTGTAACCAGGAGAAGCTACTATATATCTTGCCTGTTAGGAGCTAGCCAGGTAGGGTAAGAGCAAACGATTAAGTCATAGCAATGGTTGGTGTGCCGGAACAGACTCCTACACAACTCCCCCCATGATAATAAAAATCCTACACAACTTCCCCTGAAGAAACGACCCCTCCTCTAAAGCATTGTCCATTGCTTCATTTTTAATGCCCCCTTTTCTTCGATTCATGGGAATAGACCCCAAGTGCCTATACTCTTTGCCACAGCCAGCTTTTATACTTATAATTAACTTGGTGTCTCAGAAGAAAACTATGCAGTGCCCCACTCCCCGCATTGAATATTGAAAAGAAAGTCACTTCGGTGTCGAGGAGTATCATAACACTCCTTTACCAGCAGCCAGACAAAAAAGGCCCAGCAGTCAAGAGGTCCAATAAAGTACCAGTAGGAAAAAATAGGTCACAAAGAGACTCGAAAACCAAGCTTAAACAAGCAAGAGTGCCAGGCACAAAAACAGCAGAGCTAAGCTAAGGGTCTTCAAGGGTTTTTCCAAACTTCCGCTGAGATGCCCTTTGAGGCATATATAGTGATGTAACCTTACCTTACCTAAGCTAAGTGTCTAGGAGACCACCTGTCCCGGCCATTGCCAGCCTGAGCCTCAATATTACCGCTTATCCAGCCCTACAGCACCGAACCTGCCTTGCTTTTCCAATAATACAGTGGCTTAGAACATGATATCATTGCGATTGGTGTGTTCTGTTACCCAAACCTCTAAACACAGGCTAATTTCAGTGACGTCCCTCAGACGGTAAATAAGCAAAAGTCTATAGCTAGGATCATGATGGTAGAGATCAGCGTGCTATACGGAGGGACTCTGAAATTGTGCTCAGACTGCTAGAGCCCCTTCATAACAACTAGGTAAAAAGAAACAACGAGGTTTGTTTGGAAAGCTTCTCACACTTGAAACCACGACTGCAATTTCAGTAAGAAAACCTTTAGCAAAAATGATTACTTGCAGGTAAAGAATATCACAATATCCCTTAAGTTTACAAAGAAGCCACTCTGAGTCAATACCATACAACATACAACTCCACTCATAAAAAGATGCAAACATGCAAACCTGGCTTAAAAGCAAAAAATTTTAAAAGATAAAAAGCAAAAAATGCATGTTTCTATTGCTAATAAGCAGCGGACGTGGAGGGATCCTCATCCATCCACACACCTAGTAGAATAGAGGGTAAACGTGTTAGATTTGTGGTCGGAGCTGGAGAAAGAAGGACTGGCAAAACGATTGATGGAATTTATTTTTAATATTAAGAAGTGAGTGATGCATTGTACAAAAGTAAATCAAGCCGGTACAGTTACAAATGGTGGTGACAAGCCACACCCAGCAAGGAAAATAAGTAGAAATTGCCCACACATCCTCAAGATGAGGAACAAATCCTGCTGCTCCTGCTACTACCGCTGCTCAGCGCCCAGGGTCGTTTGTTTTGGACTTCAGAAATGCTGTGATTGGTTGGCAACCGTGGGGGGGCTTTTTTGCCGGCAGGGCGTTGGTCAAGAGTGACACCAGACCTGCGGCAATATTATGGTGGCCTTGTGCCTGCATAAACAAAAGAACAAAAGAAGCAACTGAGAGCCATTGGCAGCTGCAGGGGCATCGGATGCAGGATCCAGGGCAGCATGATGCAAGTACTGTGGAGTTTACGTGACTGCGGTGTGTGAACATGGTTGTGGCAAGAGTGCCATATCATGATCACTACACTTGGTCGTAGCTGCTACGACATTTGGTCATAGCTGCTACGAAGAGCACTTTCGCACCTGATCACTTGTGTCATTGCTAGGTAATACACTTGGGATGATCTCTGCAGGCTGTAGCCAGGAGACAAACTCTTGCAACTCTGTGAAGCTCGAGTGTTCGGAATAAGGTACCTGTAAAGAAAACTAAAAAATGTTTGTGGCTTAACTAGACAGTTATAGATCCAAGCACAAACGACACATGTGCCCAGATATGCAAATCTGACATACGGTCGCCCCCGTGAAAAACTCACCCCCCTGCCAGCCTAACTGTCTCACTTAACTTTGCGCAAGCATATCTCTGCATCCACTCCACAATTCCGTGACCTGAGACATGCATTAGATAGCTGAAATTCTTTTCTTTCAGCAAGTGCTTGAAGGTTTGGGAGGGGTGCAGAGGCTGGGGAGATATTTGGAAATGTTAGGGAGCAAAACAGGCACCATTCTTCACACAATCCACCAATCCGCACCCTCAGAAATTCATAAATTATCGTCTGTTTACCTTCTGGTGTGCTTCGGGGGTCATGGACTGAATGGGAAGGCACAGCTGGAAAAAGCACCCCAATATAAGGTGGGAAAAATATGCCAAAAACCAACCAGGCCACCGATTGACCCCATTTAAATTTTGTTGAAGTCATATGATTTGGCCTCGACTCTGAGAGCAAAAAGCAGGAGGAAATTCGCAACAGGTATGGAGCGACAGATTTATATTCGTTTTCCCCTTGTCCCTTGCTTGTGTGAGTGCCTTCCACTCGCCGGCATTCCCAGTACCCCTGCCCCAAACATTGCAGCATTGTTATATAACAGTAATAATGCTTATATCCTGAAGCAGATGTCGATCGGGGCAACCTCAGAAATGCGCCTTTTCCCTGCCAAAGTGGGTGCAAAGTACGCAGCGGGCCCCACAGAACCCCCCAGAATGCCAAATTTTCAGCAAATGTCAATGATTTCGATATAACATCAAGTATTTAGCATTCAGATGAGGTATAGGGGGATTTGAATTGGGTGGAGAGCTAATTGAGATTGGTAGGGAGGATTTTTTCACGGGGGCAACCATACACAAATGTGTGCGTGTGTGTGTTTTACAAAGAGAAGACACACACGCACAGAGAGAGAGAGAGAGAGAGAGAGAGAGAGAGAGAGGGAGAGAGAGAGGGAGAGAGAGAGAGAGAGAGAGTGTGTGTGTTTGTTTGATAGAGTGTGAGAGAGAGTGTGAGAGAGAGAGAGAGAGAGAGAGAGAGAGAGAGAGAGAGAGAGAGAGAAAGAGAGAGAGAAAGAGAGAGAGAGAGAAATAGAGAGAAAGATGTCGCACCTCATGAATGATGATGTTTCCTCTCTGCGTGCGACGTCCACCTCCATGAGAGGCCTGAAAATTTACAGGCGGTCATTTTTGTGTGTGTGTGTGTGTGTGTGTGTGTGTGTGTGTGTGTGTGTGTGTGTGTGTGTGTGTGTGTGTGTGTGTGTGTGTGTGTGTGTGTGTGAGAGAGAGAAGGTGTGTACAGATGTCAAATTTAGCAGGCAATGTTATAAAGACTGCAACGAAAAGCTGCTGGAATTCATTGACTCATTCTTCTGAGTACCAGGAGACCCAACACAACAGGAGAAAAGAGGCTCCATCTTTGGTAACCCACCTTTCCGCGTTTTGAATTTAAAGACCACCCTGCAAGACCGCAGGGCAAAATCACACTTTACATAAAGCAATTAAAAGACCTCCGACATGTTTTTTTTAGAACGGCACGAGAGCAAATATTGGCGGTTGTTTATTTAACACGTTTATGTGAGGTCTGAGGGTGCAACGGTGCGCACAGATGAAGATCTGATACGTTACCTGTTGGGCGGATTCCCACTACAGTGTTATAGCGGCCCCTATACTCTTGCAGAGTGGAGCTGAGACCATCGTGTGTCACCTTGAAGAGAGGAACCTGCATAGGGCCAATGTTAGGTATGCAGAGTGCTTCATTCTATCAGCTGGAATCTTATACATGTGCGTGTGTGTGTGTGCGTGCACGTGCGTGTGTGTGTATGTGTGTGTGTGTATGTGTGTGTATGTGTGTGTGCATGAGAAACACCAATTAGGGATCTCCTGTCCTATCGCCCAAAACAGGATTTGACAACTACTGGATGATGGGTGTGTGCTTCCTACACTGAACCGACACTGAACAGAGGTACTATTGGATGTCAGTTGGATTGACTATCTCTGCCACTGCCCCTGTGCACGTCAAATGCTACGCACACGGTCATGAATTTGAGAGTGCTATTGTTGGCCGGAAGCCGAAACGGCAATGTAGTACAAATTGTGTGCTGTACAATGTATAATGTGCAAATGCGGTGACATTTTTGCCCAGTTCGCGAGCTGTTATAGAGAGCCTCTGTATTTAGATACGAATGTACAGATCGTAAATGATTCAAGCCGCTTTTGCCACAGCAGCAGGACGACGCAGGTAAATTAGTAACCGTCTCCTTCATTCTTTGTACCCACGCCTCCACACATGTACATAATGCGGAGGCTGGAACAAAGGACTGCAGATTGTGCAGGTATTTACACAAACAAAGCGGTTCCACCGCACGCACCGCATGGAAGTGGGCCTCCAAGTGGTTAGTGGTCAGGAGTCGAGCGTAGTCAGGAGTCAAACCGCAGCACTGCAGGATCTGTGAGACAAGGGTACTAAGTAGGTGGAAGCTATGGAAGCCACGTGTGCATCAAAGCCACGTGTGCACGTTCAAGGAGCGCTACGGCATATTGCAGACAAGTGTGGCACTTAAATTCAAACAAAGCACGGGAAGCGTACGTAGTCTGATCTTTTCCAATTGGGTTGGCCAAGATTGTGAATGACTACATGGTTACTTGTTTAAATATACCTGCCAAAGAACTGCACAGGTACACTACACGCTTGTATATATTTTTATGTGAGCCAGTATGTTTGTGACTTCTTTTCTCCTTCTGGGACTCTGTTGGACCTCTCTGACTGGGCCTTTTTTGTCTGCTGGTAAAGGAGTTTCACGGCTCTCAGTACCAAAGTGGCTTTCTTTTCCTTATCCAATGTGGGAGTGGTTTTCACTGTCTGCGTAGTTTTTCTTTTCTATTTGTACAACGTGTGTTTGTAACCGTGTATAGTCCTGGCCAGCCTCGTCCCTAATAGATGGGGTGTTGGGAGTCTGCTTTTTACAGCTGAACTTCTTTCTTTGAAAAGCTGAGTGAATAAGCAATATGACGGATACTCAAAAACATGACAAGTTTCCTGATCATTACGAAAAGGTACATGCCAAATTGAGTTGAGTAAAAAAAGCAAGTGAGTCGGTGCAGCTGCCATACCATCAGCACCATCAGTGTTTGCCCCCAACACCAATCTCGTGCTGTTTGAGAAAAAAGAAACACCACGCAGGCAGTAGAAAACCACTCCCCACAGTAATTAGGGATAAGGAGACACTTTAATACCGGGTACCGTTAGACTCCTCCACCTCAATTATAATAATACAGCAAGACCTACCGACATTTTGTCCTTGCTCACGTACACTTTCTTGTCGTGCGCTCGCGCAACCTGCAGCAAGAGCAGCATTGCCCAGTATGCATGGGTAGGTACACATGCGTACTTGGTTAGCACTTTTGCCACTTGTAAAAACAGGTTGTGCAGCACACTCTGACTTAAAAATGTACTGCTACTTCATGTGTTGTGTCTTAGTCTTATACGTGTCGTGTCATAATCATACACGCCTGCTACATCACGTGTAGTGTCACAATCATCACGTGTCGTGTCATAATCATACACGCCAGCCTTGCTCACTTGCCTCCAAGAAGATGCGCTCCTTGCCTATGGTGTAGGTGCCAAACACAAACAGCACGCGTGGATTGAACAGCTCTGACTTGACTGCGTCTGCAAGTGTTTTATTTTGGTGCAAGGGCCATGTGTGTCAATGAGGGAACAGATCATTGTTGCGGGCGAGCAGTGCCAGGAAAGGGGTCTGTGCTTGGAAAGGGTTCTCAGCAGCTTAGTGTTTGAGTTCTTGCAACTGCTGAGTTCACAACATCTAACTCCAGTTCTTGTAGAGCAGCAAAGTGGCATTACACCACCTCTCTTGCCTGCTATCTGTGTTTCTCTCCTGTTTCTTCATCTTTTAATTTCCTTGGTCCTCACAACTGCTCTCTTTCCTAGCTTAGTCTCAAATTCATTTTTCTTCTCCTCTTGGGCAGTTTTTGGAGACCATTGTTGTCAGCAATTTGTGTTGAGTCTTTGTTAATAACTCCAACACCATCTCACAATGCAAACAGAATAGAACTGGTCTGCACTCGTTACGCAAGGCAGCGAAGTTCTGCAAAACAGGAAAACAAAGCAGGCAACGGACAGCTCCTTGCACACAGGCTTACTGAGTGTGTACTGCAGGGTCTCAGCTTGACTGGGAAAGGTGTACTGCAGGCACAGAGGGAAATGTAGGACACGTGAGTCTAGCAGCACTTCACAAAAAATAGATACGGCTCCCCCGAAGCTAGCAACATGGAGATCAAGAGAGCAAGCCTTAACTTGGAGGGAACGAAACAAGGGTCCTCCTATTCTCCCTCAAACCACTAGTACATTTGCTCCCTCCTCACTCCTCAACCAAATTGTACAGGCCGTGCGCGCACAAGCACAGCTATAAAGGAGCAAGCAACTTTTTAGCTCTGCTGTCAAGCATAAAAAAACAAAGGGAGCATTTTCCGCAAGTGGACTGACCAGAACACTTGCAGCTCTCACCTGTGGGTCGCAATAAGTCGTATCGAGCACCAGAATCGGTCGTGATGCTCGCACTGCCTGCAGGACAGCGTCCTCTTGCATAGCAGCAGTCAACCTGGCACAGGATGCAGCAGCTTGTGTGGACATTTCTTGCTTCAAAAGGGCTGCAATAAGCTCAGCACGTGCACTCAAGCATCTGACGTCTTTCTGCACAAACCCTCTCAACCCAGTGCCATAAGTGCAGTGCCACCATTCACACTTCCACCGTTCAGAATGACCTGCTTCGACAATGTCGCTCATTAAGCACACACATGCAGCTCGCTACACATACAAACAGGGTTAGCCACAACCATGTATGGGATCCCTGCCACATACCCCTTACAAAACCTCCACAGAACCCTCCACAAAACTGTGTTGCTTGTACATGCCACATCAGGTCACACCGTATTTTGCGCACCATGTACTTATGCATGGTTTTGCTGAATGTTCCTGCACATGAATGCTTGCCACTCACCTGCAATCCCCGGTGTGAACAACAGGAGGCTTGCCCTGGACCTCTGCAACAACCATGATAGCCCCAGGGCAATGGTTTGCGTCGACAAACGTCAAAGCCACTCCATCAATCTGTGTATGCCAGCAGCAAGGCCAGGTTGAGGATGGAGCGAACGAACAAGAGACAGAGGTTGCTGGTGGATATGACAGTGCAATCATAGAGTTTACACACGAAGTTTTATGCCCAGGTTGGTGTTTCGACGTGCTCGCCTGTTCTGAATGAAGCGTCAGCGCAGAGCAGCGTGCAGGCTTGGCAATTCTGCTCACTGTGTGGAGTCAGTTTGATGACACGATTACTGGCTAGCAAGGTAAAGGTTTGTGCCCTTTATTATATTATTTATTATATTATTTATATAAATGCCCGGCCTTCATTGTGCCGACATCATTAACGGACCTTTACAAGCCTTTGTTGGTAAAATGCACAGCAAAGGGTGCTGGATAAATATGGCACATGTGCATAACCAGATGGACCGCATATTTGTGCAATTGCACAGGTACTACGGAGAGCAGCAAGGTGGGTTGTGTCAATACAACTTTGACAATCATCCTTCTGCTGGGGCATAGGGCTCGTGCGTGACGCACATGCAGCAGCTGCTTCTTAATTTAACACACCACTGTGAATTCAACACATACCACAGTCTGGCTGGTAAATCTCCAAGTAAATCTAAATCTAAATAAACACATACCACAGTGGGCTTGCCCAGGGGGACGATGAGGACACGCGCTGCCGGGACCTGTGCCACAAGGGAGCGGAGAAAGAGGCGTTCCACAACTGTGGCATTCTGCAGGCTCTCTGGCATAAAAGTTGACGCAGATGGAAACACACTGATCATGGTGCCGGTCATGCATGTTACCACTTATATACATATGTATAGGGTTGGCCAGAACCATATATATACGGTATATATACGGTATTTTTGGCAGGGAAATCATCAAATATACGGTTATATACGGTGTATATATACGGTTCTGGCCAACCCTACATATGTACATATATGCATATTGATCACAGCTGGTCTAACACATGTTACCCATGTCTGTCTCCACTCCTTCGTTACGTGCTATTTCATACAAAGAAACAAGATTACATGTATCATACACCACAGTACATGACCGGGTCACACTTGATCTGCACAGCTGCCGACTGACCTTAAGCTTAGAAATGACCAGCTGCGCAGTGATGGGAGCGCAAACCACGGTGCCTAAGCTAAAGCTCTTTGCGAGCCCCTGCAGCATGTAGAGAGCAGTAGCTTGTGGCTGAAGTGATGCAATAAAACCCCATTAAGCCATGGAAGTGAGGACAAACGGCTAAAAGGTGATAGGGGGGTGTGGGGTATGGGGAGGGCAGAAGAGCGTCAACCAACAGGGCATTTCTGCTAAATTCTAAGACTGGAGATGTTGTAATACCAGCCACCAAAGGTGTTCCCCTGTTTTACACTTTGGCCCATTAGAACGAGGGGCGCATTGCGACAACATTGGAGGCTGTATTGGGCATCCTTGTAGACCTCAAAGTCTGTATGTGTAAGCCGCAGGAGCTTTTCCCTTTGGTGTCACAGAGAAAGCAAAAGTCTTTAGTGCAACGACACCACACAGAAAATCGCTCATTCCGTAATCTTTGGCGTCACAGAGAAAGCAGAAACCTCCAGTGCAAGGACACCAGACAGAAAATCGCTCACCATGTAATGATCAGCGTGGAAGTGTGTCAGTATCCAATATCCATTGCCCCCTATCACTTTGCGTGCCTCTTTTGGCTTGAAATAATCCACACAGAACCTGAAGGGTAGTGTAGGTTGGCGGTAGGGTGTGTGTGAGTGTGTGTGATTGTGTGTGTGTGTGTGTGTGTGTGTTCAAGGGGCACGAGCAGCACATGGCGTAGAGGACTGTTATCAGTGGACAGGAATTGGCATAATTTCGCCACATCCAACGCAAACTTGTGAGTTTCGGATCTGTTTTGTTCGGAAGCCAAGGCCTAGGAAAGTCTACAATGGAAGGCCAATTCTGACTTTCATCCTCCCACATTGATCTGTGCACGTGCAGGGAGTGCAGGTTTGCCTACCGTGACAATTGGAATGGCTGAAAGTGAGCCAAGCTTAAGAGCAACGCGCCATGGAGTCTGGGGAACACTGCTTGCAGTTTGCAGCACATAACTTATGATGGTTCCACATGCATCTCGTGGAAATATGCTTTGACCCTGTAACGTGTACTGTAACCATCATGTGCTTGTATGAGCAAGAAAGGATTTTAGACCTCAGGCAAATTGGCAAGCCCCCTAGTTTGCCCTTCTTGCCAATTCGTCAATTCACCGATTTGCAAGCAGCTTTGCCTGTGACCTGCGACCTATCTTTTTTGAATGTGAACTGCAGCTTGGAAGCCAGGGTTTCAAGCAAACAGAATCAAGCACGTGGTTCATCTGGTGATGAGCTTCAGAAGCCATGAGCGTGTCCTTTTCTTTCTGCTTGACCAATCTGCGGTACTTCCTTGTACGCCAGCGCCAAAAGGACTTCTTCGCTAACTCAAAACATTGGGACTAAAGTGCATCATCTAGCCGCCAACTTCACTCATGAGACAATGAGTACAATTGTCATTTCATAGCTTGCGCACCACAGAGCAATACACCCATCTTGTTTGGACGCGCAATTCCAGCGCTCGTGAGGCGTTGAGATTTCTCGCACTGTGCACACCTGCAAAGCACGACAAAAACTCCCCCCCTTTTCTCACCTCGTCCCTGGAATTGTGTGGCACCTTGGCACTCCTTGCAACAAGCTGGGGGGCCCTCCTCGTCTGACTGTTGCAGCAGGGGCGTTGGTTGTTCCCAAACAGCCCCCCCCAACCGCTTGCGGGCTGACTCGTGGGTTGCCTTGTGGATAGACTACAGACTGCGGATGCTGGTTTTGGCACTGCTGCTGTGGTGGCACTGGGAGTGCCAGCCCTGAAGGAGCTTGGTGATGCTGCTGCTGCTGCTGCTGCTGGTGCCCAGACTCACTCACAAGCTTGTTTGCGGGCTGTGGCATGAAATCTGTTATCCGTGCTGCGGCCGGGGCATACACGTTAAACATGGGCATGTGGTGTTTTTTGGTGCCAGCGGGGCCTCTGCTTCTGGCAGTAGGAGGGGGGGCAGGCGCCATGAGTGTGGCTGAGGTTGGAGCAGAAATGGCAAGAGAGGGAGCAGCAGTGCAGGTAGGAGTAGGGAATGTGACAGCAGCTGATGGGGCACATGCATGGCCTTGCGCGTGCGTGGTGGTGTGCTCTTTGTTGAGTACGGTGCTGCGGTGGGGATCCACGGACAGCGGAAGAAGAGGAGAAAAATTGAGGGGGGGGGGGGTTGGGCGTGTGAGGTGGAGTAGGCTAGATGTGGAAGCATGAGCGTATGGGAGAGCGGAGGTTGCTGAGTCAATAGGCGCTGGGCCTTCAGTGCATGACCTTGGAGCGGGCGTTTTGCCACACAGCACACCAATGGATTGCATGATCTGAGAGCGGGTAAACTGATCTGAAATGCCCATGGCCTGCATGAACACATGAGAGGCAGACTTGATAAACCGCTGAGTTTCCAGGTTGGTATGGCGTGCAGCACCCGATCTGCATTGGTATGCCGCAAGGATAGGCAAGAGCTGCTTGGTGAATTGGCAGGGCGCAGCGGCAAAAAATGGCTGTGCATTGGGATGCATTCAACCACTGTAATGACTATACAAAGAAAGGCATGTGATTTACACCGGCATGGCACCCAAAGGGAAATGTATAGCAAAAGGGGCCACCCTGAAGGCCACCAGCATTATGCTCAGAACAAAGCACGCATGAAAAAGCACTTCCTCATACAACAATATTCCTTCAAACACCCTGCAACAGAATGTAGATGTCACGTTCACTTTGGAACAGCATACCACAGCCTGACTTACACAATAGATAAAAAGGTCTCTCTTTCTCTCTCTCTCTCTCTCTCTCTCTCTCTCTCTCTCTCTCTCTCTCTCTCTCTCTCTCTCTCTCTCTCTCTCTCACACACACACACACCAGAAGGTCACGCTCATCCATCAATGGCAAAGCGATCTCATCCACCTCATTTGCAAGGAAAACTGGCAGCAAGTGGGAAAGGCCTAAACCAGAAAGCCTGCAAAGCAGAAAAAAGGAAGGGTGTAGTGAGCGTAAATAAAATTTTAGGAAGGCACGAAGGAGAGGAAAGGCTCCAACTGGGTAGGGAACGCACAACATGTTATTACCAACACACAAATCACACTTTCTGGCAGCTTATCGTTATCAAGGGCGTCTCCTTGAAAACACACTCCCACAGATACACACGTATGCACCAATGCACGCACCATTCCTCACGCGGTACAGGGCATGCTTGCGCTTTTAGCTCCGCCGCCCATGCACTCCAGCAAAAGCTAGCTGCCAAGAGGGGGCCGGGAGGGCTAGAGCTGCTTGCGTTTAGATGTGCTGCGTCATGACAAACTGCTGCTGGTGCTGGTGCTGCTGTAGCGTCAGTCATTTGAACCTCGGTGTGTGCGTCCGCCATGCGGATGATGTAAGAAGAGTTAACGCGAGTCCTTTTACAGCTGACCTGCTGGTCCTCGTCTTGCTGCTGCTGCTGTCGCTGCTGCTGCCACTGTTGCTGCTGTTGTTGCTGCTGCCGCTGCTGCTGCTGCTGCTCCTGGTAGCTAAGCCCCATCCTGGAGCCCTGAGCCTGAGCTTGCGCTTGACCCAAGACATCCCAGCATGCACCCTCCCCTTTCCCAATCATGCACACATCAATTCCATCGCAAGAGCTTGGCGCTAGACCCCCTTGTCCTGCGCCATGGTCTTCTCTTCCCTTGCATATACCCGCCTCATCCTGCTCGTCCTCATCCAAAGCCAGGGCCAAGCACGCATTGATGTGTGCCTGCTGCTCATGGGTCGTGCCCTCCAAAATTTCTGTGCAGACCGGGCAAGCGCCGGGGGGAAGGTAATTTCTGTTGGCTAAAGGGCCTGCATCTGTGTAAGAGAGAAATTGTGTGTGTGTGTGTGTGTGTGTGTGTGTGTGTGTGTGTGTGTGTGTGTGTGTGTGTGTGTGTGTGTGTGAGTGTGTGTGTGTGTGTGTGTGTGTGTGTGTGTGTGTGTGTTTGTGTGTGTTTATGTGTGTGTGTGTGTGTGTGTGTGTGCGCGCGTGCACGTTCTTACGCTGCAGTTTGACCTGGGTCAACACACCTTCAGACCCAACGGGCTGCGTTGGCGGTAGGTGTTGCTCTTCTGATGGCTCTACCCCATACATACCACAAAACAGGACGGGGAAGGGAATAGAAAAAGCTGTTGCAAGTAGCACAGGAATCCCTGATTTCACCTCTGTATTTATAATAATTAATTTTAAAATAAATTGTGATACCTAATACTGTGTTGCCGGAACCGCTGGGTTTGAGAACGCAGGAACGGGGCTTTGTCGGATGCTCGTGCAAAAGACATTCCAGAGGAGAATATGGGGGAAGCTTCCCAGCGTTTAGTTATCTTGCATGATTTTCTAAATATATTACCTACCATCGATGAATGCACACGGCGGCCTCCGCTCTGTAAAACAAACGCCGTGAAGCTTCCGTTGCACCCCCCGCTCAAATTTGAGCAGGATACCACCCTGTAGGATTACCGCATCTGACACTGATACAGAGGTGGCTTTCAATTCAGACTTCTTGTCCGCACCCTTCGCTTTGAAACATCAGCAACTTGGAAATTTACAGCAAAGGGAAGACCTTCCCTTTGTGCAGTTAGGCCACGTGAAAAGTGGACGCTTTTTACGGTCGTCTACTCGCGGTGTTTAGGTCTACTTCGTGCTTAGAGCACTAGAATTGCTAAGACTTCTCAAGGTGACTAAGAACAGCTTGAAGGCAATTCTCAGCGCCTCAGTCGGGCAGCGAACCTAGTATTTCGCGGCGTGCGCCTAAAGAGCCCCCAATATATTATTAACTTTGTTTGTATTTTGATATGGAAAGCAGTAGCTCAGAGGACCCCGCACACACACACACACACACACACACACACACACACACACACTGCACACACACACAGCCACACACACACACAAACACACACACACACACACACACACGCACGCGCACGCACACGCACACACACACACACGCACACACACGCACATCCACACGCGCACACACACGCACACACACACGCACACGCGCACGCACACGCACGCACGCGCATGCACACACGCACACACACACACACACACACACACACACACAGCCACACACACACACACACACACACACACACACAAACACACACACACACACACACACACACACACACACACACACACACACACACACACACACACACACACACACACACACACACAAACACACACACACACACACACAGCCACACACACACACACACAGCCACACACACACACAGCCACAGCCACACACACACACACACACGCACGCACAAGCCAAATTTTGGTATGATCTTATATGGGGGCAACACAGCCAAATATGTGCATCGTTTTGTCAGGCATGCGCAAGGCTGCTGAGCACAAATGTAAAATTCATTGCAAGGCTTGTTTTGTGCACACATTATTGTCACAAAAGGGGGGTTTAAAGGCTCCCACAAATAGGCCTGAAAACAGGCCTAACCAGGATATTGTCTGTTTGCAGCCAAATCTCGTGTATGCTATATGGGGGCAATATAACCAATTGTGTGCATCATTTGGCCATTCACATCCAAGCAAGGCTCTAAAGCACGAATGTAAATTTCAGGGCAAGGCATGTCGGGCACAAATGTTTGTTTCAAGGGGGGTTTAAAGTTTCTTGCACCAGGAAAACAACAAACTCCATCTTTTCGTTCATGAACTTATTTTATGATCAAGGCGAGCAGTCATACTTCCTGACTGAAGGCCTTTACAAGGAAACTTGTAAACTCTGTAAGCTCTCTTTTCTCCTTGTAAACCTTGTGTACAGACACGCACCGGAAACACGACAACTGTCCCCCAATTGCGCTCACCACGCAGAACGCTGCCCTGAAGATTAACTTTGGACTTCAAGCAGACTGCCATCAGGAAATTTTAATTCAACAAAAGTTCCCAATTGAAATTGAAGGTGCCATTTTATAGAAAATGATGAAGTGACTTGACATGAGAGCAAATCTATACTTCTTTTAAACCAAGATAAGACCCCAGCAAGACCTGGATCTATATCTCTAATTTTGTGGCTTATTGTCCTTCGGATCACGTCTGACAACATAAGTGCAGCAGTCTTGCAGAGGAGCAGCCAGATCAATTCCCGCGAAATATTTACTAAACCTGCGATACTATACATATAACCTGAAGAGATGTCTTCTAGCAGTCAGCACATCGCCCCCTATGCTGTCAGCTCGCGCAGCTGAATCTCCTCGCAACCAAAATAAATCAGACCAGGTTGGCGAGTATACCCAACTTTGCACTTTTACCACTAAGCCTGTGCTTCAAGGAGCTGCTTTATCGTATCGTACGTATAATAGCTGAGCGCTGCACTAGGGAGCACCTGCAAGTACAGACAGGGTCATTACTGGCTGGTATGGCATGTACACAAGTGTGACTTGCTACTGTTTATGCACATGTCATGGATCGTGCAAAAAGGAGTGCATAAGACCCTAGACCACAGATCCCTCACAAGATGCAGCACCAGATCATGATTTTGCTGGAGAAGAGGCTGCATAAAACAAGGACGCATATGCGTATGTCAATAGCGGTGACAAATGAAAGTGTGCTGTCCACTGGACACTTTGCATAACTATGTTTTTCAGATTTTACAGCACATGCCTCACTCATACCTGCAAAATGTTTGGACCTAGGCCCGCGTACAAGCCTCGCATTCCTTCGGCCCTGACAATGGCCATTAGGGTTTGCAACACACGTGAAACGCCCTTGCTCGATCCGCTCTGCGAGGAGAGTAGTGTACATTGACGGATCAGTGCCACACCTAGTTGCAAGCAAACATAATTTCTAGGGTTGGCCATAACCGTAGGTATACGGTGTACGGTATTTCTGGCAGAGAAATCACCAAGTATTCGGTCATATACGGTGTACATGTGTACAAGTACAGTTCTGGCCAACCCTGATCAGTTCCTGGGGAGAGGGAGGGAGGGAGGGAGGAGGGAAAGGAGGGCGATGCAGCAAAATTGGCATTGCAATAAAATGTATTGATCATTATAAGTATGAGTTCCCAAACAAAGTCCTCAAACTTATACTCCTACTTCTACCTACATATAGTTGGTGAACAACTTTTTAGAATTTGGCACACTGCGCCAACATTCCAATTCCATTCATATGTGCTGCAAAGCATATACCACATGACCATGATTGCAACTTCACTTACCAAAGCAGTGGCCACAGACAAGAACAGGGCTTGAAAAATGCACAAATTACCACAACAGCCACGTCGAACAGTGACGCAGTTGCATGCACCCACCTGCTGTAGGTGGTGCAATCCACTTTTGCTGGCTGCAGCTGCATGCGCTGCTGCTGCTGCTGCTGCTGCTGCTCGGCCACCTGACGTGTGTTGACAAAAATCACCAGGTAATCCAATGTGGCCTGGTCAAGAAAATTGAGGCGTCCACTTTTTGGGCATTAGATAGATAGCCTTATGTCATAGTGTCCCAACTTGGAAACTGTTTCAGAAAGAACCTATATACATCGTATGATCCTAACAACCTTCCTGCTTGCAGCCATCTTTCAAATCAATTTGTAAGCAATGGCTCATCTGTTTTAAATCATGCACTTGCGTGTACTTGGCTCCACAAGGCTGAAGAATTTTATGCCTGAGGCTACCGATAGATTGCAATACATTCCTATAAATTAACGAAGCCCTGACGCACACGTATGTTCAGCAGCTGTTAACGAAGCACGTGCTCGTCATGCACCCTTTTCTGAGCAACTACCTGGAGGCAAGTGGGGGGCGCTGCGTGCAGTGGACGCAAGCATGCTTTGCATTTGCATGCGCCGTCGCAAGACCTCCAAGGGATACACGATCAGCTCAGAGGATGCACCTGCAAGACAGGGTTGATTGTTTTATGTTTATCACAAAAGTCTAACCCTCAGTTTAAGTGGTACAAGAGCCTCAGAGGGGTGCAACGACCTTCCATGTGCTAGCATCAAAATTCAAATAATGGCAATGTGCAGTCTAATATGCAGAGGCGCAAATATATGTAAGTGGAGGTGATAGTTTGGTGCAGGTGAGGAATGTTGCGCCCAGCCTATTTTGGGCTTGGGCATACCATAATATGTCCATACTTTAGCATCTCTTGAAAACAGATTACCCACCTCCTTTGTACTGGGCCATTTTTTGGAAAATTTAACCTTTTACCCTCGTTAACGCCAGCTTTCTCACCTTGTTCAGCTCACCGCACCTGCCGTTCCCCCTCAGAATCTATACATCAAGACCTTCCCAGTCTCACATACATTTGTCGGGACAATCTCAAAATATAAAAGAACGTCCAACCCGCTCGCTCTCCTTACCTGCTAAGCCCCCGTACAGCAGAGTATATGCAGAGGGCACAGTGGGATTGGGGCAGCCCTGCTTTTCCAACGACACTAAGTGCTTGTGCTTCAGGAGGTCATACACGCCATAAAAGACAGCGCCAGCTGGCGCCATACCTATGACGGCAGGCAGGCAGCCTGCAGAGCGAGAAGAGTAGAGGAGGGTGGTGGAGGGTCTATAAAGAAAGGTCAAACTAAATGGACTTAACACAGCAACAGGGGAACGCTGATTGTGAGGTGATGAGTTTCACACCAAGCGTAGGGCGTCTACAATCCCAAGGCGGAATGGGCGGCCAGGCATACATGCCCATCAGTGATGTGCCATTCCGGTGTACGGTGCGGTACGGTATGGTGCGATTTTGGTACGGTTCGGCTGAGACCACCCCTCACCTGTGTAGAGCGCACTCGCGCCCTCGTATTTCAGTATGCCTGTCAGGGTTTTAAAGGGGTTTGACCCATAGCGCAGGCCATGAGCTCGAGCCATCAGCCTCGTCCGTACAACGTCTAAAGGGAAGCACACCATGGTTGCTGTGATGCCTGAATGTAGGGAGTGTGATGTGAGGAGAGTGATGCGTGAGAGGTTATGCGTGGGTGGTGCAAACAGTCTTCCTGTTTTGGACACGCCATTGAAGTTCGAACTAAGCTTTTGTGTGCTTCACAATAACTGATGGCCGCTCTTATAAACACAAGGCTTGTGGCTCCTGTGGAAGAGTTTGTGTGAAATCTGTCAGCTTGATTAGAACCCTGTCTGGAATTAGTGTGGAGCATGTTTGATATTTGAGAACCTAACAAACTACATTCACCTGCCATGGCCCCGGAAGTGAAGCGCTCCCTGTTTCCATCATTGCCACTGAGGGTTACCATAGCACGGTGGTAGGAGTCAAAGCAGAAGAAGTTAACCGCCTGTGG
>Ga0307968_1000332_pt1:0-20000 | contig 32014 bp, 37 predicted proteins | sample OrgLakmetagen650_FD_201834 | JGI IMG/M metagenome (GOLD analysis project Ga0307968, IMG submission 201834) | Saline water microbial communities from Organic Lake, Antarctica - #650 | ecosystem: Environmental > Aquatic > Non-marine Saline and Alkaline > Saline | place: Antarctica: Organic...
TGAGACACTGTTGTGACGCTGGCCTAGGTAGGCAAACTGGGAGCGCCCGGACACCCAAGGGAATGCCTCTGCCACCTGTGCGTGCGTCAGGGAAAAGACACACAACCCTTAGCTCGCATGCCTAAGACACTGTTGTGACTCTGGTCTAGGTAGGCAAACTGGGAGCGCCCGGACACCCAAGGGAATGCCTCTGCCACCTGTGCGTGCGTCAGGGAAAAGACAAAAAGACACACAACCCTTAGCTTGCATGCCTGAGACACTGTTGTGACGCTGGTCTAGGTAGGCAAACTGGGAGCGCCCGGACACCCAAAGGAATGCCTCTGCCACCTGTGCGTGCGTCAGGGAAAAGACAAAAAGACACACAACCCTTAGCTTGCATGCCTGAGACATTGTTGTGACTCTGGGTCTATGTGGGCGGGATAAACTGGACCGTTACACGATTAGTGAGCAGCTGCAATTGCTTGCTGCACTGCCTGCTCAAAATTGTAGAGGCACCTGACCACAACCCCTGCGGCACGTCTCTGCCCTAATCTAATCACACACAAGGCAGAGCACTGCGGATCTGGACAGAACACCCCTGCCACACACTCACTATCCACGTACACACACAAACCAAAAACCTAACATTCACTAAATTACACACACACACACACACACACACACACACCACTACAACAGTGACAGTAGGAATTAGGACACTGGCACACCTCACCCACACCTCGCTCACCTAGCGCAGCACTGCAGAGGATCCCCGAAAAGCACCACCCGTATGCATAACTAGTGCTCGCTACCCTACTTGAAAGATCTAAGACTCTAGGCATCTCAAGTCAACACCACACTGTTACTTTTTGGAACACCTAGCAAAATATGGCATCAAAATTTGACACCACACTGTTACTCTTTTGAACACCTAGCAAAATAAGTAGAGTTGGCCAGAGCCGTATGTATACACCGTATATGACAGTATATTAGGGGATTTCCCTGCCAGAAATACCTTACACACACCGTATATAGATGATTCTGGCCAGCCCTAAAAGTAAGACACCATAAGTTTTCGCTTGCTAGGCCCAATCTCCTCATGATGAGGAGTTAGCGTAGCAGCTCTGCGCTGCCTCTCAACACACCAACACAACCACGCCTCACACCCACCCACGCACACCCACACACGGCACAGCGCTGCAGAGACTGACTTGAAATCCACCCATCAATAATTTGAGCATCAAACAGTCACTACGGCATTCCTCTCCTTCCCACCCACCAGACGCAACGCTGCAGTGGCTCCTGACGTAAACACAACCTCGTACTCCCGGCCAGATGCATTGCACAGCTCCAGGGTCAAGCGCCGTAGCGCCTCCTCTGCCTCTAAAGCTGCACTGCTGCTGCTGCTGCTGCCCAGACTAACAATGACAGGGTATGTAGGGAAGGTGGGTCAATACTAATGATGATGTTCAAGAGACTCGTTGTTTTTGTTGTTTCATAATTGTAGTCCCAGACTTGCAAGTAGGGGATGATTTCAGTAACACATGCTGTGCTTGTGTGTAGGGTTGGCCAGACCCATATATACACACCTTACATCACCGTATATTTGGTGATTTCCCTGCCAAAAATATCGTATATACACCATGTACATATGGCTCTGGACAACCCTGCTTGAGTGGTGTGCAATTCAGGCGTACGTGTGTTTTTGCCTGGCTAAGAACAATGCAACACCGTCATGCGTGAGGTGAGGTGAAGGAACGCGAGGATCCTTATTTAAACAAGGAAGGCAGACACAACTACATAGCAGATGAACAGCCTTTTTCCTGCGCACAACAATAGATGATTAACAGCCTTCCCACAGCGATTCACACACCTGTGCGGGTTGCTAAACAACACGCTACGCAACTCCTGGAACACCTCCTCAAGCTGCCTCTCTGAGTACAAGGCGCTGCCTGCGTGGTCGAGGTAGACCGTGTGCTGCTGTCGCTCTGGCCCTCCTGGTTTTGCACCACTGCCTTTATTACTAAGGCCAGGAGCAGAAGTACTATGGTGCTGCTCCAGCCTGCTGAACTCCTCCTGACGAATGCGGTCCAGCTTGCACGTGAAATGGGGAGGGCATGCTGTGGTGTGCGGCAATCCAAGAAGCAACTGGGATTCACAGCCATAGCCGTAGCAGGGGAACTGGAGGCAGTGGTATGCGAGTTGCCTCTCCATTAAGCACACTGCTCCATCCATGGATCTCGAATTGAAATCGCAGATAATAAAGTGATTTAAAATGAATTATTTTGTTGTTCTGGGTTTTATGTTATTGTGCTTCGTCCAGATTTCATCAATTTTCCAGATTTCATCAATTTTCCAGATTTCCAGATTTCATCAATTTTATAAAAACTAAATATACGGCAGGCAATTTCGTGGCGTTTGGTCTCCTTTCATTTTGTGACTTGTCATTAGCAGCGAATGGCGAATTCGACCAATGCTCCTTTTTCCCCAGTGAACGTGCCTCCTGGTAAGCAGGCTTGCAGACCACACGATATAAGTAGTGCAAGGTTCTCTTGCCTTGCCATGGCTACTACGTCTGACCAGCGTATATGTAGCACTACAATTAATTGAGACACACTTCTTCAAGTGCCAAGTGGGCAGGGGCGATCTGTGTGGTGTTTGAGTAGTTCTAGGAAGGAGTAGTTCTAGGAAGGATTGGCGGATGCTAGACACTAAATCTGGATCCGCCAAATTGGATTTACAACGATTAGCAGCTACCTGTTGTATACGCTGGCGTTTCTTTAAATCACGAGCAGGATCAGAAGCTGAGAGGGCGGAGGGGGCAAAGCTTCTCACAGGGAAGAAGTGCCTTGTGACGGGGTGCGTGTACAATTGTAAACGTAGCGGGACCTTTGTCTATTTATGTACAGAGAGACGTTACATGTAAGCACCTGCACAATTAACTGGGCGCCTCATCAGAATGGGGCAAAAGAAGAAAAAGCGCGAGCTAGACCATTTGACCAATTTCAATCCATTTTGCTTTGCTGTGCCTTAATTCAGACAGGCTTTCCCTATGCATCCTTTAAATCACAATGATCTGGTTCTAATCTGCTGCAGCATCATGGCTTAAATTTAATATGAAACTAAATTTGCAGTCAGCAGATAGATTCAATTTCTCTTTGTCAACCGTAGCTGCCTCGTCTTTCCTTCTGTGACACCTGTAGTCTGCCCAATACAGAAGATGGCAGACGGTACTACTAATTTTTCTGCCCTTGCTCTTATTATACTGCATGCCCATGTCCGCCCAATCTCAGCACAGCCCTTTCTCTGCACCATCCAATTCAATGGTGATGCCCAAACTACTACATTCAGAGCAGAACAAAATGATTGTGCAGAACGATGGGCGCAACAGCTGTTCTGGCACACGCAGCAGTATGGCAGAGCTACTGATTATTGCTTTAAATAATGAAATTGGCATATGTAAATGCAACATACTGACAATTTACATATGTTGAGCGTGCAGGGCTTCAAGAGGCATCGGCAGAGCAATCGCTATTGCCCTTGCTTCTGAAAATGCTGAAATCATTCTGTCAGCCCGCACCATACCAGATCTTGAGGAGGTAAACATTTGCAATATATTTGTAAATTCGCCCTCTTCTGAGCACTTCTTCCAGCTGCTGTAGAACACAAAAGCGAGAGGCCTAGAATAGAACAAGAACAGCTTGATGAAATTATGAACGCGCAATGCTGAAGTGTTGTAAGACACTGCCTGCCAAATGTGCAATTTCTGCATTCTTTCCTTCTGTTTCCCGTGCCTCACAGACAGCAAAGGCCTGCACCAGCCGTGGCGCACACGCAGTGCACATCGCTCCTGCTGACTGCTGCACTATGGCACAGATTGATTTGCTGACCAAAACTGTGCTTGACCAGTACGGGCCCATTGACATACTGGTATGGACTTGATCAATTGACAGGTGTCCTGATATTTAGGTAAAATTTAATAAGGCGCGTGACGCTGTGTGCCCATACGACGCTTCTATGATATACCTAGGCAGCTTATATTAGGAGTATTGAGGAGAGAAAGTGTGACTTATAAGTAAAGCCATGCACTTGCATTGACAAGTTTCATTCCAAAATTTATCACTGCCCTGCCATCCTCTTGCTGCTTCTCAAACAGGTAAATAATGCAGGCATCTCCACAGGGAGTGTTCAGCCAGAACATGGAATATTGGGGAACCCACTCTTAAACGAGTCTCCACTCGAGGGTAATGCTGTCTGGACTGTTTTTTCCGAGCATCTTCTCTTGATTTCGCAGCATATATTCATTTGTGGTAGCCGCATTTCTGCTGTGCTTTTTACAATGAGCAATAAAACAAAGGTGCTGACAGCTTCGCTTCTCTGTATTCAATTAGCACGTCCGTTTGACGCAGGTGATCCAAACACCTGGAGCAAGGTGATAGCTCTGAACCTTGAGGTACTAAGAACGAGAGATGTGCAATTATCAATGCTCCCTACGCAAACTTTAATAGCTTTTCTATATATGTTGGCTACCAAGCGTTGTTGCTTAGGCAATGAAAAACCTTACACTTGGTCCTGCATGCTGACCAACAGGCCCCAATGCGTCTTACACGCGCCTTTTCTCCATCCATGGCCAAGAAGAAGCAAGGCACCATCATCAATATTGCAAGCATTTCTGGTGAGGATATTGAGCGTGTTGTAACAAAAGAAGAGACTGTGTATACTCAACGGCATGGAATAGTCAAGGGTGTTGTTCGACAAGGGTGAGGAAGTGTTGCGTTGCACGTTGGACTCGACCAGAAATACATAGAAGATTCTTACAACAATGCTGTAAATCGAACACCCCCTCACTGGTTTAGATCTGAATGCCTTTCCTTAATTACATGTTACATGCTCGTAGCGGCATCACTGCAGTGCATGTCTTAATTATCCATGTAGGTCACTGCACTTAACGTAGCCTTTCTTATTTTACTGTAGGTATTGATCGAAGTGGACACATCCCCGTGTACAGGTATAAAAGGGCTCTTTTACAAAGCAGTTCTAGCTTGTGATTGGGAACATCCTATTCGCATTCCTGTGAGGACGGGAAGAAGCTGTCCATAAACCCCTGCCTAGCTTTTCTCTGTTACGTACACTCCATGTGGTTTAGCACAATTGTGTTTGTGTGTTTCTGTGTATCACAGCGCCACCAAGTGGGGCTTGCGCGGGTGGTCAAAGTGCTGTTATGAGGCATTACGTCCACACGGCATAAAGGTGTCCTGCATTTGCCCAGGTATGTGTGAAAGTGACTCACAGTGGAAGTTGCTTTTTGCGGAACGTGAAGATTGTAACTGTTTCTGATCTGGTGAAGTTTGTAAAGAATGGCCTACGATGAAGTTGCTTCGCTTGCACATTCTTTATTGTGTGCTTGCACATTCTTTATTGTGTGCTTGCAACCCACAAAAAGCTCAAATATGTGGATGAAAGTCCCAGGCAAAGAGGCACTTAGTGCATCATCTCCATTTGGGCCTCAATTTCCTGAAGTCTGATGATCTTGAAACGTAAAACAGGGCTGGTTGACACCTCCATGACTGCGTGGCTTCCAGTAAAACGTGAAATGATCCAGCCAGAGGTAGGTGCAACCTAAAACAAAGTTTGCCTTTTTTTGTGCTCGTCCAATTCACATGCCAAGACCCTAGCCTATGTTGGATTTTTAGCATGGTTGTTTGCTTGATGTGCTTCACTGACATCAGTATGGATAAGATACCTGTCACCTCAGGAAAAAGACAGAGCAAAACAAGGTTACATAACAGTTTCAAATTATAGAAAGAGTTGCAGCAAAACAAGGTTTGCAAACCGTTGAGATTTTCTCTCTATGTCCCATATAAAGGAATCGAACATAAGTTGGATAAAGAATAAAAAAGAGAAGAAAAAATAACGCAGATAGTGCAAACGCTACCGGCACGGGTTTGGACAGGATGTTGTTTAGTGTTCTGCACCACCCAATGGATGCAGAGACACACAACATCCCACCTGGAGAATAAAAAACGTAGAGCTTTTCAGTGGGGATCAGGCAAAATCCTGCACACCACCAGGGGTATTGCTAAAATATTTTTGGGGGTTGTGTTCAATGTATTGTCTCATCTATGTGATTTTCGTTGCGGATCTGATTGCATGTAGGCTTTTTAATAAATGTTGTGGCATGTAGACCAGTAACTCCGAGGCTGTGGAGTGGGTTCCTTATGTGGCTGCTCTAAATGGTGCCTGTTGCTCCTAGCAGGATGGTGTGGAGAGTTTTGCGGTGTCCGAATATGCTTAGCGTTATTCGTAAACATTGGATAATGACGGTAAATGATTTCTGTTCTTATCAGGTCTGTGTCTGAGCTCACTGCCCACTAGCTCACTTTTTGTTACAACAGTGACCTGAACCGTTGCACACGTTGCAAGCAAAGCGCCGGAAGAGCAATGGTCATTGCTCCTGACTAGTTATTTATTATTTATCACATGCAGGACATTGCTGAGGCTGTAATGTTTGTTTGCCGCACGTCTGCGTACGCAGGTACGGGGATAAACACGCATGTGCTTTGCTCTACATCTGTGCATCATCATGCTCCCCCTTAACCTGTTGTCCTGCATCTTTGGATCTGTGCACCTGTGCATTATCACACTCCCATTCTACCCCACACTGCGCCCCTCCCCAACGCATATAGGCATAAGCCTGTGCAATCAAAACATGATTCATTCAGCACATGTGGCAATTTGTTACGTTGCCAGCCAATTACACCTAGCATATGTGCATGTGTCCATGTTTGCAGGGCCATATCTCTGTTTGCATTACACCTCCCATCCTTGTTCCTGAATGCAACCTGACAGATTAAATGCGGCATGACTGTTGAAATGTGCAATTCATGCATGTGCAGTGCCCGAGGAGATCGTTGTCCGCACGACCGTCCCAATTCATGTCGAAGGAGTAGGGGAAATTTGATTTAAGGTCAATTCTTCCGAGCTACAAATACAGCTAAAGCGTTTTTTTACTATCGTGTGCATTTTTATGTCTTAGCTTAAACTGCACCACAAAGCAGAATGCTCTTCCTATTACCCTGAAATGTAGTGCTCATATACATTAATGGTACTGAGTGACTGTTGGTGGAGTAGCACTGCAGGGTCAGTGCTGTAGATCTGGCTATGGGACATGAGGCTGGCAATGTTTGAGACAGGTGGTCATCCCTGGTAGACCCTTAGTTTAGCTCTGCAGTTCTGCGCCTGACGCTCTTGCTTGTTTGAGGGAGGCTGGTTCTCCAGTCTCTTTGTGACTTTTTTTATTCCTTCTGGTACTCTGTTGGACCTCCCTGACTAAGCCTTTTTTGTCTGCTGGTAAAGGAGTTTTACGGTACTCGGTACTAAAGTGACTTTCTTTTCCTCAATCATTGTGGGGAATGGTTTTCACTGCCTGCATAGTTTTATTTCTTAGTTAGTGCTAGTTAATATCTTAGCTACCAGGTACGTAAGATCAAGTAAGTTGCTATTGGATACTTCCCCCCCCCCCTCTGTGAAGAAACACTCTGCTAATTCATTTGCTAGATCATTTCTAATTGAAATAACATGTATTTGCAGGAAAAGAGTGAAAGATAGCAACTGTGAAAAATTCTTACAAATTGTACACTATACATTAAGACAAGTTTTACTGGTAGTATGCTCTTTAACCGCAGAAATGGAGATATCAACAGGGATCAGGAGGGTTGCAGAGTGGCTACTGATGAGAGATGGCTAGAACAAAACTGGAAAGGGCATGCATGCAACCCGGTGCCATGAATACTTGGTGCGGCACTTCCCTAATACCGTTGGCAAACAGGTTTGACAGAAATGGGCTTGCACGAGGCTTGCATCGCAGAAAACCTGGGTTCTTTAAAACAGCCCCTCTGCAGGCTCCCCCCGCGGATACCTGGCGGAGGGGCCTGGAACCAGCGCGGGGGGGAGGACTCCAGTAGGGATGTCTGGAATGAGCATGTCTCGTTTTGACAAGTTGCGCAGCGTGGTTAGGAGCCTAGGGACAAACAAGTTTTACAATTACGACGGAAAATCGCTCCAGTCCAGGTTCGATAGAAATCTTGCCTCTCCATTAAGCACACTGCTCCATCCATGGATTTCGAATTGAAGTCGCAGATAAATAAGTAAAATAATAATTAAAATGAATAAATTTTGTTGTTCTGGGTTTTATGTTTTTGTGGCTCGTTTTCATCAACTATATAAAAACGCAATATACGGCAGGCAAATTCGTGGCGTTTAATCTCCTTTCATTTTGTGACTTTTCATTAGCAGCGAATGGCGAACCCGACCGATGCTCCTTTCTCCCCAGTGAACGTGCCTCCTGGTAAGCAGGCTTGCAGACCACACGATATAAGTAGTGCAAGGTTCTCTTGCCTTGCCATGGCTACTACATCTGACCAGCGCATATGTAGCACTACAATTAATTGAGGTACGTACACTTCTTCAAATGCCAAGTGGGCAGGGGCGATCTGTGTGGTGTTTGAGTAAAGAAAGGATTGGCGGATGTGTACCCGCATTGAATAAACACTTATAACATGCTGACTTGGTTGGACTACAATGACCGGCAGCCATCCTGTTGTATACGCTGGCCTTTCTTTCAATCACGAGCAGGATCAGAAGCTGAGAGGGCGGAGGGGGCAAAACTTCTCACAGGGAAGAAATGCCTTGTCACGGGGTACGTGCACAATTGTAAACGAAGCGGGACCTTTGTCTATTTATGTACAGAGAGACATTACATGTAAGCACCCTGCACAATTAAGTGGGCGCCTCATCAGAATGGGGCAAAAGAAGAAGAAGCACAAGCTAGACCATTTGACCAATTTTAATCCATCTTGCTTTGCTGTGCCTTAATTCAGACAGGCTTTCCCTATGCGTCCTTTAAATAACAATGATCTGGATTTAACCCACTGCAGCATCATGGCTCAGATTTAATATGAAACTAAATTTGCAGTCAGCAGATAGATTTAATTACTCTTTGTCAACCGTAGCTGCCTCGTCTTTCCTTCTGTGACACCTGTAGTCTGCCCAATACAGAGGATGGCAGACGGTACTACTAATTTTTCTGCCCTTGCTCTTATTATACTGCATGCCCATGTCCGCCCAATCTCAGCACAGCCCTTTCTCTGCACCATCCAATTCAATGCTGATGTCCAAGCTACTACATTCAGAGCAGAACAAAATGATTGTGCAGAACGATGGGCGCAACAGCTGTTCTGGCACACGCAGCAGTATGGCAGAGCTACTGATTATTGCTTTAAATAATGAAATTGGCATATGTAAATGCAACATACTGACAATTTACATATGTTGAGCGTGCAGGGCTTCAAGAGGCATCGGCAGAGCAATCGCTATTGCCCTTGCTTCTGAAAATGCTGAAATCATTCTGTCAGCCCGCACCATACCAGATCTTGAGGAGGTAAACATTTGCAATATATTTGTAAATTCGCCCTCTTCTGAGCACTTCTTCCAGCTGCTGTAGAACACAAAAGCGAGAGGCCTAGAATAGAACAAGAACAGCTTGATGAAATTATGAACGCGCAATGCTGAAGTGTTGTAAGACACTGCCTGCCAAATGTGCAATTTCTGCATTCTTTCCTTCTGTTTCCCGTGCCTCACAGACAGCAAAGGCCTGCACCAGCCGTGGCGCACACGCAGTGCACATCGCTCCTGCTGACTGCTGCACTATGGCACAGATTGATTTGCTGACCAAAACTGTGCTTGACCAGTACGGGCCCATTGACATACTGGTATGGAATTGTTCTATTGACAGGTGTCCTGATGTTTAGGTGAAATCTAATAAGGCGCGTGACGCTGTGTGCCCATACGACGCTTCTGTGGTATACCTAGGCAGCTTATAGAAGGAGTATTTTGATGTAAAGGTGTAACTTGTAAGTAAAGCCATGCACTTGGATTGACAGGTTTCATTCCAAAATTTATCACTGCCCTGCCATCCTCTTGCTGCTTCTCAAACAGGTAAATAATGCAGGCATTGCCACACGTAGTGTTCAGCCAAAACAAGGAACAGTGGAGAACCCATTCATAAACGAATCTCCACTCGAGGGTAATGCTGCCTGATTGGTTTTGTAGTACATATGCAGTTTGTGGTAACCGCATTTCTGCTGTGCTTTTTACAATGAGCAATAAAACAAAGGTGCTGACAGCTTTTTCGTCCCTGTACTCAATTGGCACGTCCGTTTAACGCAGGTGATCCAAACACCTGGAGCAAGGTGATAGCTCTGAACCTTGAGGTACTAAACACGGGAGATGTGCAATTATCAATGCTCCCTACGCAAACTTTAATAGCTTTCCTATGTATGTTGGCCACCAAGCATTGTTGCCTAGGCAATGAAAAACCCTACACTTCCTGCATGCTGATCAACAGGCCCCAATGCGTCTTACACGCGCCTTTTCTCCATTCATGGCCAAGAAGAAGCAAGGCACCATCATCAATATTGCAAGCATTGCTGGTGAAATTATGAGAAACCGAGCATGTTGTAATAAGAAAAGAGATTGTGTAGACACACTGGCATGGATTAGACAAGGGTGACCAAGTGTTGTATGTTGTCTCGACCAGAAATACATAGAAGATTCTTACAAAAATGTTGTAAATCGAACACCCCCTCACTGGTTTAGATCTGAATACCTTTCCTTAATTACATGTTACATGCTCGTAGCGGCATCACTGCAGTGCATGTCTTAATTATCCATGTAGGTCATCGCACGTAACGTAGCCCTCCTGAATTTACTGCAGGTATTGATCGAATGGGAAGGGCTCCCGTGTATTGGTAAGAAGAGGGATGTTTCGCAAAGCAGTTTAAACTTCTGATATGGAATATCCTTCATATTATTGTGGGACGGGAAAAGGCTTTTCACAAGTCCCTGTCTAGCTTTTCTATGCTACGCTCTCCATATGGTTTATCACAATTGTGTTTGTGTGTTTATATTTACCCACAGCGCCACCAAGTGGGGCTTGCGCGGGTGGTCAAAGTGCTGTTATGAGGCATTACGTCCACACGGCATAAAGGTGTCTAGCATTTGCCCAGGTATGTGTGAAAACAGTGGAAGTTGCTTTTTGCGGAATGTGAAGTTTGTTTTTTGCGGAATGTGAAGTCTGTAACTGTTTCTATTATGGTGAAGTTTGTGAAGGTTGGCCTACAACGACAATTGCTTTGCTTGCGACTTCTTCATTGTGTGCTTGAGCTTGCATCCCACATAAAGCTCAAATATGTGGACGGAAGTCCCAGGCAAAAAAGCACCTAGAGCATCATCCCCATTTGGGCCTGAAATTTTTGAAGTCTGATATTAATGATTAATCTTGCTGAAACATGAAACAGGGTTGGTTGACACCTCCATGACTACGTGGGTACCAGGAAAACGTGAAATGTTCATCCAGCCAGAGGTAAGGTGCAACTTGAAACAAAGTTGGCAATAATAATGTGCTTGATTTGCGCCACTGGCATCAGTATACCAGGATACCTGTCACAAGAGGCTGTAGGAAACATAACTTGAGGACGCTCTTCTTCTCCCATTGTTTGATAGATATTTGGATTCCTGTCGTCAAGAACAATTGATTAGTATATAAATGGGTCACATCAGGGATGTGGGGGTGGGGTGGGGTGGTCCCGCGGTGGGGTTTTGGTTTCTGTGGGGAGGTCTCCAATTTTTTCTGGGCCACTCCCACGGAACTTATAACACATCTTTGGAATTCTCAGCTCAATCTCAATCAACACCCTTTTTGAGCAAATGTTTTGCTGCAGAATGGGTAAAAAGGGGGGTCAGTGGAACATGTCCAAAAGTCAGAGGCACACGCGCTCGGGTGCAGGCTGTGGGGGTGAGTCAAGCCAATGGAGCAGCACTTCATACTTCCAGGATTGTGCCAGCATGAGATAGTCAGTGGAATTTATAAGATTTGGAAGCAATGCGGGGCTGTGGAATCCAGTTATGGGTGCCTTGTAAGTCATGTGTGCATGGCGTCCGTATCTCAGTTTTTGCCCCACAACTCTGCAACGCTCGGGTGGAATATTATTTACAAGGTCGGGTCACAAATGCTAAGAATCTAGATCCTCACAAATCAACTTTGCCCCAAAAATAATCTCAAACTAAGAAGAAGTAGCAGTTGTGAGGACCAAGTATCGTACGAAAAGTATATCATCGCCCCTAAACTTTTTTGGTGGGGCGGTGACGGGGCGGTGGTTTAATGTCTATTTATTTTTAAGGGGGCGGTTGTAGGGCGGCAGCGCAAATCAACGTTTTTGTAGCAGTGCGAGCGATGAGTGGTCAGGAATTCCCGCACTGACCTTCCCTGCACTCCCTGACCCTCCAGCCCCAGCTCTGCTTGCCCCCGCCCATGCACCCCCAGCCCCAGCCCCCGTCTGCACCCGTTGCACCCGTCAGGAAGTTCTAGCGAAGGGGTGTGGTTGCAATGCAAAACTGTAAAACATTTGTGTTTGGGGGGGGGGCGGTTGCACATTATGACCACATAATATTTATGTTCTTCAGGGGGGGCGTTGGATCCATGGACGTACGGTAAATAAAAGATGACTGGAGAGGAACATAGATATAAAGCAAGAGTGATAGAGAAATATCACTTTGCATCACTCCAAGAACTGGAGTTCAAGTGTTACACACTGAGCTCAGCAGTTTCAGGTCTTGATGAGTATGCAGATGGATGTAAAATTTGAAAAGGAGCAAAATTGGTACCCTTTTCGTCTGGGTGGGAGGGAAGTTTGCAAATTAGGGGGTGGGTGGTCCCTCAGGGGGGTCTACCCCAAAAAGTGGACCTGCCTTCCAAATGATGAAAAAGCAGGCTCCTGCCTGTCATCTTAAAAAACTGTAAAAAGGCTAAGAGCAAAACAGGTTCCATACAACAAAATTCCTTGCAAACCATTGATATTTTCTCTCAAAGCCTGAACGTTACGTTAGATAATATTGGTAATGATTTTCTTCTCTTGATCAGGTCTCTGTCTGAGCTCAGTGCCCACTAGCACACCTGTTGATACAACAGTGACCTGAATCGCACATTTTGCAAGCAAAGCGCCGGAAGAGCAATGGTCATTGCTCCTGACGAATTATTTATTATTTATCATCACATGCAGGACATTGCTGAGGCGGTAATGTTTGTTTGCCGCACGTCTGCGCACGCAGGTATGGGGATAAACACGCATGTGCTTTGCTCTACATCTGTGCATCATCACGTTCCCCCTTAACCTGTTGTCCTGCATCTTTGGATCTGTGTACCTGTGCATTATCACTTATCACACTCCCATTCTACCCCACACTGCACACTGCACACTGTACACAAAATCATGTGTGCAATGTGCACCTGCGCCCCTCCCCAAAGCATACAGGCATAAACCTGTGCAGTCAAAACATGATTCGTCCAGCACATGTGGCAATTTGTTACGTTGCCAGCCATTTCTACCTAGCATATCTGCATGTGTCCATGTGTGCAAGGCTATATCTCTGTTTGCATTACGCCTCCTATCCCTGTTCCCAAATGCAACCTGACAGATTAAATGCGGCATGACTGTTGAAGTGTGTAATTCATGCATGTGCAGTGCCGGAGGAGATTGTTGTCCGCACGACCCTTCCAATTCATGTTGAAGGCGTAGGGGAAATTTGATTTAAGGTCAATTCTTCCGAGCTACAAATACGGCTAAAGTGTTTTTTTGTTTACTATCGTGTGCATTTTTATGTTTTAGCACACTGCACCAAAAAAAAACCATTTCTATTACTTTGAAATGTAGTGCTCATGTAAATTATTGGCTAGTGCTACTTGAGGGCTACTGCTATGTAAGATCAGGCAAGTTGCTACTTGATACTTACTGTGAAGAAACACCCTGCTAGCTCATTTGTAGGATCTTTTACATAATTTAAAGAACATATCTTTGTACGAAAGAAGAAGGAGTCAACGATAGCTACCTTAAAAAGAAGGAGTCAACGTTAGCTACTGTAAAAGACTTTTACGAATAGTACACAATACACCAAGACAAGCATTCGTTTTACTAGTAGCTTGTAGTATGCTCTTAAAATAGCTCCAATCCAGGTGTTAGATTATGCCAACTAGTTTAGAGAAAAATAAGGCAAACTCCTCAAATCTCCGTTTGTGAAGACCCGGCTTTTGTAAAGGCTAGAGAGAGTGATAGGAGGAGAGAGAGAGAGAGAGAGAGAGAGAGAGAGAGAGAGAGAGAGAGAGAGAGAGAGAGAGAGAGAGAGAGAGTGTGTGTGTGTGTGCATGTGGATGTGTGTGTTATAATAGTTGGTGCCACACGTTCAAAAGGATGACGTGGACAGTATGTGAAAGGAACCGTGATGCGACTTTGGAGGCACAGCAGGACCAGGTGGTTATTGTACCCCCTTCATTTTTCTTCGAGGTGAAATTTGAGCTAGTTTTCACGCCATCTGTGTGGTGTTTAAGTAAAAGGAAGGATACGGGTGCTTGCACCCGTATTAAGTATAAAATACAAGCCCTTGCTTCTAACCAAGCGCAGGATCAGAAGCTGAGAGGCAGAGGGGTTGGGCAATGCTTCTGACGGGGAGAAAATAACTCGTGACGGGGTGCGTGCGCACCTGTCTACGCCGTGTGCTACATATTTAATATATAAGTAAGATGTTGCTAAATGTACAGGGACGTTACATGTAGGTACCCTGCACAACTGCAACTCATCAAATTTGAGGAAAAAGTTAGAAATATTCCCCCCCCTCAATAAAACTGAAGCTGGCATTTGAAGACCAATTAAACAAGTCTCGTGTGGAGGTTTCTGATTTATATAATCAGGTCTGCACCATAAATTAACACACATAGCCATCATCAATTCCAGCCGCTGATAGAAAAAACTACTTTCCCTCTGTAGTGCGGAATGAAGGTACCTACCTAATCAATTGGCAACGGAAATCACATCTAATTACAGCGCTAATTACAGCCCTTTCACAATTATTCAGCCCTTTTGATGATATAGTTGGTATTTGTAGCCCACCGCATTGCAATTGTAGCCCACCGCATACAATTAGCAGCACCTTCGACCACATGCATGCTCGTAACGCGCAGTATTCGTATCGCGCACGTCAATTTCTGCTCAGCAAAATTCATAATTGAAAACCAAACAGAGCTCTGTGGACAATAGACGATTTACTGCTCATTGCTAAAATTTAGAAAGCTGCAAACCGCAAAGCACGTTGCACGGCAGCTGAGAAATGCTCTGCATAGTAAAACAACGTTTATATTTATAGTATAGATATTAATAAAACCCACACGAATCATTTACACCTCCCGATGAATTGGTTCACTGTCTCAGTGTGTGAGGAGGTGCCTTTTTAGCTGGGGAGAAGTGAACCCAGCACACAGTGCTGAACCCTGCACACCCCTGTCTACCCAGCTGTACTCCTGAGGGCCAACAGGGAATGCGTGCTGCTCCTGCCGCGGCCCAGAATCGGAATCACCACCTCCATAAAACCCTGCACACCAAGTTTCGTGACAATCGGACGTGGTCTGACTTGGGTCCCTCCCCTCCAGACTTGCTTCAACCCCCCCCTTTTACTTGCAAATGTAAGCCACTTTTGAGTCTCTGTGCACACACGACCCAAGCACGGCCTGCAGCGTAATGCTCTGTCACATTTTGCGCAAATGCCATGAGCAAGCGTGCAGAATCATGCTCTTGTGTGCGTGTGATGATTAATCTTACCATTGCGCCTTTGACACATAGTCCCACTGCTTGCCGATAAACTGCGTGTCACTAGCTGCCTGTGTGCCCCGTCCATCAAACACTATGAGCATACCACATGGTGTCTTGTGTGTGGCTGCACATGTCTTTATGTGATCAAACTGTTTTTTTCCTGGCATTGCACAAGGCAGGTGCTCTGGAAAGCTCATCACAAGGTCTTCAAGCTGTAGCGTGCCAAATCATTCAAACCAGACATTTTAGTTTTGAAATGCTTCTGTGATTATCAAAAAGCTCTCACAAAGTAGGCAAGAAATCATTACTAGGTTGAGCCAGGCCGCGGCAGGAGCAGCAGGCAGTCCCTGTTGGCCCTCCCTGGAGGAGGAGTACAGCTGGGTAGACTTGGGTGTGCAGGGAGGCCACCTGACTTTATCAGCACTGTGTGCTGGGTTCACTTCTCCCCAGCCAAAAAGGCACCTCCTCACACACTGAGACAGTGAACCAATTCACCGGGAGGTGTATGGTGGAATATCACGACCAATTAATTCTATATGTTTTACGTCTATGTTAAGTTGATTAATTAAACTAAAGCGCAATGGCCGACGAGGCCACCGCTATCCAGGAAGCTAAAAAGCTGCCGTGGGTGGATCGTTTGGCCCACACCAACTGGAAAGTCAGGAGCGCTGCCTTTGACGACATCAACGTTGCGTGCAACGGGGTTTACGATGAAAACGATCCGTGCTTGCACGAATTCGGTGCGAAGACGCTTGGGAAAGGCTTGCTTAGCAATTGCAAGACTCGTGCACAGCAGTGATCCTGATACATCCCCACAATTCGTTTGGCTGCAGCATCTCTGTTTCCCAAAGCGGTCCAGGACTCCAACGCAGCAGCCCAGGACAAAGCCCTGGACGCCCTGGCTGCTTTCCAAGCCAAGGCTACTGAGCAGCATGTGGCACGGTGGGGGAGATTGGGGGGAAAAGGGATGGGAAAGGGATGGGAGATGCAGAGAAGGGAGGAAGGAACACAGCATAATTGCTTGCAACTACTCAGAGTTGACTGTCAACCCTTCCTTCCCGAGACCCGTCCGTCCTCCGGTATTTCTTCTGCAGGAGTGCCGATAAAACATGCAGTAATATCATCAACAAGGCGCTGGCGGGGAGAATAACCACGGTGCAGCGAGCTGGGGTGGTCCTGCTCAACTATGTGGAGCTGGAACAGGCCCCAACTGTCACGGTACGGCCTGCTCTGAAACCAGCAGCACTCAGAGCTTTAGCAGCGTCACTCACAGTTGTGAGGCATGCAGCTGGGGGGTTTCCAGAGGACTGAACACACGGTTATGCAAGCGTACACAATGCATTTATGCAGGAGAACCTCATCGCTGGCTTCAAGCACAAGGTGCCCAAAGTGGCTGTTGCGTGCATAGACGTGCTCGTGCAAGCCATCAGGTGAGAATGCTGCATCTATTTTGTCCATAGAGCTCTGACTTCAATGGTCAAAGGATCGGAATCAAACGCAGTGCGAAACAGGCCCGATTTTAGTTGTCGGAGGATGGAGCATGCAGCATTAGCGACCATTCATAGCAACTAACCTGCTCTGTGACACTGTAAAGTTGTTTACATTGCATGCACTTCCACGACCTTGCTTCCCCACAGCCTATTTGGAACTAAAGTCTTGGAGCCCAAGCCAGTGCTGAAGGCCCTGCCCCCCCTGTTTGAAACAAAAGATGGCAAAGCACGTGACAAGGCCAAGGAGCTGGTGGTGCGTGTGGCTGCGTTGTCCCTGTGCCTTACTTTGTGTGTGTGTGTGTGTGTGTGTGTGTGTGTGTGTGTGTGTGCGTGTGTGTGCGTGTGTGTGTGTGTGTGTGTGTGTGTGTGTGTGAATGAGTGTGCATATGTGTGTGTGTGTGTGTGTGTGTGAATGTGTGTGTGTGTGTGTTACAACTACGACTTTTTCTTTCTATTTGACTTGTGAGCACGAGCTCTGCGTGCAAGCCTGCTTCTTGAGAGCGTGGAGTGTCGTGGGAGGAAGAGGGAGGGATGTTGATGTACCTGGGCGATAGCCCAGCTATAGCCGGGCCTTCACACACAGCTGGAGGGGGAATTTACATTGTACCATCACAAGGAAATCAACTGACTCCAAACCCACACTGAAGAAGCAAAGCCTGAAAGAAACCCTGCTAAAAACTCTCCTAACAAAAAGGAAGAAAAGAAGCCATGCAGCTGGGCTGTTGCCATCCATACCTGCCAACAAAGACAGCAAGAGGCTGAAGTCAAGAGGCAAGGAAGCAAGAGGGGAAAACTAAACCTCGAGTTCTAACTAGAGTACAAGCATAAAAGAGATGGCTTCCACAGCACAAGCTGTGCCAAAACAATTCCAACTGACATTCGGTCGCAATCGCCTGCAATAACTAGAGTACTTCTGCATGCTGCAGAGTACCCAGCAGTTCTATTCTGGCTCATATCCACCGGACTGCTGGAGGGGGAATTTACACTTGTACCATCACAAGCCAACAACAGTCGGCGAGCGTCCAGCGAGGAGTCTGCACCGTAAGAGCGAAAAATCCACGGCTAATAGACTAAACAGGAATCCCCTGATGAGGAGCTAGCAGCAAATTTAAGACCCCTCTTGGGTCACCTAAGCTTCTCTCCTAAAGGGAGCTTCCCCCTCATGGGACACAGCCCGCGAGGAAATTCTACCCCTTAAGGAAGCTAACAGCAAAACTAAAAGTCCTCTTGGGTCACTACTAGGAAGCTAACAGCAAATTTACGGTGGTCACCACTAGGAAGCTAACAGCAAATTTAAGACCCCTCTTGGGTCACCTAAGCTTCCCCTACACAGCCTGTGAGGGAACTCTACCGCTTAAGGAAGCTAACAGGGACACTAGACTGAGCCTCTACAACCAAAAGGCCCTCACTGAGCTACATGCTCCCTTAATGACCAGCGAGGTCCTCACTGAGCTAGGCGCTCCCTTCTAATGACCAGCAAGGTCCTCACTGAGAACTCACTCCCCTCTAATGACCAGCAAGGTCCTCACTGAGAAACACACTTCCCTCTAGAAGCCAGCAAGGCCCTCGCTGAGACATACACTCCCCTCTAGAAGCCATCAAGGCCCTCGCTGAGACACACACTCCCCTCTAACGACCGTCGAGGCTAACTCAGAACCCACCAGTGACTAGAAGCGTCCCCTAGGAGATGGAGGGGGAGGCCGTTGAGCTAGCGCCCCTGCATTGCCATGCAAAGTGACCTGCCTCTCCGCACTCGTGGCACGCAAAGCTCTTTGTAGTCTTGCTGCTGCTCTTGCTCTTAAACTGCTCTACCAGCTTCCAGTTCATGGAGCAGTTTAAGAGCAAGAGCAAGAGCAAACTGATATTTGATGCCATGCAAGGCATCAAATAGTGGACCAGTTGGGCTGCCGCTGCTGGTGGCCAGAACAGCATATCCTGCTACAATTCATTCGTAGCAGGTCTAATCATGTCTTGGTGGTCATGTCTCGGTGGTCATGTCTAGGTGTTCGTGCCTAGGAGCTGATGTGTGTGTGCTATGTGTGTTCCATATGTGTGTTCACGTCTAGGTGTTCGTGTCTAGGAGCTGATGAGTGTGTGCTGTGTGTGTTCCATATGTGTGTTCACGTCTAGGTGTTCGTATCTAGGAGCTGATGTGTGTGTGCTATGCGTCCCACCCTTCAGCAAGGATCAGGTTGGGCACGCAACACACGGTAATGTTGGTGAGGTCCTGCTTGTAACGTTGAACAGATTAGTGTGTTTTCTTTTAAAAAAAAGCTCCATTTGTCTTCTATTTTCTAAGGTAAGAGGCTTATGAGTTTATTCCAGCCAAGGCACATATGGCGTCAGGAAGCTCTTTCAGCCCAGTTCATTTTTAGCCTCCATCACTTTCGTAAGCTATTTGTCCACATCTCGTCATCATTCGTATATTCGTATAGTGTCGGCCAAAACCATGAGTGTGTATACCTATGTGTATGCAGTATGCGGTGATTTTGAGTCGTGCATACAGGATCAGAGCAGGAAAACCTCCCAAATATTTAGGGTTGGCCAGAACCGTATATATGCTCCGTATATGACCGTATATTTGGTGATCTCCCAGCCAAAAATACCGTAAATACACCGTATATAGGTATATGGTTCTGGCCAACCCTACAAATATTTGGTCATGACGTGTTTCGCACAAAACTGGCCAAACCTACTCTCGTGCAATCGCGCGCCCGTGGCTTGCTGCACCGAACAAATAGCAGTTGCTTAAAAGCCAGCAACGGTGGACGCAGGTGCGTCATATTGCAAATGTATGCCTGCACCAGTACAAAATTTTGGTAGGTAAACTGTGTAC
>Ga0307968_1000332_pt1:25000-32014 | contig 32014 bp, 37 predicted proteins | sample OrgLakmetagen650_FD_201834 | JGI IMG/M metagenome (GOLD analysis project Ga0307968, IMG submission 201834) | Saline water microbial communities from Organic Lake, Antarctica - #650 | ecosystem: Environmental > Aquatic > Non-marine Saline and Alkaline > Saline | place: Antarctica...
CAGTGAACGCATCCTCAATTGCTGTTTTGTAGTGCAGTGTAGTGTGGTTCTGTGTTTACTCATATCCTCAATTGATATGTAGGAGAAGCTCCACGCAGATAGTTCTTACCCGCGGTCAAGGGCAGCTACTGCACATATGATAACCCTCTCTGAACCCTATTTGGTGTGTGTGTATGTGCGTGCGTGTGTGTTGTGTGTTGTTGTGTGTGTGTGTGTGTGTGTGTGTGTGTGTGTGTGTGTGTGTGTGTGTGCTGGTCCGCCTATGAAGGTGACGCTGGAAAAGTTCGGGAAAGGAAAGAACCCTGTGATGAGCGCACTGATCTCTCATACTCTGTTTGGATCTTTCACAGTCTCTATACGTGTGCTGGTGTGCCGTGTGTGTGTGCGTGTGTGTGTGTGTGTGTGTGTGTGCTGGTGTGCTACGCTTCATGTACTGCAGGAGTCGTCCAAGGAGAAGAACCCTGTGATGTGCACACTTGATAACTCATTCGCCCTCTTTAATCTCTCAGTCCCTACACGCGTGCTGGTGTGCCGTGTTGCAGGTGCTGCTGGAGGTGTCCAAGGAAAAGAACCCTGCAATGTGCACACTTGATAACTCATCCGCCCTCTTTAATTTCTCAGTCCCTACACGCGTGCTGGTGTGCCATGTTGCAGGTGCTGCTGGAGAAGTTCAAGGAGAAAAACCCTGCGGTAGGGAAGGCGGCCAACGAGTCCCTCACCATCATGCACAAGTACTGCTTCAGCTTATTGGATGTGGCGGAGACGCTGGCAGGTATGGGTGCAGTGCTTTTGATTTATGTTTTCTTGTGTGTGAATGCATATGCTCATGTGTGTGCGCGCACATGTGTGTGTGTGTGCCAGTTTGTTTCTGGCTTTATTTATGTGATTGCTCACTTGCCATGTGTGTTACGTGTCCATCCTTCCCCCTTACGACAGACAGCCTCGGCCACGCTAGCCCCAAAGTGAAAGAGGAGACTCTGCTTAATGACGCTTGACTTTGTGATTGCTCACTTGCCGTGTGTGTTGTGTGTCCATCCTTCCCCCTTACGACAGACAGCCTTGTCCACGCTAGCCCCAAAGTGAAAGGGAAAGTCTGCTTGTTAACACTTGAAAGCTGTGATTGCTCACTTGCCGTGTGTGTTGTGTGTTCATCCTTCCCCCTTACAACAGGCGGCCTCGGCCACGCCAGCCCCAAAGTGAAAGAGGAGACTCTGGGATGGCTCCGCACCGCGGTGTGTGAGGAGGCAAAGGCAGCCCTGTCTAAACTGGCCCCCCTGCTGCTCCAGCCCGCCTCCAAGTGTGCCGAAGAGGCTTTCCCGTCCACGCGTGAAGCGGCGCTCGCGTTCATGGTGGCCTTTGCCATCCAGGTAATAAGGATCCGCTTTTGTCCGTCCAATGTGTGTGTGTGTGTGTGTTTGTGTGTGTGTGTGTATGTGACAGGTATCTAAAGTGGATGCGTCACACGCCAGCACTGTCAGTTGCACACAAACGCACACACAAACACACGCACTCTCACACACTCACAAATACACACACAAACACACGCGCTTACACACAAATAAACACACAGACACACGCACCCACACACACAAATACACACACACACACAAACACGCATTCACACACGATCTTGTAGCATGGCCTCACGCTCACGCCCATGCGCTCACACTTTATGTATCCCAGTTCGGCAACCGTGCCGTCCTGGCCAAGTTCACCACCAAAATGGACGACACCCGTCAGAAGCGCCTAGACGAAATGCTGTCTGAGGCCCAAGCCGTGGTGTCAGGAGGAGGGGGTGGGGGTGGGGGTGGAGGTGAGTGCATTGCTGTGGAAAATTTGCTGCACGCTTTCATACGCTGTGGTGTTTGGTGGTGAGGGTAGGTGTGGTGCTGCCTTGCTGTGGAAAATCCTGATGCATACTTTCATACGCTGTGATGTTAGGAGGTGGTGATGGTAAAAGGTGGGGGTGAGGGTGGGTGTGGTGCTGCCTTGCTGTGGAAAATCCTGATGCACACTTTCATACGCTGTGGTGTCAGGAGGTGGTGATGGTGGTGATGGTGGCTGTGGTGTTGCATTGTTATGGAAAATCCAATGCACACATAAACAAGGGTATCAGGATGAGGAGGCGGTGGTGGTGGAGGTGGAGGTGGAGGTGGAGGTGCCTGGATGCTTTATAAAAATCTATTGCATATTTACACACACACTGTGGTGTCAGGAAGAGGAGGAAGAGGTGGGTGGGGATGGTGGCGTGTTGCTACAGGAGAATTGGTAAGAGCCCCCACCTGAGGAGCCGCCACCTCAGAGTCATCTGCACTGCCTGCACGCAGGCCTTACACTTACTCACACGGACACACGCACACGCACACGCACACGCACACGCACACACACACCCACTCGCACACACACATGCGGTGGTGGCGCAGCCAGTGCAGCCGCCCCCACCTCAGCCGCTGCCACCTCAGCATCATCTGCACCACCTGCACGCAGGCCTTACACTTACTCACACGGACACACGCACACGCACACGCACACACACACACCCACTCACACACACATGCGGTGGTGGCGCAGCCAGTGCAGCCGCCCCCACCACAGCAGCCGCCACCTCAGCATCATTTGCACCACCTGCACGCAGGCCTCTTACACTCACTCACACCAACACACGCACATGCACACGGACACGCACACACACACGCACTCGCACACGCAGGCGGTGGTGGCGCAGCCAGTGCAGCCGCCCCCACCTCAGCAGCCGCCACCTCAGCGTCATCTGCGCTACCTGCACGTGGGCCGTCGGCAGCGGCGGCTGCACTGGCGGCTTCAAAATCAAAAGGAGTGGGGGCAAGCCGTAACAGCCGCCCCGCCACAGCAAGCAGCAGCGCAGGAGGTGGGGCGGGGTTGGGTGGTGGTGGTGGTGTGATTTATGCATGCTCATGATATCACTGACACTCACACGCACACGCACGCACACGCACATACGCATGCACAACAGCATGGCAGGGTGTGTCTTTTGAGAGACACACACACATGGGCACACGCACACGCACACACCAAAGACAGACATATACACACAAACACCAAACACACACCAAACACACACACAAACATATACACACAAGCACCAAACACACAACCACCAAGCATACACACACACACACACACACACACACACACACACACACACACACACACACACACCAAACACACACCAAACACACACACAAACACCAAACACATACACCACTCACACACACAAACATGTACATACAAACACCAAACACGCATACGCACACGCACACACACGCACACAAATATATAAACACATAGGTACACACAACGTGTACACACAAACGTAGGTGGTGGTGGCGTGGCCAAGTCTGGGAGTGCCAAAGGCGTGACAGCTGGGGGGGCAAAGAAGGCAGGAGGGGGAGGGGGTGCATCAGCCAGCAAAGATGCAGGTGGGCGTGCTCCTGCATGTGTGTGTGTGTGTGTGTGTGTGTGTGTGTGTGTGTGTGTGTGTGTGCGCGCGTGTGTGCGTGTGTGTGAGTGCATGAGGGAGTTTGTGTGCGTGTGTTTGCATGAGTGCATATTAGAGGCAGTGTGGGCGTTCGTGTGTATGTGTGCATGTTTGTGTTTGTGTGTGCCAAGCGTGTGTTTGCGGATGTCCTGTTTAGTGCCTGTGTGTTTATTCCTTTTCCTTGTTCACCAGCAGCCTTTTCCCCATACATGCATGGGGGAGGTCGACAAATGGTCCTTTTGTCCCCCCTTTTTTTGCTGAATTTCTGACTGGGAATTGGATGAATAAAATCTGGCCATATGCTGTGCCATGCTTTGTACCTCAGCTAACTCACAGTTGGTGGCATCCCTGATTTCCTCTGCATCCAAATAAATAAGTACACAAGCCACACATGATTTCCTCTGCATCCAAATGCCTGGGTACACAAGGCATCCATGACTTCCTCTGCATCCAAATACCTGCGTACACAAGCCACACATCATTTCCTCTGCATCCAAATACCTGGGTACACAAGCCACCCATGATTTCCTCTGCGTCCAGATGCCTGGGTACACAAGGCATCCATACTTTTCTCTGCATCCAAATACCGGGTACACAAGCCACCCATGATTTCCTCCGCATCCAAATACCTGGGTACACAAGCCACCCATGATTTCCTCTACACCCAAATACCTGGGTACACAAGCTACCCATGATTTCCTCTGCATCTAAATTACTGGACACACAGGTGCACACACTCACACTCGTCACACAGACACACACATTCACACACACATACACACACATATACACTAGTACGCACATATTCTCACACATCACACATTCTCACACATCACACACACATATACACTAGTATGCACACATTCTCACTTGCACATGACAGACATTGAGGATGAGGCCACAGTGGCCTCCCAAACCCTCAGCAAAGACGAGGCCCTCGTGAAACTGACGGAACTGTTTGGAGAGGCTGCTGTGAAGGGTCTGCAGGATGACCAGTGGAAGGTGTGCATGTGTGTGTACGTGTGTGTGTGTGTGTGTGTGTGTGTGTGTGTGCGTGTGTGTGTGTGTGAAATGTGTGTGTACGTGCGTGTGTGAGTGCGTGCGTGTGTGCGCACGTGTCAGTGTATGTGTGTGTGTGTGACCGCAAGGGGCTGTACTTGGCTATGCACACAGCTACATGCTGTGTTTATGCTGTACCTATGCTTGTCGGTGCAAGGGGCGGTGCCTTTGCATGCAAGGGGCTGTACTCGTGTGATTGCATGGCATGCGTTAGCGGAGGACACGTAGTAGTTAGGCTGCATCTGAAGTGCCTGGCTTGCAGTCTTTTCAGTGCAAGCATGACAGACCATTATATATATAATCAGTTGTAGGGCTGGCCAGGCCAGGCTTGGAAATCTGAAACAGGGCATGTGTGTTATCCTGGTCAAACTTACACACACGTGATCAGTCTTACAAGTTGAAAGTGAACATGCATACACGCACAGAAACACAAACACACACTCACGCATCATATACACTCTCACACACACACACACACACACACACACGTACACACATACACACACACACGCGCACACACACACACACACACACACACACACACACACACACACACACACACACACACGTCTGCAGTCGCGGTTGGACACCATGGAGATGATTGTAGGACGAGTGCAGGAAGGTGCCATGGGAGAACACTGTTCCGTTCTGGTGCAGGCTATGGCCCACTTGCCAGGCTGGGCAGAGAAGAACTTCCAGGTGTGTGTGTGTGTGTGCGCGTGCGTGCGTGCGTGCGTGTGTGTGTGTGTGTGTGTGTGTGTGTGTGTGTTTCGCTCGTTTTGCAGGTCATGGCCAAGCAGTTTGAGGTCATCCGCCTCATGGCCAACGATATATAACTATATAACACGTGCCACATAAATTCGCAGCACAAAATTAATGATTGCTCATTTGTGTGTTTTCGTTCGTTTTGCAGGTCATGGCCAAGCAGTTTGAGGTCATCCGCCTCATGGCCAGCAGTGTGCCAACGTTCTCACGCAGGGACGCGTACGCTGCCATTGTGGGCCTGGTTGAAAAGGTGTGTGCGTGCGTGTGTGTATGCGTGTGTGTTGTTACATGTGTGCGTGTGTGTGCGTGTTGTTACATGTGTGCGTGCGTGTTGTAACATGTGTATACATATGCGTTGTTATATTTTGTATGTGTGTGTGCGCGTGTGGGTGTGGGCGCATGTGTTCTGAGCATGTGTGTGTGATCAGTTGGGTGCACACATGTGCGAATCAAGCTTGATGTGCACGTCATGCCCCAGCTTTGAGCCCCAGGAGCGTCACAGCTACAAAAACAAGGTGGTGATTGCTGCATGCATGTTGTGGATGTGTGGAAGCTCCTGAGCGTGAAGTGTGTGTGTGTGTGTGTGTGTGTGTGTGTGTATGTGTGTGTGTGTGTGTGTTGTGACCGTACTTCCAGGTGTCAGAATGAAATTGAAGGCCCCAGCTTTGAAGCCTTGACCATGTCTGCTCCATGTACGCGAAATTCTGTGCTTGCGTGGAAGCTCATTGTGGATTGTACGTAGGGTTTGCGAGAACTGTAAATATACGCCGTATGTGACCGTATATTTGGTGATTTCTTTGCTAAAAATACGTATATACACCGTACATACATGCATATATATATGGTTCTGGCCAACCTTGATTGTATGTGGGTTTGTCATATTGCGTGCATGCAGGTGTCGGACATGAAGTTGAAGGGCCCCAGCTTTGAAACCCTGACCATCATCGCTGAGGCTGTTGGGCCCCAGTTTGTGGGCACCATGCTCCACAAAAAAGCAGCTGCCCACAAGAATCCCAAGGTGTGTGTGAAAGAGTGTGTGTGTTTGTGTGATCCTGTTTCTATGTGTGTGCATGTGCTTGTGAACTACTCTATGTGTGTGTGTGTGTGTGTGTGTGTGTGTGTGTGTTAGTTTTGCAAATGAAGTAGCATGTGCGTGCCTCTCACACACGTGCACTCAGTGAATAAGGCCGCCCATAGCAAGCAGGAAGCTGGCGCTAGAAACCAAGGTTACCATACCTTCCTCAACAACACCCCGTGCTTTTGATTGCGCCTACATTTAACCAAACTGAAAGCGCTGCTTGTTGCCATGACGGCAGGCTTTTCGTCAGGCGCAGGCACGCACTCTCACCCTTCCCAAGAAAAGAATTGGTTAACTACGCAGGCAGTGAATACCACTCCCCACATCAATTAAGGAAAGAGCGCTGTTGCGAGCAATTTGTGCTGAGTGCAGTAAAGTTTAGTTTGGATTACTAAGGTCTCCAGCCTGGCATGGCTCCTCAACAACTGAGTGCAGCAAAACTCTTCCACCACCCTTCCCTAACAGGTCCGCTGTCACGAGCAATTCGTGCTGAGTGCAGTAAATTTTGGTTAGGATTACAAAGGCCTTTAGCCTGGCATGGCTGCTTAACAACTGGGTGCAGCAAAACTCCCCCCCCCACCCTTCCCTAACAGGA
>Ga0307968_1000336_pt1 | contig 31895 bp, 39 predicted proteins | sample OrgLakmetagen650_FD_201834 | JGI IMG/M metagenome (GOLD analysis project Ga0307968, IMG submission 201834) | Saline water microbial communities from Organic Lake, Antarctica - #650 | ecosystem: Environmental > Aquatic > Non-marine Saline and Alkaline > Saline | place: Antarctica: Organic Lake...
GCCTGCTGCTCCTCCAGCGTTTCAGTGCCCTCCCCCCCCAACCCTAGCACATCACAAACACTGCTGCAGCACCAGGGATACACATGAATGACCTGCGTCCTCCACCTGCTCAGCCAGTACCTTATAACAACACACACCACAAACGCTGCAGCACAAGGAATACATGGTAACACGTGTCCTCTACCGCCAGTACCTTGTTGTTTACACACCACACGCCACGTCAGTGCTGATCAGGTCCCACCTTTGCCTGCTGCTCCCCAAGCACTTTGATGTCCTCCGCCCACACAGACCGAGCCAGCCTCAGGCGCGACCCCACAAATGCAGAAGGGTCGTCTGTGGCTTCATATGACGAGCCATCACTCTCAGCTCCTGCACTAGGCTGGAAGTCTTTGGCTTCACTGGGCAGGGAGCCTTGGGCATCATCATCAGACAGGTGGGCCAACGCAGCCCGCTCTAGGGGCAGGGTGTGCTGGAGAAGGCAGGTGACAGGTGAGGCAGTGAATGAGAGGTTTGGAGGGTAGTTTGTGTATGCGTGTGTGTGTGTATATGTGCGAGTATGCGTGTGTGTATGTACGTGTATGCGTGTGTGTACATGTGTACGTGTATGTGTATGCGTGTGCTTGCGTACGCGTGCGTGCTGTCTATCACCTTATGGACAAGCAGCCGGACGTAGGCAGCTTTGTCTTGATAGTCCACGCACGACAGTAGGGCGTGACCTGTGCATATGCAAGAGCGTGTGTGTGTGTTAGTGTGTGTATATGTGTGTGGCATGTTCCGTCTCAATGTTGTGACTCCCATTCACGTGGAATGACGAGTGAACATTTTCCCAAATAAATTAAGTTGCGGCAGAAGACAGCACTCCTCCTTGTGACGACCCCATGCTCTATGGTAGATGGAGTGGCATCCTAAATGAGTCAAGGAACATTAAATAGCGGTGCATGTGAGGAAGGCCTCCCAGAGGTTTGCCCTTCCTGATCCCCCTTGGTTCATTGTCGCTTCCCTCAGACACCAAAGCCTCCAAAGGGCGCCTACTCAAGGAAACACAGCCTGAGCTTTTCACACCTCTACCCCCTAGTTGCCCTAACCGCACGCAACCCTGATAAGAGATGCAAGTGACCCTGACGTGAGATGGAAGTGTCTAGTATTAACTGCATCCTAGATGGAGCAACCCTGATGTGAGATCAACTGCATCCTAAATGGAAGCAATCCTGATGTGAGATCAACTGCATCCTAGATAGAAGCAACCCTGATGTGAGATCAACTGCATCCTAGATGAAAGCAACCCTGATGTGAGATGGAATTGAATAGTATTAACTGTATCCTTTTCCTCTTTGACGTCTACACCCAAGGTGAAACGTTGCTACAAAGGGTAATCTGACAGATGCCATTTCTGTACTCTGTGCGATACATATATCATATATCCACGTAACACAAGGAGCCATTCCATCCACTCACTCACCATCTTGCCAAAGCTGGCTGCCTGGCTCTTGGTCTTCTAACGGCCTGAAGGCACGGGAGTACATGGAAGCACATGAGAACTGGCACCTTCTGTAGGAAGTACCAGCTCAAATCTGACATCATGTGTGTCGTTGTCCATAAGTAGTTTACGTGTATGGCTAAACACACACTCACATAACACCCAAAGCGGAAGTACGTACACGTGCATTCGCGCACACACACTTGCATATACATACAGAGATAGAGGTGTGTACTCACACACACACACAGATAGAGGTGCGTACTCACGTACACAGATCAGAGGTGCGTAGGCACACACATACACAGATAGAGGTGCGTACTCACACACATACACAGATAGAGGTGCGTACTCACGCACACAGATAAAGGTACGTACTCACACACACACACACAGATAAAGGTGCGTACTCACATACACAAACATGTGCACATACAAATTGTACGATATTTTGGGTTGTGCGCACCTGAACAAGCCTGCCAAGTAGTGCACGTACTGCAGGGCCACCTCCACGGGCTCTGTGTTCCACTGCAATTGCTGGGTCCCTGGTCTGCTCTGATCCTTCATGCTCAACAATAGCTGCATGCAAGCGAGCACAAGCACACACAAAGACACGGTCTGATCCTTCATGCTCACAGGTAAGCACACACAAGCGAGTACACACACATGCATGCACACACGCACGCACGCACACACGCAGAAACACATTCAATCCAGTCATTCAAGCTTCAAAATAATTGCAAGCAAGCAAGCACACACAGTCCAGTCTTCATGCTCAACAACAACCGAACACATATCTGCTACATATTCATGCACAACAACAAGTATGTACGTGACTGGGTCATATACCATTCTATCCGGTGCATATGTATGGCAGAAACTGCGAGAAAGAATCGTACTCACACATACACAGACAGAAGGTGCATGCCAATCGCCAATGAAGGGCGCTTGACTATGCAGATGGAATCACACACACACACACACACACACACACACACACACAAACAAAAGATGCATGCCGATGAAGGGCGCTTGACTGTGAAAACAGCAGCACACACACACACACACACACACACACACACACACACACACACACAAACACAAACAAAAGGCGCATGCTGATGAAGGGTGCTTGACTGTGAAAACAGAGGCACACATACTCAAACAAAGGGTCCATGCCGATGAAGGGTGCTTGACTGTGCAAATGGAGGCATGCAAATACAAACGTAACCGTGGGCATTTGCACTGCAAGGGCGTTTGCACCGCACAACTTGAACAAAATATGTAGCTGGTGGGATTATTGGAGTCTGGGTGGATCTCAATATAAACAAGGGACCAAATATGGGGACCAATTATGAGGACCAGATTATGAGGAGGGAGCACCTCTTGGACATTTGGACAGCAAAGACTACACTTTCTCAGTAGCGACAAAGTTTGTGACCATCAGGCCAAACACGCAGGGGGCCAGTTGATCCCCTTTCTGCAGGAACACACACAAACAGGGGCCATACACTTATACACACACAAGCAATTCAGCGATTCACCAAAAACCACAGCCCCCCTCCTGGTCCCACTTAGCTGGCCAGGGGCAGGGTTCTGAGTTCTGAGGGCTACCAAACACAAACAAGGAATGCCAGTGACTGCAGTGACGTGTAAGGACCTGCAGAAACTTCTCTTACATCTAAGCCAATATCATGTACCCGCAAGTACCAACGTTGCTGACCATGTTTGCACACGTTTAAGCAACTTCACCCCGACTTCTGCCTCCTCCTCCTCCCCGCCTCCCACTCACCCCATCCAACTGGCCAATTGCGGTGGCAGGGTCCCGAGGGTGGACAAACACATACAAGTAGGGACACACACAACAAACACACATACAAGCAATGTCCCGCCTCCCACTCACCCCATCCAGCTGGCCAATGGCAGTGGTCGGGTCTTGCGGGTGGACAAACACATACAAGTAGGGACACACACAACAAACACACACATACAAGCAATGTCCCTCCTCCCACTCACCCCATCCAACTGGCCAACGGCGGTGGCAGGGTCCCAAGGGTTGACTAGGGCGGCCAGCCGCAGCTCTATGGGGCTGTTGGCAGGCAGCACGTTTTGCACACGCCTGACCAGGGCTGGGGTCAGGTAAGGCAGGAGCTGTCCATTCTGTGCGTTAGGAAGGATCATGGAGCGTGTGTGCATGTGCTCCTTTCGTTTGCGTGTGCAAGTGTGCATATGTGTGTGTGTGTGCGCACGTGTGTGTAAGTGTGCATGTGTGTGTGTGTGTGTGCGCGTGCGTGTGTGTATGCATCGCTGCGCACTTGTGATACAGCACTCTGGTAGCTATAGTTGCAGGGTTTTGATGAGCGTGCCTTCCTAGACGAAACCAAAAGAATAAATACCAGTCAGTGATAGACCTATCAATCAGCATTGGATGGATGCAGCTTGTACAGCACATTGTGGCACGGAATGCCAGCTGTTTTGGGCGCTGGTGCTCGTACCTTGATACAGAGCATGGGTACAACAACTCTCTTTGGGTATGCCGGCTAAGAGGAGACAATCTAAATAAAGGTTTAAAAGACAGGGATTTAGGTAGAGATCTAGATAAACAGGTTTGCAGGACAGGGATCTAGGTAGGGATCTAGAGAAAGGTTTGCAGATAAAGGTTTGCAGGACAGGGCAGCGACCGGCCTTCCTTTCTACTCGCCCTTGACAAGGAATTGTGTGGTGCCAAGGAAAGAGGGGAGAGGGGTTACAGTGCACATATGTGGGTGGGACTGCCGAGCTGAGGATTTCAGTTCCAAAACAATGTTGACAAAGAATTATGGTGCCAAGGAAACAGGGGAGAGGGGTCACGGTGCACACGTGTGGGTGGGACTGCCGAACGATTTCAATGCCAAAAGAGAATGTGATGATGATATGTGCAAGCAATGGTGGTGCCACTTCACGCACTAAGGCACATAAAGGAAAGGCGGGAGAGCTTTGGTAAAAATCACGTATGAGTACTCATGTTGAACCTCTGACTACTCTCAGATGCAAAAAAAATGTGAGACAGGTGCTTTCACACAAGATACCACGCACGCACATATTGTACCAAGCACTCAGACCAAACACACTGGCACTCACATCAGGGTCCTTGGCAATGGAGGGGAACATGGACTGCAGCACGCCGAGCTCGGCAGCCAGGGCAAGGCCTGTGGGCACCACAGATACAGAATGTATGTCAACATGTCCATTGCAGAAAAACGTGCTCCAGGATGCACACCTGTGCTAGAGAGTGTTCATGAAAATCTGGGGAGAGGGAAGGAGCACTCCTCGACAGACCTCCTCTGCATTTTGTGTGGTGTAGCAATTCCACACACACAAACACACACACACATGTGCAAACACACATACACGCACAGACACACACACACACATGTAAAAGGTGGGCAAGGCATTGCAGAGCAGCTTGGCAGTGCTACAGGGGCAGCAGATAACAACGATGCGCGCAGTACGTAGCAGCTCAGCGCCTTGCATAGGTTGTGGAAATGTTAGGGCACGCGCGAACTGTGGTACTTTCTGACATTTGGAGCCCATTTTGCTACATGGGCACGCGTGCACTGTGGTTTTTACTGACATTTAAAGCCCATTTCGCTACATGTATCAATGGGGAACTGCGTTGAAGCCCTCACTGACTTATCAGTCGACAAGATGGGCTTAATAAGTGGGAGTCGCACGCGGGATTTAAATCAGTTTAGATCGAGCTTCGAACCAATCAGGTGTGTCCACTTGTCTGCTTATCAAGCAAGCAATCTCAATCAGCCTGGTAGCCTTTACCCATGGAGTATTTGTGCGAGTCATATATTCCGTGAGATCATCACAGGGCATGGCCTACTCAACAAACAGGCAGCCTAGTCACGGAACTCCTAACTCAGCCTATTTCACGGAATTCGTAGTTCGTAGTTCAGCCGGTCAGCCTCATTCACAAAACTCCTAATTTAGCCTGATTCAAGGGACTCCTGACACACAGCTCAATGCCATGCTTCGAGAAATAAGGAGGTATTTACCTCTGAGCCTACTATTCAACATTGGGACAGCTAACGTATGTATTTTGTGATAAATGGTTAGAGTTGGCCAGAACCATATATATACGGTGGACATACGGTACAATTGGCCGTAAAATCACCAAACATACGGTCAGATACGGTGTATATATATATACGGTTCTGGCCAACCCTTGAATAGTTCACTAGCACAGCGCTATAGATAGGGAGGCTGACATACATCACCCTGCTACCATTCCACGCTGGGAAGGGGTGTGATTCCTCACACCTTGCACGTAACAAAAGTCTTGTCCTGCTTTGAGGTGTCAGCACACTCACACACAAACACACACACGCGCACGTGCACAACCCCAAACACGCGCACACTCACACGAGCGTGCACCGACACCCCCCCCCAAAAGGTCACTGTGACCTGTAAGCGTCCGCCAAGAAAACCCCACCCATGGTGACGCTTTTATACAGGTTAACGCCCTCCCTCCCTTACCATAAGGCAGGGCCTCTTTGCCTTGAGGGACTGCTGTGATCTGCTACCAACTGGTGTGACTACCAACTGCTGTGATGTGTGTGTGTGTGTGTGTATGTGTGTGTGTGTGTGTTTGTGTGTGACTACCAACTGCTGTGATCTGCTACCAACTGGTGTGACTACCAGCTGCTGCGATGTGTTTGTGACTACCAACTGCTGTGATGTGTGTGTGACTACCAACTGCTGTGATGTGTGTGTGTGTGACTACCAACTGCTGTGATCTGCTACCAACTGGGGAGTCCGATGCTCTCCCCCCCCAAGTCCAATGCTCTCCTAGACATGACGATGTAATGAGAGTTGCCATTACCACGTAACAAGAACCCAAACCTCCCTCCCTTACCATAAGGCAGGGCCTCATGCCCCAAGGGGCTGCTATGGACAGTGGCCGCCAGCTTGTGCAGCTCCTTGTACAGGCGGCGGTTGCCCAAGTTCAGGGTGCCCCGATTTGTGTCTGCAAGCACAGCGCACGTGACTTTGATGCGTTTGTGTCATGACCTGGCACAGGCAGAGAGCACAGGATTAGTTGATGTGTACATGCGTGCGTGCGCTCGCACAGGCAGAGAGCAAGTTATTTGGAAACATTTGTGTGTTTGAGCTTGCACAGGCAGAGCTCACGTGGCTTTGTTGTATGTGCATGAGGTTGCGCAGGCAGAGAGCAAGTTATTTGGAGACGTTTGTGCGTATATGAGCTTGTATAGGCAGAGCTCACGTGGCTTGGTTGTATGTGCGTGAGGTTGCGCAGGCAGAGCGCACGGAATGTAGTAATAATATGTGTGAGTTGCAAGGCAAACACACCCCCTCCTTTTCATAACACATACCTGTACGGATGTTTCAGCTTTAACTCGCATACATATGTATGTATGCATGAATGCATGTATTGACGACCAGCTACTGACAGCTTTAACTCGCATACATATGTATGTATGCATGTATGCATGTATTGACGACCAGCTACTGACAGCTGCAACTCGCATACATATGTATGCATGTATGCATGTATTGACGACCAGCTACTGGCACTGCAGCGAGCCCAGAAGGCCTTGTGTATCAATGCAGTAATGCAAGCTTGATGTCGAGCACTCCATGACGACTGCACAGTCTGTGATTCTCAGACAGAAATGCAAGATTGATTGTAAGCGCTCCACGACAACTGTGCAGACTGTGATCCTCAGACAGGACAAAATGAGTTTCATCATATGCACAATACAACCTCTCTACGCCTTGACCTTCTGCAAGCTTCCACTTTGGCTGAGTGCCATTTACACTCTTGAAGAGCAGTCAGCGCACCACACACAGATTATGGTAGCAATATTTACGTGCTCACGTGGGTAAACAAATTTAGCAATATGCTTGAACTGTGGATAACGTTATTGTGACCCCCTGGTTCACAGACGCACACGCACGCGCGCACACACACACACACACACACACACACAAACACACACACACACACACACACACACACACACACACACACAACCCCCGCCCCCCCCCCCCTCCCACACACACACAAACCCACACACGCCCACACACACCACACTCCCACAAAGCACATACTTTATGGTTGCACAAACGCACCTGGTGTATCAAATTTGCAGCGGTGTGCGTGCTTCATGACCTCCCTCTTCGTGACCCCTTGGTCCACTGTGAGCCCAAATCCCGAAGCAAACCGCACCGCCCTCAGCACACGGATGGGGTCAGTGGAGAACACGTCTGCGGTCTTCTGGGGGCTGAGACCGTAGGGGGGCATACGCAGCACCTGTATACCGTGTATACGTGTAAGTGTATTGTGTGTGCGTGTGCATGCAAAAGTATGTTTGTGTGTGTAAGTGCATGCAGGAGGAATAATGTAGGCATGTTGCATGTAAGTAAGTGTTTTGTGTGTGTATATGTGCAAGTGTATTGTGTGTGTATGTGCATCCAGGAGGAATAATGTAGGCATGTTGCATGTAAGCAAATGTTGTGTGTGTATGTGTGTGTGCATGCATGCACGAGTACGTTTGTGTGTGTCTGTGTGTGTGTCTGTGTGTGTATATGTGCATGCAGGATGAATAGTGTAGGCATGTTGCATCTATGTAAGTGGGAGAGGAAGGGGCGCGTTTGCAGCACCTGTGACTAGAAAGTAGATGGAATGATTGCATGTGTGCACATGTGTTTTGTCGCGCTTACAAACTGAAACAGTGAGATTGGTCGACAAAGGGGGCGTGCGCAACTAGATCTTGGCAACTCCCCTATGATGGCAATGAGGACCTGACGTGCTAAGAGTCAGTGCACACACATTTGGTGCTTGTGTGAAAGAATCAGTGCACACGCGTGTTGTGCTTGTGTGTAAGAGCCAGTGCACATGCATTTGGTGCTTGTGTATAATAGTCAGTGCACATGCATTTGGTGCTTGTGTGTAAGAGTCAGTGCACACGCGTTTTGTGCTTGTGTATAAGAGTCGGTGCACATGCGTTTGGTGCTTGTGTATAACAGTCAGTGCACATGCATCTGGTGCTTGTGTGTAAAAGTCAGTGCGCATGCATTTGGTGCTTGCGTATTAAGAGTCAGTGCACACGTGCCTGGTGTTTGTGTGAAAGATTCAGTGCACACGCATTTTGTGCTTGTAAGAATCAGTGGTTTATGCTTGTGAGTAGTTTCTATGTGCCCTGGTTCTACCTTGTCTCTGAGGTCACGCACACCTCCAATGAAGTCCAGCACGTCTCCCGTCAAAGGGTCGAAGAAGATGGCGTTGATGGTGAAGTCGCGCAGGCCTGAGCAGCGCAGGGAAAGGAGAAGGGTAACTTTAGTACGAACACTGAACAACAAGGAAGCAGGAGCACTTGATACATAATATGGTATGGATGGTTTCCTCTCGACAGAATAATTAGCTTGCAATAATTAATCTCCAAGGCTTGAAGCAGTGAGCTGTTAACCGAAGTGAGTAGATCAAAAGAGCGACATCTTGGCCTATTGAATATACGTGCATGATCAAGCAGAGATCCTAGGCTTAAGACGCTGTAAAGATAGAGCAGCATACATCAAGCAAAGAGGCCACACTTGCTACGTACCAAAGTATGAATCATACCAACGCCTTTTGTGTTGCATACTAAGATACCAACAAAACATGCAAAGAACTCAAGCATGCCTTCAGTCACGCACGTGCGTCTCAGTGCGCTAATACCAGGCTAAAATAAATTCACACCTGGGCCACAGAAACAGGCAACTGCTTGCTGCCTCGTCTGTGCTACCATTGCACCTAAATACGCACTTCAGCCACAGCTGTGTAATTGCAGATACGCGCTTCAGTCACGCACATGCATCGAGGCACACAAACACGCCCTTTCATCAGGCACATGCTTCTAGGTGCAGATACACGCGCTTCAGTCACGCACACGCATTGCGACACACAAAGCACAAACACGCCCTTCAGTCACGCACATGCATCTAGGTGCAGATACACGCCCTTCAATCACGCACATGCATCGAGGCACACAAACACGCCCTTTATTCGCGCACATGCATCTAGGTGCAGATACATGCGCTTCAGTCACGCACATGCATTGAGACACACAAAGCACAAACACGCCCTTTAGTAACGCACATGCATCTAGGTGCAGATACACGCCCTTCAATCACGCACATGCATCGAGGCACACAAACACGCCCTTCAGTCACGCACATGCATTAAGACACTCAAAGCACTAACAAGCCCTTCAGTCACGCACATGCATTGAGACACACAAAGCACAAACCCGCCCTTGAATTACGCACATGCATCAAGGTAGGCTGACCCCAGGTTCCGATCCCTCACAGGGCCACGGAATTGCGCAAGCTCAAATTGAAGGCCCTGCACAAAGAATTGCGAGATTCTTACAATACAGTCACACATCATTCATATATGCAAAGACCAAGTCAGCTTGAACTCTGTTAGACAATGTAACGTACAATGCAATGTACAATGTAGTCAATGTAGCAAACAACGTAGCTTACGTTGTAACGTACAATGTAACGTACAATGGCGACAATGCACACACAGGTACCGTGCACATGTATTGATTGCAGTCTTGAAGGAAGATTATGAGCTACCTACCACAATTGACAGGTAAGCAGTGCTGTAGAATAGTGTTGAAGACAGAAGACAGAAGACAGAACACACATTGCTGTAGAGCAGTAAGAGCAATTAGCAGATGTATCAACAATGCCTGAATGCCTGAATGACAAAAAACAAATGTTTGCAGTCGCCAAAAACGAGCCTCAGCATGAGTCACAAACACAAACATAAGCACACGCATACACACACGCACACACGCACACACACACACACACACACACACCTGCCCAGTCAGCCGTGCCATCCCTCGAGTCAGCTGTTTTGTAGCGTATTCATACATCAGGGTGGGCACCTGCAGGGCATGGTACAGAGTACAGAGGCACGCTTCTCAGAGATGGCCTTGCCACTACAGTTGTCATTGCTCGACCTAATCATGCACACAAGATATTTACATATGCCAGCTTGAGCACATGCATTAGCGTGCGTACAGCTATATCACATGCTTGTGTAAGCACGCCCTCTTTCTCACCTGTGTTTGCACGCTCGCACTGGTGGCAATATCGATGTCCGCACTGGGACGGCCAAGCAAGGCGTCGCGCACCCAGCCACCGCTTATGTATGCAAGCTCGTTATCGTTACGCAACCTACACGCACATACACGTTTTTCATTCACGGCTGCGCGTATTCGTCATCATTAGTACACAAGAAAGGTAGCAAGTTGCCGTTGAACACCTGATTTTGAGCGATGACAAAGCATGCTTTCTCCTGATGGCTCAGGGTCACGCAGATTTTTGCACAGTTTGGGTGAGAATGCCGCCACATACTATGGGTGAGAACCTCGCCATGCACTTCACATTTATGCCTTTGCCTCTCTGGTTATTCACAATGTATAAGCAGGTAAATATTCGCCACTTTCACAAACCTGGAAATGATCTCGATAGCTGAACCCAGGAGGTGCGCCTGCTCAGATCCAGGGGTAGCGTTGATGGCAGTAGCAGCCGCGGTAGTGGCTTCATGCACCGAAAGCAGAGGTGACTTGGAGCTACATGTACTGTTTTTGGCAGCCCTGCAGTTTGTCAAAGTTGTGTGTTGGAACGGTTCTCATAAGCTGAGTCATTCCTCATGCTGCGGTACACAACTTGTTTGTGTACAATCTACACACGAGGTAAAAACCTGATGTCGATTCAAGCACACAATACCTACATACAGCAAGCACGTGCGCAAACGCACATGCACAAGAATCATAAACACAGTGCTCGCATTACAGCCCTTAACAAAAAGCACACACAAACAAATTTGATTACAGCACTTTTGATGTCTGTGTGTGCCCTCACGTCGAGGGTTGCCATCCTGGTATGCGGTACACCTCCAGAGTGCAATTTCCACGGCTCAGCGGGTTGTGGGCCTGGGGTTTGTTGGTGATGGGGTGGATCTCTGTCCTCAAAGGTTCAAGTGAGGCTAGGCGGGATGTGATGGCCGCTGCTTTATCAGGGGGGGACGCGCTGCTGTGGGCGCTGCGTTGTGCACATGCTGCAGCAGACAGCAAGCACGGAAGGAGGGGGTGGCTGGAGATGCTTTTTCCTCTCTGTCTTTGCAGAGCTAGGAGGCAGGAGCGGGCCACAGAGGGAGGGGGCAAAAGGAACATATCCTTTGATGATAGATTGAATTACCCCCTTGGATTACCCTTATTGGTTTAGTTTATTTTTAGTTATACAAACACAAAAGTTTCAGCATGAGTGTTTCTTCCCGGATGCATGCAAGCTCAATTAGGGCGGGATCCCGTACCCCCCCGAGCATCCCTTCTCGCACCATAAAAGTTCCTGGAGGCGTGCATGGCCAAAGCAGGAGAAGGAGCGGCTTGGCTGCTCCGCAACCGAGAACACAGCTAGTTGTGGCCCGAGGGGTGAGTCTTTTGATCATACTCAGACAGAGATACAAGTGCTGGCAAAGCTGCAGGCCTCTCTGCCAGGGCTTCTTGTGCCTAATGCATGCCCCATCCTGTAGATTTCCTAGTGTGAAATCTTGCCTGGCATACAAACATACACGCAAATTAATACACACACACACACACACTCATACACACTCATACACACACATACACACACATACATGTAAACACACACATCACATACACACTTAACTCACACACACACACGCATATGCACACGCACGCACCCACATGTAGCATACACATACAAATTACGCACACACATGTTAACTTATGCACGAGTAGGCACATGCGCAGATGCTAGTACTATTTAAACGCAAATGCAGTGCTTTCTTGGTTGCTCACACTCTTAAACTCCCTTATGCTATACCTGACCTGATGAGTGGCACCACTTACGTACCAATTCCGTATCCACATTTGTGCTCTGTAATCTGTACTCTGTGCTGCAGTTCCTCGATAACCTCAAGGAAAGCATAGGGGTCGGTGTGGGCAAGGGCGGCAACAACTCGTACGAGAGGCCAAGCATAGAAAACATGGGCCTTGACTACTATGTAAGTAGCTTCCAAGCCTCTTTCTGGCCTGCGCAACGTTGCTGTGACCTGGCCATGGCCATCAGACCGCACGATGTCACATGAGGAAGGCTTATGCTTGCTATAGAGGCGGGGCAAAGAAGGGAAGAGGCCTTAAATGCACGCATTCCAGCTTGTTACTTCACGTTGTTACAAAATTATTAAACCCTGGTGGTATCCTGCGCGCAGGACAAAGATGAGGTGGAGCACTACTTCAACTACATGGGCTGCCTTGCCACTGAGGGGACTTACGACAGGTACTTGAGCTACAGACGTAGACCATGGGCCACGTGCAGGATTGGCCAGAAGCATGGATCGTACCATTTTTTTTGTTGTCTGGAGAATCATCCAGAGGGGGGACACAGAGGCCCGAAATGGGCATGCTTTTCAAATGACCCTAGAGTAAGGGCCCAGTGACATGCTGCTTTCAAGCTTAGTGGCTAGATGAGGGTGCTGTTTGAAGCAGTTGAGCTTAAGAACAGTAAATCACAAGGCATGTGTCTCATTGGCCGTGGCATGGTCACCCCACTTTTTGCTGCCAGAATTGTAACGGATCGCCTACAGCACACCAATGACAGGCAAGCCTGCCTCTCAACACCCAGGGGTTGAAAAGTCCTCTTAATATGCAAAGATGACGGCATATTCATGAAAAAGGGACCCTTTAATTAGTAAGATGTTCATAAAAATTTGCCAATTCCCATAGAAAGCAGATGAGGGTGTCTTACGTTAGCGTTAGTCCTGTCCTTTAGTATGCAAGGCGATTTGACTCACTCTAAGCACACGCTCTGGTAGCTTATCATGGCAGCTTCACTTTGTCGGATTGGTTTCAATTTAGAGGAGTTGCATGGAAGTGGTTACCCCTTGAGAGCAAAAATAGAAGTTTGACTTTCGCCCAGTGGTTGCCCCCACGGGTGGCACACCCAACAACTGCGCCGTTTAGTTTTTTTGCTATTCAATGAACACCATTGCCTCCCCCAGGTTGCACACACACAGCTCATAACATATTTGAGCCTTAATAGCATAGAAATTGGCAGCTTGGATAGGGGCCTGATTTGCACCCATTTTGCCGCAATCTAACAGGGGAAAGGCCAAATTTTTTCTGGCTCCAATCCACCTGTACTCCAGCAAACAAGGCTTTTTTGCATTATGCTGTAATACTGTTGTACCAAAAATGGTGCTGAAGGTCTGGATGGTGTATGCTGGGGGGGGGGTAACCTGACAGTATGTGAGTGTTGGTACGAATTTAGGTGTATCTCTCTGCATCCATTCCTACTACGCTGAATGAGAAAACCATCTGTAAGCTTGACTTGGCATCAACTTGCCAAATTATGGTTTCTGTGAGGAACGGTGTCGTTCCAAACAGGTTACACAGCAAACCTGAGGGAGATGGGAGAGATATGCTTGTGCAAAGAGTTGGCACAGTACAGGCCATGTTTGGGTGGGCCAGCCGTGGGGACAACCCAGTGCCCTCCCTCTGGGAATCTCTTGATGTACGAACGATAGCATACGCCCCTGTACCATTTCTTCACTCTCGATGGGCAGCGCATTTGCGCTCTTTGCACAGGATTACCCCATCTTTTAAGGATCAACGAACCCACGTTTAATTAATTGCTGTCCACATGGAACCTTCTTCCGATTGGATCTTTAAGTTCTCGTATGAATGTTTGTTGCTAATATTTTGGTCATCCCTGGCCACGCATTTTCATCTCATGGGTGTGAATGTACGTAGGCGTTCGAACAAAGCGGAGGCAAAACATGCAGCCAGCTTGAAAACGTTCCTATGATTGCCGTGTTACTGTTCATAATCCTGCTCAGGATGAACCAGCTTCTGGAGCAGCATCACCCGGCAAACGTCATTCTGCTGCTGGCCAGCAAAGAGAACGATGACCCAAAGGTGCGTGGGTATGTCTGTTATCAGCTACGCAAGCAGTGTGCATTAGAACCTGGTAGCGTTCTTTTAACTGTTCAGACAAAGGATCTGAAACTTGTAAAGCAGTCTGTGACCATCCTTCATTTGTTTCGCTTGAGGTTGAGTACGCCTGTCTCTGTGGCATTGTTGAACCTGGGAGGAGGAAGCTAGAGACTGCTTTTTAAAGGATGCATACACAGAAAAGTGAGGATTTGACGACAGGCCACTTTCCTAGTATTGGTTGTAGGTCGTCCCCATGCACCCCCCCCCCCCACCCCGGGCAAATAGGGCCAATACCCCTAAATTGGGCATACCTCCCCAACCACTCCACCGTTTTGGGAGCTGAAAGTTGTGTTGGATAGCTTAATTTTTTCTTGCTTGCCTGCAAAGAAAGCAGGCGGAAAGACCCAGTGGGTGGCTCGCAATAAAATTTCATAATATGTCACGCTACAAATACAGACACTATTGCTCACACTCTGCACCAATCCAAAGGAATTTTATATGGAGCCAGAAAAGCACAGGCGGAAATTGATGAATGTCATGCTACATAAATCTGCACCATAATTCAACCAGGCCACCGATTGGTCCCATTAAAATTTTAATGTAATTGATACTTTGGTCCGCAACTCTGGGCGCAAAAACAGGGGGAAAAGTCGCAGCAGGTATGGAGCGTCAGCTTTTCCTGCCTTTTCCCCCTGTGTCCCTTGTGTGAGTGCCTCCCACTCGCCGGCTTTCCCAGTACCCCTGCCCCAAATTCGACCTTGCAGCAATGTTATGTAACATTTAAATTGCTTATATCCTGAAGCAGAGGTCGATCAGGGCAACTTCAAATATGCACCTTTTCCCTGCCAAGGTGGGTGCAAAATACGCCTCCGGGCTCCACATAACCCCCCGGAATGCCGAGTTTCCAGAAAATGTCATTGGTTTGATATAACATTAAGTATCTTGCATTCAGATGAGGTATAGGGGGCTTTGAATTGGGTGAACAGCTTATTGAAACTGTTTGGCGTGGGGACAACCTGTAAGTAATGTATAATATGCCCTATTTTTTCTTTCATGTGGTGGAGGAGTTGTATGGCACCTACGCGGCTCATTTCCTCCTTGACGCAGAGGATTGTTTTGTAATTTCGCTTTACCTTATTAACACGCTTGGTTTGCACCTGGAATGATGTATAATCATTAGGGGGCTGTAAGAGTTTCCCCGCAGGATCCTCTTTATTAGCTCCAAAGCAGAGCCTTAACACAGACAGGCCCAAACCAGTTATGGTGGCCTCAAAAGGCGAGCTGTGCAAGAACAGCTCCATGCTACCGACACTCTCCGAGAGCACCCTCCTCTCCCCTCTCCCCACTTCCCCACCAACAGACGGCTAGCTGTTTAGGCAGGCCAAGACACCAGCGCAGGACGAAACCATGCAGTCCTCTGCCATTTCAAACGCACCACAGAGTGGCTGCGGAGGTAACGTGTATCTAAAGCCCAGTCCTGGGTTTCCTGCATCTCCGCCTGCGCGGCCGCAAGCTGGCTGCCTGCTGCTCCTTTGGCTGGTGTCGAGAAACACCGTTAGTGCGTGAGTCTTAGTCAGTGCAAGCGTGCACGCTTGCACCTTTTCCAGGGGGCACTGGACGTGGAGGTGCTCATGCATCGCCCCACCACGCTTTCACTGGCGATAATAAGGGTGGTGTGGAGAGCAGCGGAGGCTCCTTTAAGAAAGTGCATAGTGACTGAATTATGCTTGTGTCTGCACCAGACATGCTCTTTCCAATACTGTTATCAACTCTCATCAGAAGACGGCGCATCTTTGTCTTATATTATTCAAAGCCTTTTCTTGGCAGTCTTCTGTTCTGACTACCGTCCTCAACATTTTTGATATGTCCCCCCCGCTCTGCCTCTTGTTGATTTGCAGATCGTTGAACTATTGTCTGCCGGGGCCGACTTATCTGTCAAAGACAACGTCGGCAAATCTCCCATGGATATAGCCACCAAGCCTGAAGTGCTTGATATCATGAAATCTCACCTCGCAAAGAAGGCAGGGCAGGCCTCTTCGTGACGAGAGGATGAAGCCCTTTCTCTAGTGCTTTGTAGTAGTTATACTATCTGCCCTCTTTGCTTTCCTGTCTAATTATACTGGTCAGAAAATCATTATATTTGGTGGCTGTGATCCTAACCTGCATCTGTGCCACGATAAGGTTACATCGCTAAGTATGCCTTAGGGGCATCTGAGCGGAAGCTTGGAAAAAATCCTGCATTTGTGACAAGCTTGTGTAAGAGGGTCATTAAAAGAAAAGGAAAGACATACTTTTTGTCAGATCAAAGCCAGTTCTGTACATCCTTGCCTGCGCACTCTCTGCTCATACTCGTGCGCTTGTGTCTATTTCTGCTAGTGTTACTCATCTTTGGTTGGCTGCCACACCGCTGTCCCTTCTTCCCAGAGCTGGGACTGTTTACAGAGTTTACATATAAAGCCTTCCGAAGTCAGTCAAAACGTGTGACCTGCTAGGCTGCGTATGTAAAACATGTGATAAATGTTGTTGTAGCACCAGACTTGTAGCACCTACAAAAGAACCTTTAAAAAGGGAAAAAAGGCACACCGCTATTTGTGACATTGCAGCACTTAACAAATTCAGTAATAAATCAAGCATCTGCAGCCAGGACCAACCGACCGACTGCGTTAAATCAAAGAGGGGGAACTATCTGTATGTTTTGGGCACATGAAAAACATGGACTGTTCACACTGAGGATACCAAGAATGAGGGATGCAAATATTATCATACACAAACTCATGTGTGAGGAGCAGCACATGCACAACGAGAGGATTGTGGAACATAAAACCTGGTCTGACCAGGTCAAGGTTCACAAGGTTTACATAAAAGGCCTTCATTAAAGAAGTGTGACTGCAAGCCTGCTCATATGAGCAAGTAGTTCATGGAGGAAAAAACAAAGCTTGTTATTGTTCTGGCTCAAGAAAGTAAACACATCGTGGGCTCTTGTTGGGGGAAAAAGAGGTTCATATTTCCTGCGGAGCGAAATCACACGGGGATGTATTGGTGCAGTGGAAAAGAACATGCTGCTTATCTTGGACATCATCAGTATCACACAGGTCACAGATTTGGGAATTACTTTAATTCTATGTCGCTGTCTCAAAACGTAGGGTGTGAACACGAAGTCTGAAACGAGCTGCACTGCGAATGACATTACGAGCAGGTTGAGAAACATGTTTTTGGGAAGGATGTAAGGCAAATGAGTGACCAGAGCCCTTTTTGTAGGAAGAGCACACCATCATTGGTGATAAGTATGCTGTTGTGTTCTTTCGAATGCGTTCAGAATAAGGTGCCCAGTACTCCAAGTGTCTGTTCCTGACGTCTACGACAAAACAGCTGAGATCAATGGGTTCACAGTTTTGCAGATTCTGTTTGAAGTTTGAAGATATATGATTGTGTCAGACCATCCATGGCAGAAAGAATATGGGGTGACCAGCAATCGTTGGACCATGTATTTAGCTGCATATTAGCATGTAAGACCTTTTCATTATGTAGCTGTTAAATTTAGTCTAAGAATTGTACAGCCGCATTGCCGCGCAAAACCAATTGAACTGAGGGGTTCCAGTCCACACTCGCACATGACACACCATGAAGGCGTGGTGTCTCTGACCCCCAACATCCTTTTCAACACTCCCGACAGCAGCCACTTCTGTAAGGGACAGTCCATCTCTTTGCCTTGTTGAAAGGAAGGAGCGGCCTGAATCTGACTCGCGTACGTCTTGAGAAGTCATATTTACGTGTGTTAGCATATTTATGTTTCTGAACAAACTCTTTGACTCTGAACGTGCCTGCCGTGAATGGACGAAGTGCTGCGTCAGCAGCGGTGTTCAGATTGATCTGCTTGTCGCACACCATGCCCGAATATTTGAACGAGTCTGTGTAGGGGAGCAGTACACCGTCAAAGTACGTACAGGAGAAGGGGCAGGTTTTGAGAGTTAGAGCTGAAGCGCAACACCTCTGACATTTGTGTGTTGACAGTGAGAGACTTCCTTTCAGCGTAAACTCTCAGCTTGTTTATTAGCCTGGTATGCAAATCCGCATGTTCATTGGAAGGGAGGGACAGGTCATCAGCAAACAGCATGTGTTTTTTAGTATAAATACCAGTGAGCGCACCCTGCGCCCCATCAGTCACGCTGTCAACAAGGTCGTTCAAGCAAATGGAAAACAGTAGGGGGGAGAGGGGGCACCCTTGTTTCACACCAAAAGATGGCTGAACAGCCGCTGATTTATCCCCATCCAACAGCGTATATTCATCAGCATTTTACAAGTTTTCGAGGATGGACAGCATGTGGGTGGGCATCTGGTTCATACGAAGGTGGTCCCACATTTTGCTTCTGGGAATGGAGTCGTATGCTTGTTTGAAATCAATGAAGGCTGTTTACAGCCGTTATGAGCCCCTCTGCATCTTCTGTGCCGCATCGTTCAGGTGTCGCAGGATACACAGCGGGTGCAGCGTGCTTCTGCCAGGAAACGAATTTTAATTGTGAGTCCGGGGTCTTGTCGTGATGGGTACACCAGTCTTGGACCGTGGAATGTAGCAAATTGGCGTAAAGTCTGTACAGTGTCCCACTCACCGCAATCATTCTATAGTTCCCTGGGATCGTACTAACCCCTTCTTGTGTATAGGAGTGAGCTTTGCCTTTTTCCAAGACCTGGGGACGTTCGCTTTCGTAATGAGCTGGTTGAAAAGGGCAGCGATTTGGGGGGCAAGCACGTTGATGTTTTCCCGCCCTCTCAAGTTGTTTGGGCACGCGTTTGTAAGCACATTGTATGAAGGCTGGAGTGATTGTGTCAAAACCAAACATGGTGTTCATATTATAAATGTGAGTGGAAATCAACGTGAGAAGCTCATTGTCATCTGGCATTGGAAGGGATGAGGGGCAGGAGGCTGTGCATTGCGCCCTAGGGAGATCTGGTGATCCACGGATGACACTGTGCCTGTCCAAAGGCTCACATTTTTCTGTTGTGTGATCTTTGCGAAATAAAATTTAAAGATGCGTTGCGTCTGGAATGAAACAAGCATGGTCTGGTTCATCACTCACTGGGACTGTATACTCAGACATTCTCGGTCTCATTGTGTTACACGTAAATAGATTAGGCGCTTCAATAGAAATCAGAGACCTTTCATGATGCAGGATCTCTTGAAGATCCCCTCCTATGGTAACTCTTAAGATGCTTACATGTTCAATTAATCTCCAAAATTACCAAATCCAGAAGATAAAGGTTAACAATAAGATTGGCACATCGATCCAGCTTATTGATTGAACAAGACAAACAATTGATTGAACAAGACAAACAGAAACTCACAACTGTCAAACTGTCAACCAATTAACTGCTTGTCACAATTTCTTGCTACCAACGATTGGGCGTGACAAATTCTTGTCCTTGTTTTCTTGAGAGGGGGTCAGAGAGCTCTGTGTAGATAGGCATACGCACAGCAGGCAGCACAACTTCCATTGCTGTTTCTCTGCTGCCAATCAAATGAGGGGGCAGTGGTTGCCACGGATTAGCAACAATTTGAGAAGAAGCTGTGGTTTGTGCAACCAGCTACAAAGCTGGGACTTTTAGTGGGAGAGACGCATCTAATTCGTCTTCGCGCTGACAAAGCTCTCACAAATTAATTCGCTTGCCCTCACGATTTAATTATTTTATATTATTTCAAAAAAGCATCGAACTCCAATTGAACTTCGCATTCGCACTAAAATTTGATTCAGGACGGTCGTTTCTATTTTACAAAAGGCTCCATTCGTTTTATATTTGCGAGCCATTTGAGCGCAGAATCCGTCTGTCGCTCCGCCCTCCAAAAATTCACTCCTCCCCCCCCAGCCCGGCAGTAGGCTTCCTTGCCGCACGATGGCTGCTATGGATGCACACCTTGCACCTGACGTTGAAGGGTGGGTGTATGTGTTCTTGATGAGTGCTTGCAAAGACTGGGCTTTTTCCTGCCGACAGCTGCATCAGGCTGCCGCCGCTCCACACAACACAGAGGTCTTGCAAGCCCGCAAGCCCCTGGTATGCAAACAGGTGGTTTAACAGTTTTTCCTGGTAGAACTGAGCTATCACTCCAGCTGTGCTACCTCTTTTCACGAACAGGAAAACATTCGGCTGAAAGGCGGCTATTGTAAGAGTCGTCTGTTCACATATGCGCACATTACCAGACACCAGCTGCAAGCAAATTTCTACTGCATGTCAATCCAACAGTCTGGGCCAAATTATTGGCTTTCATTCAGCCAGAGAGCCCTGTTCCGCTTCAGCAATGAAATTGCTATCTAACATCCACACAGCAGCGCGACACATTGCGTGCATCGCCGAGCCTTCTTTTCTTACCTTCCATCCTGATTGCTTTTGCAGGCAGGATGTTCATGGAGAGGAGGAAGAAGAGTTGGAGGACGACTTCCAGCCTATCGAAAAGCTGCAGACCCTGGGAATCAACAACGGTGTGTGCGTCTGCTGCCTTGTACTGCTCTGATAGAAATGTGCACACACCGAAAGAAAGTGGATAAACAAAGGCCATTCTGGTTGAGCACATCAGCTCCAGTGCACCACTAGCTTCCTCAAGCATGCTGCTTGTGCGAGATATTGCAGTAGAGCATTCGATCAGACGGGCACCATGCTTGTTGATGATGTTGCTGTTAAGAATCAGATGTGTAGCTCACTGGGACCTGAGTATGATCACCACTTGAATATCTTCCTCTTGCCTATGTCTCCCTCACAGGCGATATCAAGAAGGCCAAAGAAGCAGGCTATCACACCGTGATGTCGTTCATCATCCATCCTTCAAAGGTGCAGCTTGCGTCAACCAAACAGCTGATTAGTACATATCAGGCACCTCCTACACTCTCATTCCCCAGCTAGCTGTTTGCAAGCAGCATAACAGAGGATCTGAAATGTTGAGTCTTTGCTGGGTTATTGGGGGTGCAGGCACTTAAGCGCTCCTTTGCTTAATTGTGCTTGCAATATAACCGCCTCAAGCATCGTCTTTTGTGGTTTCTTTCTGGTCACAATCGTGGGCAGCTTCTATGCTCATTAGCTCGCTAGTATAAATTATTCATAACAATTGTGAAGAATTTACACCTTTCGCTTGAACGTGGCATCACAGATGCTGCTTGCAATTAAGGGCCTGAGCGAAGCCAAGGTCAGCAAAATGGTGGAGGCATGCAAACAAATGACGCCTGGTGCTCGTTGGAGGTGTGCCACTGAGGTGGCTGAAGAGGTGAGCCGTGTCAGATGCTACCTAAGATCATCCTCAGGGGCATGGTGTGCAGCTCACCTTGTGGCTAGGCAGTAAAGCTTCTTTTGTTACGTGGAACTTCCGAAGCAGCTTTTCATGGTGCTGACGAGCCTCTCCTGCTTTCTAAACAAACACGCAGCGATCTCGCCAGATCGTCAGGATCACAACGGGCAGCAAAGCCTTGGACGAGCTGCTGGGTGGGGGCATGGAGACCAAGTCCATCACGGAGATATATGGCGAGTTCCGTTGCGGCAAGACGCAGGTATGACCTAGTTGAACGGTGGGTGGGTTGCTTAGCCTAGGCTCAATCTAGGGCAACGGCCTGAAAAGTGACCATGCAGGTATGTTGTTAATGTCGGTCCTTGCAGCCGGTGTAAATGTGTTATTGTCCCACAAAAACACTGTGGTTACCATCACTACAGATCTGCATGACCATGAGTGTTTCCTGCCAGCTGCCTGTCTCTGATGGAGGGGGCGCTGGAAAGGTGAGGGTCATTTGTGCACAATTATGGTAAAAGCTTCAAGCTCGAAATCGTTTAATAGTTCATAGGAAGGAAATGGATAAATGGATAGCCGTCAGTAAAGTATTTGGGTTGCTTTGTTATCAGGATCGATCAGCTTTTATCCCCCTCTTCCACTTTCAACCATTATTCAGGTCGCCTACATTGACACAGAAGGCAGCTTCAGGCCAGATCGCATCATCCCCATTGCCCAACGCTTCAATCTGGACGCCCAATCAGTGCTGGGAAACGTGAGATCAAAGAGGACTTTTTGACATCCAGTACCATGTTCAGCTGGTGTTGTACCGATCGTGTGTGGATAGGCTTAATTAAGTACCAGCCAACAAGTCGAGTATCCCCTTCTTGCCCTCCTACAATCTGCAGATAGTCCATGCCCGCGCGTTCAACTTTGAGCACCAAATGGGTGAGTTGCCTGCATTATAAGCCTGACAGTGAGCTGTCAGCTTTGGTGTAACAGTGCATGCTTTGGTGGTATGCACTGTTACAGATGTTGAAATAGAGACCCGGAAGTCTAGAAACTCCTCTGTGTGTGTGATGCACTTCCTCTGTATGTGTGTGATGTACTTTCTCTGTGTGTGTGATGCACTTCCTCACCTTTGCTGCCTTGAAAACGATAACTGTTTTTTTCTTTATGCACACAGATCTCCTTGTCTCTGTCGCTGCACTAATGGTAGAGGTGCGATTCTTTGTAAAAAAACAGCTTACGGAAAAATAGGACGAATGCCAAATTTGAATGCAGTATGTTTTGCGCAGGATTGAGTAGATATGCAGTTGAATAGGACAAGGCTCTAAATTCTCTGTTTCCATGCCCTTGTAAGACTGGTTCAACAAAGCAATGAAACAGCTGCAACAGCCCTGTTTCTGCAATTCCTTTTCAGGACCCCTTCAAGCTCTTGATCATGGACTCTCTGACCTCCAACTTCCGCAGCGATTTCTGTGGCCGGGGGGAATTGGCCGAGCGGCAACAGAAGCTGGGTCAGATGCTTAACAGGCTAAGAAAGGTAAAAGATGGGCAGGTGTTGGCTCCTGATAATAAGTGTATATGTTTGTAATTCCTGAATAACGTGTGAGTACAGGGCATACTTTACATTCTCCATCAATGAAGTTTCATTCCGAGACTTGCTTTGTCAGCAGTTTTGGCTGCTACAACTCACCAAGCCTTTTTGAGCGAGAACGAGCTTCCTTGCATGCTAGGTTTAATTGCAATAATGTGCTTTGCATAGCTGTCTGCTGTCTTTGTCGCTCTCTTCTCAATCCTGTTTTGGTATTTTTCGCTCATTTACAACTGAAGTAGTGCATTATGTGTGCACATTCTGCCGCCACAGATCAGCGAGGAGTTCAACGTGGCAGTATTAGTGACCAACCAGGTCAGTTGCTTTTTAGCAGAAGAGTGTAATGCTTGATCAATCCAATATCATAATTGGGAGTCTTGTTTATATCCACCAAGAGAAGCTAGGCTACAATTTACTCATGGAACAATTCAGCACTTCCCTCTCGTAGGTTGTCTCGGACCCAGGTGGTGGAGCCATGTTTGTGTCCGACCCCAAAAAGCCAGTTGGTGGACACGTGGTAAGGAAACAATTTTGGCTGCCTGTCTTGCTCTTGCACCACAGACGGTTAGCGTGGATGTACATTCAAGGTGTCAAAGGTGCAAATGCGCTTAAAACAGCCAACACATCCAGGCTGCATTGTTTTAAACTATATTGGTTTCACCACCATCATCGACACACACTCTGCAGGTCGCCCATGCTGTCACGACGCGCTTGTCCCTGCGCAAAGGCAAAGCTGAGCAGCGGCTGTGCAAGGTTGCGGAGAGCCCTTGCTTAGGTGCGTGGCACAAAAGTGCTCATGCTGAATGCATCACAGCAAGTACCTCGCTGACACCTGTTTCGAGGTATTTTCTTTATTTTTCTCCGTCTCGTCATGTACACGGATCAATTGGGATATTTATGCTTAAAGCAAGTTTACAGCTGTCGTTATGTGCAGCTCTCTAGAACAAAAACTGATTGCAGCCCAAACGTTAGCACCCTCTTTTTGTTGCAGTCTTTCAGTCCTCCCTAATGTTTTGTCCGGTTATGAGTATTTAGTTGTTTTGTTGTCCTTTTCCTTAGTTGATGTGGGAGTGGTTTTTCACGGCCTGCGTAGTTTTTCTTTGTTTGTTGCCCAGACTGTGTTTCTGCGTACTTTGTTTGCAGCTGAAGGCGAGGCGTCCTTTCAGATCAGCTCTGGGGGCGTGGAAGACTATAAGGACTAGACAGCTACTTTGCTCGATGCAACTATGAGGAATGCTACTATGAGGTCGTGTATTATTGTGCTCTGAGCATCGAGGCCCTTTGACTGCGATGAGCTGCTTTGGACAAATTTATTGTGTGTTCCTCATTCTATGTCGGGATGTTAGAGAACGTTACCAGACTGGCTTACCAGGCTTACTAACTCGACTACCAAGGTAGTAATAAACGGGCGGTAAGCGACTGGGTTACCGACCTGGAAGGCAAATAGTAAGCGACAGGTAACGGTGTTTTCCTTCTAAAATTCAAACGAATTTGAATTTAGAAGCTGGAGCAGTAGGCTAGCTAGCTTACTCAATCAGTAACTATAGAAACTTAGCAGTAATTCTTACTTGTATCGTTTCAAACTACCTTGGTGCTTGATAGGCGGTTACCAGCAAGCAATGCAGGTCTTTGCCTCACATGCCTCACCAGCATAGCTTACTATTAAGCCAGCATATTTACTGGCTTACTGCTTCAGTTACCAGTAAGTTACGTAGCAACCGAGGCTTACTAGTCTGGCTTACCAGTAAGCACAGATCCTAGCCAAACATGCCTTACCAGTATGGCTTACTAATAAGCCAGCTTATTTAATGGCTTACTACTTCAGTTACCAGTAAGCTACGTGATGACCGCGGCTTACTAGTCTGGCTTGCCAGTAAGCAGTTCAAAAATCGCAGAAGAATGTCAAACCCTGGCTTACTACCTCTGCTTACTAGAAAGTGATTAGTAAGCGGTGGTTACATGCTGACATGCGACTGAGCTCCAGGTCTGATGACTGCTGATCTTCCCATATTTTCTCAGCCATGACTGGTCTGGTACAAGAGTACAGGTTCAAAAAAAAGCTTCGAAACCGTGAACCCAGTGCGCTGACCTCAGTAGTTTTGTCCTTCGCTCCCTACCTGTGATTTGTGTGAGGCTGATGATGATGTTTAGGATGAACAGCATGCTATTTTCCACTGCACACACCCCCATACAGTGTCTCTTCGCAGGAGATGGTATGAATCCTTATTCTCAGAGGCAAGAGCACAGGATGTCGATACTATTTTGTACCAGAACAACAACAAACTATTTTTTTCTACATAAATTGTAATTATTATGAGCAGGCTAGCAGTCGCACGCTTTGACTGAAGGCCTTTCCTTGTAAACCTTGTAAACCTTGTAAGCGGTGGTTACTGTTAAGCCTTCTTTTTGGTACCCAGTACCAAGGTGGCTCCTTTTCCTTAATTGATGTGGGGAGTGGTTTTCACTGCCTGCGTAGCTTCTGCCTTTTTTTATTATTTATTATTCTAAATGCACTTAGTCACAGGCACCTTATCAGTGTAACAATAAGATAAGAAAAGTGAAAAACCACTCCCCACATTAACTAAGGAAAAGGAGCCACTTTGGTACCGAGTTTATATATAATGTTATTCGCCTCCCTCATTTTTGGTATCCTCAGTGTGACAGATCCATGTTTTTTACGTGCCCAAAACTCACAAATGATTCCCCCTCTTTGATTTAATGCGGTCGGTTGGTCCTGGCAGATGCTTGATTGTTTACTGATATTATTCAGTGTTGCAATGTGCCCTTTTTCCCTTTCCAGGTTTTTTTTTGTAGGTGCTACAAGTCTGGTGCTACAACAACAATTATCCCAGTTTTTACACGTTTTACATACGCAGCCTAGCAGTCACACGTTTTGATTGATGGTTCAACTTGTAAACCTTGTAAACCTTGTACCGAGTACCGTAAAACCCTCCACCAAAAGAAAAAGTAAAAAAAGATCAATGGGGATCAAGAGGGTTGCAGGCTTGGCCTGACACCGGCTCTTAATGAGAGTTGATAATAATGCTGGAAAGGGCACGTCTGATAAGGACAAGCTTGGCAGCGTGCGTAGTTGACAGAATGAACATGAAGCTTGGAAGCAAGTTTTTTTAACTCTTTGACAATTAAGACCAAGCTCCTTATTAGGCCCCAGCGTGTGATTGTTCATTTTTGGGTGCTGTCTGGACCGGCTAAAAGGAGTGCTTTTCCTAAGTAGTAAGCTTGCGGTTTGCAGGATTCCTGAAATGTATGCCTTTATTAACATAAAACTCGTCTCCCTCTAATTCCATAATCTATGTACCTTGAACTCTAATTCTCATCTTGAAGCAAAGTGATATCGCTCATAACACACTTGCTTTTTTATCTGTATCTCGAATTTTTCCATCTTTTTACTTTCTTGATCCTCTTAACCGCTTCTCCTTTTAAGTGCGAGTTTAAATTTATTCTGCCTGTTTCCTTCTAGTCTGGGAAGTTTTGAGGACCCTAGGTTCGTAGCGGCTGTGACTAGACCTTGTAAATAATTCACCGCCATCTCACGATGCAAGCGAAGTAGAACAGAGAAAGATTCACATGTGTCAAGGATTGATTCAAACATGTCAAGCAATTTGATTCGGGTCAAATCAACCAGGTGGTGCAGTTAACGGTAAGTATAACAAAACCGTAGGCATGTAGAAAATATAATCAACTAGGCGCAGGAAAAGTAGAAACATCATAACATATTACTACTATGCATGTCAACCTTGGCTCTTCTCAACACACTGTACTTCCTCCCAGCTATGCACATAACAAACTCCTCCTTGCTTCGATTCAGGATGATGGCAAAGCTGCACGTAGTTTGGCTTTTTGGTCATCACTGAGATTTCTAGGGAATGACACCTCAAATTTGACAACCAGATCACCTCGCTTTCCAGGTGTCTTGCTGATAGGCATGCCCTCGCCTCCTATGGATCGTTCCTAAGAGGAAAAATTGAGAATTAAATAGCGGTTATGTATCATCCTGCATGCACGAGGTGGAGAATTTAAACACAAAGAGCACTGCAGCACACCTGGCCGGGGGACACGATGTCTCGTAGCTGTAAGGGCAGTGCCTTGTTGAAGTGTGGAATCAAGACGCTACCACCCGTGAGTGCGGTGACGAGAGGTATCTGTGATGCGTGTGTGTGATGCAGTGTGTGTTTGGCATGCTTGTTAACAAGATGGCTAGCACAGATCTCTAGGTGTCGGAGCCATTCCCACAAATACAATTGAAAGTGGGTGCCATCAAAGCTGCCGACGTCTGTCAAGGTGCAAGTGATGTAGTGCTGGCTGTGGGCCTTGTGCCATGGAACAAGTTAGGTACCAAGGCAGAGAAGCTTTCACGATTTTGTGCATTATCGCTCTTATCGCTCTCTGAGAGGGACGCTTGAGCAATGTTGTAGCAGAAGATACGGTGTCGCCTTTCATGCTTACCGACACAGTGGTATGCAGGTTGTTGCCCTTGCGGGTGAAGCGGGGGTGCTTTTGCTCCTTTATGATGAAGACCAAGTCAGAGGGTGCTCTGCAGATGTGAAGGATAAAGTCAGGGGGTCTTGTGTGATTGCCAGTGTCAAGAAAGTGGGTGAAACAAGTGCAGATAACTTTTGAGATAAAAAGGTGCAAAATGACAGGACTACATGTCGTACTCCTTCAGATCAAAAGTCTTTCTATTAAATAACGCAACCCTCATCCACAATGCCTCAGGCTCAAACATGAAAGTCTTTAAATTATTCGTCTTATCACTCACCCTCCTGGACGCTCATCTCCTTTGCCCTCAAACCTGCAGAGAACGCGTGGGAACGTCATGTAAGGCTAACACCGTTGTGCAAACAAGCTTGGCAAGTTGGAACAAGCTTGGGAACAAGCCAAGAAAGTTGGCTTGTTCCAAGCGTCGCTGCAAACAAAGAAACCACAGACTGCTGCTCAGCAGCACAAGCAATCTGCTTGATTGCTGTGCTATAACACTGCTCTCCCACGATCATCACATAGTCACATTCAGTTATTAAGTACACATTCAGCTATCAAGTCACATTCAGCTATCAGGAAACATTCAACCATCAAGAAACATTCAGCTATCAAGTACACATTCAGCTATCAGGTACACATTAAGCTATCAGGTACACATTAAGCTATCAAATCACATTCAGCTATCAAGTACACAAGAATGCATGTCAACATTACTAACGGCATGCACTTTCTGTAGTAAGTGTTCTTTATTGTCCGTACGGTACGCGTATAGCTTTTTGTGTGCCAACTCACGTGATCCTCGTGCCCTCCTTCCACCCAGGCTTGATGGCGATCTCTACCACATCTTGAATGGGGACCATGCGTCCTGAGCTGCCGTCCACAATCCTGCGGGTAACCTTCAGCTTCTGCACACAGCGCAGAGGAACAACGAAAAAAGACACTGTCAAGTAATTGGGAAGAGGCGCGGCAGCCAACCTGTGTGCACGTGTAGGTGCAGGTTAGTTTGCAGCAATGAAAATTAGGAGGGAAGCAGAGAAACATACAGAAATTTCTGCCACTCGTTGTTTGGCACCTTTGCTCGAAAGAGACCCTGGCTGCAATCAAATCTTTATGAGCCAACTTCTCCAGCTTATTACACAGCACTAGTCAAATCGTCTGAGAACCAAGGCATAAGAGTGCAATAGAAGCAGGATCTTTGATCCCTGACACAAGTTAGCCCCCAAAACAGGTTCTTTCAGCAAGTGCTTACAGGAGGGGGAAGCACTATGTTGCTATTTAAAGGTGACAAGGATGGAAATACAGGTCAACATGATAACACAGATCATGTAACAGCGAATCCCAATCCCGTTGCCAGTTAGTGAACAGATAAAACCATACATTATCAGGATTACAAAGTTTATCACTGGTCCTTTTGTGCAGAGTCAGAATTAAATCTGATAAGCCCTCTTCCATAAATTTCACGCTGACAAGACACACATACAGAACACACACTCACCTTGGTGATGCCAGTAAACAACTGCTCAAGGGGGACAGGGAGCTCCACTTCCTGCTGCTTTGGTCCCCTTCCTCGCGTGCCCTGGTCGCTCATCATATCATCCTCCCCAAATCCTGGGCCAGCAAAGAACGACGAAAACCCTGGCCCGCCGCCCATCCCCCCAAACATTCCACCCATGCCGCCCCTACTTCTGCCCCCCATCCCAGGCATACCCCCCATGCCGCCCATACCCCCCATGCCCCCCATGCCGCCAAACAGTTCCTCAAAGATGCTGTTTGCCTGCGTGGGCATGGGGGTTGTACAAAGGGCGTGCGTTGCTTCCTCTGTTTGCTCTGTGATTGGCTCGGCGTATGGAAAATCTAGGCAGGCTTTAACCCTCCTCCCAAATTCACAAAAAAAGATATGGTACCCCCCTTTGTAAAACTCCCTTACTGGATACAAAGTGATGGACAGCAGGTGCAATGTGTGCTGGAATGAGCACAGAATGGAGCAAAGTAGTAAAACATTCAGTTCCAAAGTGATCAAAAAGAAAGTGCCTCTTGCCGGAAGGTCCTCTTGGGAGAAGGCTAGCAGCAAACACACTTAAATCTGATATAAAATATAAACGCTGGTCTATGTGACACGCAACTAACCCGTTGCATGCCCTTTTTGTGCACAGCTACGAGGTCTCAGGTTTAAATGCAAGGACTTGGATGAGAGGGGGGAGGGAGAAAAGGAGGAAGGACACAAGGCAGGCAGCCACGTGCACAGCAGGCGTACCATGTCTGGAGAGAAAGAGTAGCCTCCCCGGAAGCCCTCTGGCCCTCCTGCTCCACTCGGAGGCACGCCTCCTTTGAGCCCCTCCTCACCGTATGCGTCGTAAATTTGCCGCTTCTGGGGGTCTGACAGCACATCTGCACGGTGTTGATGAGGCACATAAGGCAGCAGGGTTATATAGGGCTGGCCAGAACCTTGTATATACGGTACATTTGGCAGAGATATCACCAAATATACGGTCACGTACGGTGTAGTCATGCGGTTCTGGCCAACCCTTGTTGTATACAAAAGAGAGTTTAGGTCAGGACAGACGTGTATGGGGTGCTAAATTCAAAGATATAAGGGCCATACATATGCACCTTGTCTCCCACATTTGCATGTCAAAACTACGGGACGCTTCGCATACTGGGCTGGCTGGTTCAAATTATCAGAGCATTTACTATACATAGTTGCATTTGGAAGCTATCTGCGTGATCTGAGAGCAACACAGAACAAGATTGATGTTTTTACACTGCTTAGCGGGCCAGAATGTCATATATCATTATGAGGGCTTGGAGAAGGCTCAGTATGCCTTCTCCAAGCCCTGCTCGTCTATGAGCCCATGCACGTAAAGCACACATCTACTGCAACCCTTGCTCACCATACGCTTCCCCTATTTCTTTGAACTTCTCCGCCCCTGCTGCCTTGTCTTGCTCGCTGCCCTTGACCTTGTCCGGGTGGTACTTGGTGGCAGCCTGTACGACACACAAAAACAGCACGTCACTGACACTGTTGCCATGCCGCTGCCAGCACCTTGGAAAGTAAATGAACAAAAAGCAGCTGTACCTTTCGATATGCCTTCTTTAGATCATCAGGGCTGAAGTCCTTGGCCAAACCAAGCTGCAATACGCGTGCGAGAGTGTAATGTGGGATTTGGATCTTGATTGAGTTCAAGTATTCTGTGATAGTGGGTTTGTGCGTGTGTGTCTGTGCGTGCGTGCTTACGTGCATGCGCAGACGTGCGTGCGTATATGTGTGCGTATACGTGCACATTTGCGTGCGTGTCGTGTGTTTGTATGTGTGTGCGTCTGTGCGTGCTGTGTCTGTGTACATGTGTGCATGCGCCTACCATGGCATAGTAGTCTTTGCCCATTCTTGAAGGGAACACCTCACTCTGCGAATTCCACCCTGCAAAATCAAGCACGTTCAGGATTCAGGCTTGATAGAGAGGACTGGTATATTGCCATGCATGCCTCAACACAAGTGAATCCAACACTTTTTTGGAGAATTCACAGTGAAGAGTTCAAGACAGTTCTCAGTTTTGTGTTTTTTGGAGCTGATGACCCACAGCGTTGTGTGCGTGCCCGTGCTCTTGCACAAGTTCACAGGTGCTGGAATGCAGGAATGTTGGGTGCTGCAGCAGCAGTCCGTAGAAAGCCTAGGAAGTGCAGTAGAAGCATCCATCGGCTTCGGAGCGACGTTACCGCTTCCAAATGTCGCTAAACAGGAGCAATGCGTGCCTGTGACTGGGATGCAGGCACAAAATTAGCTGTAGTGTTTACCTGCACGAAGGTCGACCTCCTAGATCGTTCGCCGAAGCATGTATACAACTCACCCAGGCGCCTGAACACTAAATATATTACAATATAATAATAACAGCCTTGTTTTTTTCCAGGAAGAGCCGAAAACACGTGCCTTGTCAGCAACTTTCCCACCTGTCAATGTATATTAATAACATCGTATAATAAATCAAAGACAGTCATGCAGCAATTCACACTCGCTGCACAACCAAGGCTTCTGCGCCTCAGCATTGCAGGCAGCCGACT
>Ga0307968_1000337_pt1 | contig 31823 bp, 39 predicted proteins | sample OrgLakmetagen650_FD_201834 | JGI IMG/M metagenome (GOLD analysis project Ga0307968, IMG submission 201834) | Saline water microbial communities from Organic Lake, Antarctica - #650 | ecosystem: Environmental > Aquatic > Non-marine Saline and Alkaline > Saline | place: Antarctica: Organic Lake...
GAACCCCCCCTTCCCTAAACCCCCCTTCCGGTGCCCCCACCAGGACAAAAAGGGTACCAATCTGCTCCTTTTTCAAATAGGCATCCATCTGCATACTCATCAAGAACTGAATTTGGAGCGTTGCAGAGTTATGGGGGAAAAGTTGAGATACGGACGCCCATGCACACGTGACCTACCAGGCACCCATAACTGGCTTGCACAGTCCCACATTACTTCCATTTCTTCAGAATTCCACTGACTATTTCATGCTGGCACACTCCCGTAAGTTTGGGGTAAATTGCTGCTTCATTGACTTGAATCACCCCGCGGCCTGCACCCGAGCGCGTGTGCCTCTGACTTTTGGACGTGTCCACAGCCCCCCCCTTAACCCGATTTGCTCAAAAAGGGTGCCAATCGACTGAGCTGGAGATTCCGATGATATGTTTAAAATTTTGTAGGAGTGGCCAAGTAAATTTTTGGAGGGGGGGCACGAGGGGGTCAAAATAACTCGGCCCCCCCCCCTCCGATTCGACCCATACATATATCAATATCAATCGACAGCTCTCGACAAGAGGATTCCGTATATACAGTTTTTAATCGATTTGACACGTGCCGTCCAAAGATTATGCTTCCTACACCCTCCTGGGGCCACTTTCACAAAATATAATATTTTTTAGGATTCCTTGGCTCGAGCCCGTTCGATTGGCACCCTAGATGGGTGATTAAAGGTGGGTGCCTGGTCATAGAAATGCATGGAATGCCCCCAAGTAGACCACGGGGGTGTGTTCAGGCAGAATGCCAGCAATTGATTCCAAACTTGCAGTTCACGTATTGCATTATGCATAATTTGCATGAATGAAGTAAAACAGTGCTTTGGCAAAGGTTTTGGTTGGATTTGTGCACAAACAGGTGGTCAGTGCAAGAGTGTGCACATATCAGTTTTTGCTCTATTACTCTTCAGGTATTAATCAATTTGGCTAGAGAACCGTGAAGCAGATAGCTGCTTACATTCTGAGCAGATTGACACCCTTTTTAGTAGTGTGGGGGGTCAGGAAGGGGGCTGGGGGGGGAAGGTCATTTTGGGCCGGAGGCCCAAAATTTACACGTGACCGTCAGGAGTTTTAAACAGCCTCCTGTCAGCATCATTGTTTTCCCCCTGCTGCTGCACTTTTCTTTGCACCGCAGGCCTGAAAAAACACCCGAGGACTGCAGCCTTATTCACCAGCAAAACAGCAGGGTACAAGTAGAAGCGGGGGAGTCGGGGGCACGATCTCAGGGGCAATCTCACGTCCATCCCTCATCCCTTGATGATGAAAGGGGGGAAGCTAGAAACAATGTAGAGAGGATTGCGGAAGAACGAGCCAGGAGCGGAACAGAAGGAAGGGGGACAGCAGAGCATCTAGATGAGCAAGTGAAGCTACAAACGTGACCAGATTTCAAGTGCATACACTATTGTTATCATTTTGCAAATGATCTATTCCCTTGTATGATAAATTCCCCCTTTTCTTCGTTTCTAAGGATCTAAGGACACTCGAGTTAATTCTCACAGGGATTGATCGAACATATTTATGGTATTTAATCTGTACATGAAATAGTCCAAACCAGTTACACATGGCCTGAAACACCTGAAGGCTTGTGTGAAAAGGACATACAGGCTTCTGCTCAGGAAAGATGCTTCCCTTTCAAGACATATACAATCCGCAAAAAGGCTCTGGGCGGAAAGCTGGGCATGTCGTGCTCCCCCCCCTTCAAGAGCAAGACAGGAGGAGTGCCCCAAGTGGAGGAGATGGCAAGGTCGGCATCCCTTACCTCTCTCAGGGAGCTCAACTGAGCTCAGCCAGGGAGGAACGTTTGCAGCAGCTAGAGCAGAGGGTCATGCTATCGGAGAGGTTATCTACAAAGGTGGGCCACCAAGTGATGACTTGAAAAAGTATGCACAAAGACACACCCGTAGACATAAACACAGTAAACTCTAAAAACGCACGCACACGGACGTGCACACACACTCGCATACAAACATGTGCACACATACAAATAATCGCATATTGTGCGTCGCACACACATGCACACACACATAGATACGCACGCGCACACACCACACGTGCAGCACACACGCACACACGCACACACACACACACACACAATCATACAATCATACATGTGCGCACAGATAGATACGCACGCACATGTAACACTCGCATGCACACACACATGCGTACACGTGCACACATACATGCATACACATACATGCATACACGTGCACACATACACGTACACACACTCAGATACGCACGCCCACACACCACACGCGCACACACTCAGATACGCACGTGCACACACTGCACATGTGCACACAGAAACACAAGTGCACACACCACACACGCACGCACACACACATCCATGCACACATATGCACGTACGATTTCACACACGTACGCACACATTTGCACTCATACACACACAAACAGATACGCATACACACATGTGCACACATGAATGCATACACACACACGCACGCACGCACACGCACACACACAGATACACACGCACACACACTACACATGTACAAATGCAGCATGCAGCACACGCACACACAAACATACACATATACACACGCACATGCAACACACACATACACACTCACATGCACACACATGCAGCACACACAGACGCACATCCAGATCCTCACACACACACACACACACATACGCATATGCACACGCATACACTTGCAATACACACGCACGTGCACACGTATATGCACACGCCTACATTTATACGCACATGCAACTTGCAACACACGCATGCAAACGCATGCAACACACACACGCAAACGTGCACACAAAAACGTATATACATGTACACACACACCTGCACACACACACGCACACACATACACACACAAACACACACACATACGGAAACATATGCATGCGCATGCAACACACGCACGCACACACACGCACACGTTTGTTCGCGTCACATACAGGCAAGCAGTGCATACACTCTGCAGTCAGAGGTGGTGGCATCGCTTGCTAATGATCTTAAGCTTGTTAACGCACAGCTGAGCGGCATGCATGTGCAAAACGCACAAGCAGCTGCAGGCAACGGTGCTTCTACCCAGCAGCGTCTCTTTCTGGAGCAGCAGCTGCAGGGGATGCGGGCAGACATTCATGCGCAGGTGGGAGGAATGCATGTGTGTGAGAGAGTGTGTTTGAGTGTGTGTGTGTATTTGTGTGTATGTGAGTGTGTAATTGTGTGTGTGTGTGTATGTGAGAGTTTCTGTGTGTGTGTGTGTGTGTGTGTGTGTGTGTGTGTGTGTGTGTGTGTGTGTGTTTGTGTGTGAGTAGGAGGGCAGTTGCCCATTAGTACCTCAAGAAGCATCTTCAATGTGCACCCTCGTGTTTGCAAGCTTCTTAGGCGGATAGGCGGCTAGGTTTGCAGCACTTACAAATACACGTGCAAATTCTCACATGAATCCCCTATGCCCACATCGTTAACTCGAGTTGTCCTGAACCTTCCCCTTATCGTGGGCTGTACAGGGGGGCATGCTCGTTCATACCCAGAACCAGTTGTCAGACGCTCACAAGAGCAACACAGATCTACGTAACCAGGTGAGCTGTGTGTGCTGTGTGTGTGTGTAAGTGTGTGTGCGTGTAAGTGTGTGTGCGTGTAAATGTGTGTGTGTGTGTGTGCGCGCATACGTGTGCGTGCAACTCCACATTTTGCATTCACAAGTAAACTTTCGAACCGTCACCGGCATCCTTCTCAGGAGGTGAACCGCTAGGCCACAATTTTTTTATGAATGCAAGCATTCTGTGCAGCATGTGTGAACTGGCCTCATGTGTAAACACACGTTTGAACTGCAATCTGTGCACACGTGTAATTTGCATCACGTGTGAATTGCTTATGACTGCAAGCAAGATGTGCATCACGTGTGAATTGGCCTGGGCTGTATGTACCCACCAAATCAGGCTGTTTGTTTTTAAGATTTTTCTGAAAGGAAACAATCGTTATGAGTACATAGGTGTGCCGGCCCTAGTTGTGCGATACAACATGCACCACAGATAGAGTTGGCCAGAGCCTTGTATATACACCGTATGTGACCATATACTTGGTGATTTCTCTGCCAAAATAACCGTATGTACACCCTTATACACGTACCGTGTTTTTCACACATGTATGGTTCTGGTTAACCCTATCCTTCGCGCACTTTACCTGCTACCCAAGTGTCCATGTTGTGAGGATGAGGTAGGACGTGCGGCTGCACATCGAGCAGCAGCAGATGCAGCCCTTGTTGTTTTACACATGGGCCTATCCACCTTATAATCACGCATTCAACCTGCCACCCAGGTGTCAATGTTGGGGGATGAGGTAGGACGTGCGGCTGCACATCGAGCAGCAGCAGATGCAGCCTTGGACCGTCTGAGCTTCCAACTGCAGCAAGGCACACACTCCTTGCTGGCAGACCAGAAACGCAGTGTGGGAGCGGCAGGTGCGTGTGTATGTGTGTGTGTATGTGTGTGTGTGTTCGTGTGTGTGTGTGTGTGTGTGTGTGTGTGTGTGTGTGTGTGTGTGTGAGAGAGAGAGAGAGAGAGAGAGAGAGAGAGAGAGAGAGGGTTTTGTGTGTGTGGTGCATCATTTTGTTGATTTAAAGGTCGCAACAGTGCTGAGGTTCTGAGCCTAAACCTGTAGCAAAGCTTGCCTTCTTTAGCTGGTCAGCAATAAATCAGAGCAATGCAAAAGTGGAGTAGCAGATGCGTTTTGGGCATGCAATGCGTAGTGATTGGCAAGCTCATGAAGCATAACCCTTCAGATCACGTGCACATACACGCGCGCACACACGCACACACACACACGCATAAACACATGCATACACACTTGCACACACCAGTGTTTCTTCAAGGGTTTGGGAAAATCTTGATATCGTATCACCCCCCAATCTGGGAATTTGAGAAATTGGGTTATCATAACGATATTATTTTGCTGCCCCAGCCCGCTGGGAGGCCGCAGGTATAGAATGGTGAATGGTGTATGTAATTGAATTGTAAGTTTCAAAATTATTGCATCAACTCAATAAGCTCCAGACTTGGAGTTGTAAGGAGGAAATCGTCTCGAAAACTGTCCATCTAACTGAGTCTTTGTCTAAACAATTTCACGGTCTTTCTTCGCGCTGAACCACTCCAAAACAGCCCTGGCGCCATCACCACCAGCTCTGCTAATTAAACCCACTCCCCAATCCTAGCAACTCCTTTTTTTGTGGAGATTTTCGCTCATTTGAACATGATAATTAAACGCTTTGAAGGCCTTTGAGGCTACAGGACCATTTTGCACAGGGGCTCCTCGACACCCCCAAAAGCTAGACATCGATTCTAAAAGTCGGAAACCCATGTTTTAATATCTATCGATATGGTATATCGACTAATAAAAAACACTGGCGCACACACATGCACAATCAAGCGCTCACACACAAACACACACACGCGCACACACAAACACACACACACAAACACACATGCACAAACAACACACACACACACACAGAGCACCGCCAGGCACTTGAGCTGTCTGAGCAGCGTCGGCAGTCCGATTTGCAGGACCAGGCGTTTCGCGAGAATGCACGCAGGCAGCAAGCCCACCACTTAGCAGAAGTCGCTTCTCTTAACCGGGAGGTAGGTCATCCGTCGAGGTTTCCACGCGCAGTTCTTAACTCTAGCCACCTGCACAAAGAAAAGCAAAAGGCAACTTTTGCTACAGCTGACGTATGCTCACCTGCATGCAAATTGGATGCTTGTTTCTGCAGCCAGCCGATTGAGTATTCAACGTCTGTAGAAGAAAATAGTCGCTTTAAATTGGCCGTAAAAAGTCAATGCAGACAAGATCACCCTCCTAAAATCAGCAGTTCCGAGCAGAGGCATGTGTGGTTGTGGTATTGCTGCAAGCTGCGCAGGAGCACGTTTGCACAATCACACACACACACACACATACACACACACGCACACTCACACACAAGCACAAACACAAACAACAAACAAACAAGCAAAGGTAGAGCAGTTCCGTCCTTGGGTGCTCGTGGCTAACCTATCATTGCATGCAGCTTACGTAACTTATACATACATCCGCTCACCACCTCGTTTGCACGCAATGTATATACTATCTAACACACAAAACAAGCACACATCCACACCCAATCCTTGCACAAACTCACCCATGACATTAAAACACAACCATGCACGACACTGAAGCACAATCACACGGAGGAAGAGCAGTCCAATCGGCGGCTTAATCGTTGCAAGCTGTACGCGCCACTCACACACGTTTACACACAAACACTTGAACATATTCAAACACAGGTGGAGCGGTTCCGTACATAGGCACTTGCGGCTGCTTTAGCGCTGCAAGCTGCCATGGAGCACACCAGCGCACATTCACACACAAACACTTGAACACATTCAAATACAGGTGGAGCGGTTCTGTACAGAGGCACTTGCGGCTGCTTTAGCGCTGCAAGCTGCCATGGAGCACACCAGCGCACATTCACACACAAACACTTGAACATATTCACACACAGGTGGAGCAGTTCCGTACAGAGGCGCGTGCAGCTGCTTTATCGCTGCAAGCTGCCATGGAGCACACCAGCACACGTTTGCATAGCAAAGAAGCTCAGTTAGGGCACATGCAGGTCGAATCCGTGCACCAGGTGCGAGTCACGTGCGCACACACACATATACACACACACACGTACACACAAGTATACACACACGTACACACACACACACACAAACACACACACACACACAAGTAGCCCAGCCGCATACTTTTGGGCCGCACTGCAGACTGTTCAAACAAAAAACAGCAAGTGTGCTTGTCTCTCACTGACCACAAGGAGTAGGAGTCCACTTTTCTCATGAGCAACACAATAAGCCAGCCTTGGCCAGAAGCCAGGGCTGTGGTTGCAAGCCGGCATAGGCTGTACAGCGCTGAAGGCCTGTGTGTGTGTGTGTGTGTGTGTGTGTGTGTGTGAACGTGCGAATGTGTATGTGAATGTGTGTGTGTGTGTGCGTGTGTGTGTGCAAGAAACTGCATTCCATTCCATGCATGCAATTTACCAGAAACCATGCAAACGACAGCTAGCTGCACACTCAAATAACGATGACGCTGGGAAGTTGTTGTGGACAGTGGGCTGCGTGTTGTGTTAGCTTTTTGTGTTTGAAAAAGCGGAGGTTACAGTGTTCAATTGGGAAGGTTGTCGAGCTCAAGTAAGGAAGCTCCAAGTCAAGCACGGGTGCTTCTGCAGAAGCTAAGAACCATTCAATGTTCTTGCTGCATGCTGCAGGCCGATAAGGAAGCCATGGCGCTGGGGGGCGTGCGTGTGCATGTGGGGGAGCTACAGGCCATGCTGGCCAACATCACGCACGAGCTTAAGCTAGTGCAAACAAAGCACCACAGTGAAGCAAGGGTGAGGTTAATTGCGTGGTTTTATTTTGATGGCTGCCTTAGTTGGTATGCTAGTGCAAGGAAAGCACCACAGTGAAGCAAGGGTGAGGTTAAATGCGTGGTTTTATTTTGATGGCTGCCTTAGGCCTTAGTTGGTATGCTAGTGCAAGGAAAGCACCACAGCGAAGCAAGGGTGAGGTTAATTGAGTGTGGTATTGATTTAATGGCTGCCCTAGGCTAGTGCAGTATTGATTTGATTAGTGCAGTATTGATTTGATTGATGATTAAGCTAGTGCGGTATCGATTTGACGGCTGCCCTAAGCTAGTGCGAAAAAAGCTCCACCGCAAAGCAAGGGTGAAGTTAGAAAAGTGGTTTCTGTACGATGGCTGCTTTTGTTATTGGTTACAATGGTTACAAAGGGGACTGACCTTCAGCCAGGTTGTTTTGCTGATCGGCTGCTGACTGCTCTCGGCCAGCCACGAATACAGAGTTTACAAACAAAGCCATCAGTTAAGCCGATCAGCCAAACAATGACCTGCTTTTGTTAGCACGTGGTGGAAAGCTTTGGACGTGCAGCACGTTTAATTTCCATCTGTGAGTGATGCCCAAAGGACTAAAGTATCACGCGCACGTTGTAGTCCAGAAAGATAGCTGAGCTGCAGAAAGTTGTCCAGAGAGTTAGCTGAGTCCAGAGAGTTAGCTGAGTCCAGAGGGTTAGCTGAGATGCAGAAAGAGTAGTCCAGAGAGATAGCTGAGCGGCAGAAAGTAGTTTAGAGAGAGAGCTGAGTCCAGAGAGTTGTCCAGAGAGTTAGCTGAGCTGCAAAAAGAGTAGTCCAGAGAAGTAGCTGAGCTGCAGAAAGTAGTCCAGAGAGTTAGCCGAGTCCAGAGAGTTGTCCAGAGAATTAGCTGAGCTGCAAAAAGAGTAGATCAGAGAATTAGCTGAGCTGCAGAAAGTAGTCCAGAGAGTTAGCTGAGTCCAGAGAGTTGTCCAGAGAGTTAGCTGAGCTGCAAAAAGAGTAGTCCAGAGAAGTAGCTGATCTGCAGAAAGTAGTCCAGAGAGTTAGCTGAGTCCAGAGGGTTAGCCGAGATGCAGAAAGAAGTCCAGAGAGTCAGCTGAGTCCAGAGAGTAGTCCAGAGAGTTAGCTGAGCTGCACATTGTAGTCCAGAGAGTTAGCTGAGTCCAGACAGTTATCTGAGCCCAGAGAGTAGTCCAGAGAGTTAGCTGAGCTGCAGATAGAGCGTGGCTTCTCTCTGACCCTTATACTATAGGTGATCAGAGTGGATGGAAAAATGCGAACTTATACACAAACACGTACAAGCACACACGTACACACAAAGTTACACATGTGCACACACAGACATGCACATGCAGGCAGACACGCACATGTACACAGGCACGCACACACGCATGCACACACAGGCACATGAGATTGACCTAAAGAGCATGGAGGCACGGATGCTGGAGGCACAAGATGGTATTATCAAACGTACAGTCACACTCATGGAGACCAAAGCAGCAGCTTTTGACAGAGCTGTGCAGGTGTGTGTGTGTGTGCGTGTGTGTGCTTGTTTGTTTTGTGTTTATCAGATGATCAGATCTTGCTCTGGTATGGGTGTCATAATTGGTATGGGTGTAAGAGGAGCTGAACATCAGGATTGTAGAGACGTGTGCACTTTTATGCCGTAGCATGTTTACATGAATGACAGGATTTCAGCGGTCAAGTAGATGTGTGCAAAAGTAAGGTGGAGTTATATGTGATCATGCACACACGTGTGTACCCACGCCCTCCTACATGATCAGAGAGCACGAGCAGATAAGTGTAACAGTGGGGTAGAGGTGTAGACATTCATACAAATACTCATTATACTCATTATACTCATTATACTCAGGACTTGAAAGCACGAGCAGATGAGCGTAACAGTGAGGTCAAGGTCAACACGGAGCATGCCTTCCAAGCCATCGTGTGTGCCAGCAGCACAAGGGAAAAAGCAGGCATGCAACGAGTTGGGGCTATAGAGAGTGCGCTCATGGACATTGCAGCGGCAACGGCAATGGCGATGCATCAGCTCCAGGTGTGAGGTGTGGTCGTACACCGTAGGAAGAAGAAGGTTTTTTGGGGTTGGAAAATATTCATACCAAAAGGCCAGAGAGTTTGTGCTTGTATAATGATTGACACACTCACATGCACAAGCACACAGTACATACATCCACAAACACGCACGTAGGCAAACGTTATTGTGGAACGCGTGCACCATGTGTGCAGGCAGGCATAGGCAATGGCGTCACCCAAGTTGGGATGAAGGGTGAAAGCCTCACAGCATGTCCACCCAGACGTACAATCTCACCCACACCCACGTACACATTTATGCAGATAAACGCGTACATATCCCTCCCTCCCATCCACCCACACATGCACACATGCACACACACATATGCACACGCACACACGTGCGCGCGCACACACACACACACCTGCAGACAAAGATTGACACTGGGGTTGCACAAGTGGGAGCGCTGGACACACACACACACACACACACACACACACACCTGCAGACAAAGATTGACACTGGGGTTGCACAAGTGGGAGCGCTGGACACACACACACACCTGCAGACAAAGATTGACACTGGGGTTGCACAAGTGGGAGCGCTGGACACACACACACACACACCTGCAGACAAAGATTGACACTGGGGTTGCACAAGTGGGAGCGCTGGTGGAAGCACACACACACACACACACACACACACACACACACACACACACACACACACACACACACACACACACACACACACACAAACACACACACACACACACACACACACACACACACACACACACACACACACACACACACACACACACACATACACACACACACCTGCAGACAAAGATTGACACTGGGGTTGCACAAGTGGGAGCGCTGGTGGAAGCGGCACGCAGCAGTTCTGAAGGGCGGGAGGTGGAGACAAGGGAGCAAGTCAACAGAGCACTAACCCGCATAAAAACGTACACTCAAGATATGGAGGTAATAAAAACCAAACTTGTTGACAGAACACTAGCCCGTATCAAAGGCTGCACTGAAAATTATTGAAACTATACACAAATTTTGTTGACACCGGAAACCACTCCTCAAGATCATCAAGTGAATGAAGCCAGTTGGGTGCCGAGAGCTGTAGAGCTCTTTCACCAAAAACCAGGGGGAAACTCAGGAGGGGGGAACTCAGGATTTGCTACTGTGGTCTGGGTGGTATTCTGTGCGAGCTCCAAAGCTGTGGCTCAATATTTTTGTTGCCACAACCCTGGTTTCCTAAAGTCTGGCTTCCTTGATGCTCAAAGTTCGAACCCAAAATGGTGACACGTGTAGTGATTGTCCTTGCAAAATATTGATTGTCCTTGCATAATAGTGAATGTCCATGCTCTGTTTGACATCCCTGTGCGGGGCTCCTGCAGATAAAAAAGACTCCTATGGCACGTGCTGTACCTTGCCTAAGCTGCACGGTATATGTCTTTGCAAAGTCTGTGCATGTGCGGTTCTATGTGTGCGTTTGTGTGTGTGTGCGTTTGTGTGTATGTGTGTGTGTGAGTGTGTGTGGATTTGTCTTGGTGTGTATATCTGAGGTAGGGAGGGGAAGCAAATGCAGCTTGAGAATGCGGTTAATCTGGAGAGCACAATAATTGTTAAAACGTGACGTGTGTGTATGCAAAAGGCTCCTTGAAGGTGCAGCTTGAGAATGCGGTGAAGCTGGAGAGCACAATAATCGTTAAAACATGACGTTTGTGTGTATGCAAAAGGCTCCTTGAAGACAAGGTGGCTGCAGCTTGAAGAGGCAATGTAGCCGGAAATCACATGCAATAGTTAGTGCACATTGGTCGGTCTCAGCTCTTTAGCACATGCAACTGTGTGCGTGCGTGTGCAGGAATCTTTGGAGCAGGAGCGTCCGTAGCTTAAAGATGTGGTAAAGCTAGAGATAAAAGCACTGATGCAACTGTGTGTGCGTGTGTGTGTGAGTGCAGGGATCTTTGGAGCAGGAGCGGCTGCAGCTGGAAGAAGTGGTAAAGCTGGAGATCAAAGCACGCATGCAGGCTATCGATAAACTGAGAGCGGAGCACGCTGCAGCCACCGCCGAGCTGGAGGGCAAGCTCAAAAGTGAGTGTGCTGCCCCACAGGTGTAGCATGTGAGTATGCGTGGTGAGGCAATTGTTCAATTGACCCCAATTGACCCCAAGCAGGCATGAGAAAAATCATTAATTCTTAAGGATTAACAAAGGCTCCTTTGATCTGCAGAAGTTCCGGTGCTTGTGATATTTTTTGCACGGGTCTGCAGCTTGTTTGGATCATCGCAGCAGTAAGTATATAAGTATAACTAACTTAGTATAACCTGCTGTGAGTCTGCTTTGGGGAGTGTGGCGTTTCCTATGATGAAGCAGCAGGGGTGCGGTTTCACAGGTCTGTGCTTTTTGGGAGTGGCATGGCGTTTCCTGTGAGGGAGCTGCATAGTTACTGTACTTTGGGGCAGTGTTACAGCGTGGTCAAGTTGTCTGACAGGGCGTGGAAATTGCTGGTGACTTGGGTTTAATGGCAGGAAACATTGTAACTGCACACTCTGTCACCCTGAGAGCCATCTGGTACACACACGCATGTGCACGCACACAGACACGCATGTGCACGCGCACACACACATGCACACACGCATGCGCGCACACACAGATACATGCATGCGCACACCCACACGCACACCCACAAGCACGCACACAAACACGCGCACACACGCACACTGACACGGGCACACACGCAAACACATGCACCCGTACACAGACACGTGCTCACACGCACACATACGTGTACTCACTTACTCATGCCCTCTCTTCCACAGGCTCATCTGCACGCTTGGAGCCTTTGGAGGGAGGGCAACAAAAGCAGGCGCAGCTACTCAGCCAAAGCAACGCGCTCACCGGCACGCTTCGTTCAGAAGTTGACAAGCTCACGTCCAGTCACACAAGCACAAAGGTAAGAACATACTGAGAGCCACATGCGTTTGGTCCATCACCAGTGATTAGTGATGCTCCACAAACGAGCAAGTTGCTGCGTGAATGATCCACCCCCCTGGATTAGAACATCCACTACCTCGTCAGCGTTGTTTGCGTAACATTTAGAAACTTTCAGTTGAACTCAGCTGCCCCCTGAGATTTTCCGCCTGAGAGACCTCTGAGTGGTGCTACTTGCAACACACCAGTAAGCTTTTATAAATATGCGGTCCTGTATGCAAAGCACGTAAAGAACCTTGTATTAATACGTGGTCCGGTTTGCAGAATACATAACTAAGCTTATATATCTATAGGGCAATGTATGCTTATCCCAAGCAAGTTGCTGACACTCGTTTTCTTGTTTCTTGCCAGGAAGTCCAGGTACCATTCTGCTTCCATTCTCAAAGGGTTGCTGTTGCAGGCCTGAGCCTGCTTGCTTCAAGCATCATTAAAATCATACCATGAACTAGCATGTTTCAGCAGTATGTTTCAGCATGTTTCACATCATGAACCAGCATTCTCAGCAGTAATTCTAGCATGTTTGTAAAATTATTCACGTTCTTATACACTTTCATTTTTCAGCAGTATGTTTCAGCATGTTTCATATCACGAACTAGCATTCTCAGCAGAAATTTTAGCATGTTTGTGAAATTATACACGTTCTTTGGAACTGCTGTGGCCAGTTGCCCCCCTCACAGGATATTATTGTGATTTGCTGTCACCAAAGGCTGCGTCTTATCACCACCCCCAACAAAAAGACCAACTAATTACCTTTAGGCTGGTTTAGTGCTGTCTTATCACCCCGCCCTCGACAAAGCCTCCAGGGAGAGGCATTCACAACATGTATATTAATCTTTAATACAAAAATCCTCTGCCCAATTTCAATGACACCCAAATCAATCGTACGACACTATTCTGCCCTTTCTCCATCCAATCGCCTTAGTACACAAGCAGCTGAGCTTTTCCAACCCATAAACTGCTGATTCATTTACCTGCATCATACTGTCTCAAATCCATACAATTGACTTCTAATACAGGCCCCGGATCCCAAAATAATATCGGCTCAGTTGAATCTAAGCAAGCCAAAACCAGCTGAAAAACTAAATTCGCAATTGTGTGATCATGGAGCAGTGTTTGCCCACAGGTTTAATATGTTTAAAGACAGAAGGAAACGTCAAGCAGGCAACGAGCGCTTGGTTTGCCGGCCTGGACAAACAAACTTCCTTGCAGGCAACTTGTAGGCATAATGTACGCCATGAAAACCACTGTGCAATGGTTCATCTGCCGCTGCATGCATGCCTGTGCTGTTGGATGTTAGGTGGACGTGGTCAGGCTACAAGACGTGGTGGAGGCGCAGCGAGTGTGGGCCAGCAGCACTTTCGAGGAGGCTTCCGTGAAGCATGCGGCACAGGCAACTGCTCATAAGCAATGGCTGGAGCAGATGCAGCAACGACTAGAGCAAGTCCAGGTACGCATTGGGCTGCATGCATCCATGCATTGCATTAAGCGTGCAGTGGTAAGCAGTGGTTGAAGTAGCTGATGCAGCAACATCTAGGGAGCCCAGGCATGCATTTAGTCGTGTGCCTTGCCTTGAGGGTGTAGGTTGGATAGAGATGTCAGACTTGAGTCACCTTTTGGCCAAATCAACAGCTACAGTGGATTCCTGGGTTCGCAGTGTGCCGTGGGTTGCTAGCCACTTTAATACCGAAGGGTTGGCCAAAACTGCACACATATATATATATACACGGTATACGATATACGCCGTATATGACCAGAGGGGGTTGACTGGCCAAATTGCAGGAAATGTCCCTTCCTGATATTCTTTCCCACATGCAACCATGTCAACCTAAACCTTGTCAATAAAGATCACGTTCACAAAAAATGGTGAAAATCGGATGACCCCAGATCACACTTCTGGCCTCAGATCACCCCAAATGGGACCACAGCTCCGCCCTGGGACCGTTTTTCATTCCCAAAACTACGTATTCATGACTTCCTTATACCATGCGACCATCCTGCATGTTCCAAAACAGGATGCAAGGAGGTCAAAAAATGACCTTTTTGGCACCTTCTTGGCTGGTTTTCTCATGATTTTCTCCAAGGGAAATGCCTGGAATTCTGTATCTCACCAACCACTGGATCTTTTCCCCTGCATGGGCTACCATTTGAAACCAAATCTAGTTGTAGCCAATGGGGGAACGCACACTTGGGAACATTTGAAAAGCACCCCCATTTTGGGGGTCAGATAGCCCCCTCTGGTATATGACTTCATAATTGGTGATTTCCTGCCGAAAATACCGCATGTACGCCGTATGTACGCAATTAATTTGGTTCTGACCAAACCGAGGCACGTGCTTTAAGCCTTACTCTGCATGTTGGCGTTAGAGTTGTTCTTCTCACTGTGCATGTGCACGTGTGTGTATGTGTGTGTGTGTGTGTGTGTGTGTGTGTGTGTGTGTGTGTGTAAAAACATGTCTCCAGGTGGAAACCGTGCTTATAATAAAGCTACAGCAGATGAGCAGTTTTAAACAATCTCTGAAGCAGAACAGTATAGTTGCATCAGGTAGGTGTATGACGAACAGTTGGCACAAAGCAAGCACACGCTAGATTCACTATCTGTGTACGAGCGCAAGCTCAATCCTCACTGTACACGTACTTGTGTGTGTGTGTGTGTGTGTGTGTGTGCCTCCTCAGCTGGAGACCATGCACAGGGCAGAGGCTTGTGCACATGTGCACAGCAGGCAGTGTCATTGGAGCAAGCACTGAAAAGCACAAGCTCAACCCGCACTGTACAAGTACTTGTGTGGGTGTGTGCCTCCTCAGTTGGAGACCATGCAGAGGGTAGAGGCATGTGCACAGCAGGCAGTATCTTTGGAGCAAGCACTGAAAGGCGCAAGCTCAACGCTCACTGTACAATTGCATGTGTGTGTGCCTCCTCAGGTGGAGACCATGCAGAGGGTAGAGGCATGTGCACAGCAGGCAGTATCTTTGGAGCAAGCACTGAAAGGCGCAAGCTCAACCCTCACTGTACAATTGCATGTGTGTGTGCCTCCTCAGGTGGAGACCATGCAGAGGGTAGAGGCATGTGCACAGCAGGCAGTGTCTTTGGAGCAAGCACTGAAAGAGGCACATACAGAGTCTGCTGCAAGGCTGGACAAGGCAGAGGCCCAGGGGGATGCGAGGGACAAGGCTGCTGCTGAGGTGTGTGTGTGTGCGTGTGTGTGTGTGCCTGTGTGCGGATGTGCGGGCGTGTGTGCGTCCATCTGTTTGAAGTTTGTTAGCTTGCACTGTGTTGACTGTGAACGTGCAAGGCCTCGCAATGCAAATCAGGTTGTGCTGCCTGCCATTGTTTGAAGCACGTCGACAATGCCGGCACCTGTGCTGGTGAGGCTCAGAAGAACATGCATAGTGTTGGCCAGAACCGCATATATATACGCCGCACTTGATTGTATATTTGATGAATTCCCTGCAAAGCATACCGTGTATACATACATATATATTCATATTTAAATATGTGTGCTTGTATGGTTTTGGCCAACCCTAAACATGCAGCATTAAATCAGTTGTACTGCAACTTTTGGGGCTTCTAGTGCGTCACGAGTCAAGCCGCGCGCTTACCTGTGTTTCTACTTATTCTGGGGTGCGGTACTAAAGTCACACAGATGACGCAAGCTTGCTCGGTCAGGTTGAAGAGTCGAGTTGGGTTGCAAAGGCATTGAGCTCAGGATGGCTGCTCGACCCATGAGAATGCGGTGAACCGCACAAATGACAAATGACACAATTTTGAGATCGCTTGCTCAAATGAACTCAAGCTCTCTCCACCATTATTGTTCACCCTCGTTTCTTTACAGCTGCTGGCGCCACACCGAGGCCTTGCTGCAGTTCATTCAAGCAATGTATGTGCATTCATTGTACTCCACCACCTTCCGCTCCTCAACCCTTCTTCCCTTTTCAGCATCTAACTTCTTTACACCCACCCTGAATGATGCTTGTTACCGCTCGCACTGTGAGATTACTGACAACTTTTCCGTTGGCTGGTCTTCAGCGTTTCTTCAGCGCCCCTTCTTATTACACACGTCACCCAACCAGGAGTATTGCACACGTCAGGAGTATTACACAGGTCAGGAGTATTGCACACGTCAGGAGTATTACACCGTCAGGAGTATTACACACGTCAGGAGCAGTGTTGTGAACTTTACGGTTGACGCCGTCAACCGTCATTTGACGGTCAGGCGTAATTTACGGTTTTGACCGTCAGAAACTTATCACCAGGCGTAATTTACGGTGATTTTAATTTTTGACGTCTGACGGTCGGCTTTATGGTTATTTACGGTGTGAAACCGTCAGGAATTAGTTATTTACTGTGGGAAACCGTCAGGAATTAGTAATTTACGGTGAGAAACCGTCAGCAGCTGGCCAGGCCGGGACAGGCTCGACTGACTCAGGGCCACAGGGCCACACGAGCCCTCTTGGCCTGATTACCGGAGGACATTTTATATTTATATCGCAAATCGCAAATATTGTTTGTGGGAAATTCGGAGCTTGAGTTGGCACTCTGAGCCACTGAGTTCCTGACGCCGCACCGTTACTTACGATTCCCCACCGTCAGTATGAATTTCACCGTTAATTACGGTTATGTGACGTAGACGTCATTTAAGCACCGTAATTTACGGTGCCATTTCTGATTGACGCCGTAAATTCACAACACTGGTCAGGAGTATTACACATGTCAGAGTATTGCACACGTCAGGAGTATTACACACGTCAGGAGTAATGCACACGTCAGGAGTATTGCACACGTCAGGAGTATTACACACGTCAGGAGTAATGCACACGTCAGGAGTAATGCACACGTCAGGAGTATTACACACGTCAGGAGTATTGCACACGTCAGGAGTATTGCACACGTCAGGAGTATTGCACACGTCAGGAGTTTTGCACACGTCAGGAGTATTGCACACGTCAGGAGTATTGCACACAGAAGTATTACACACATCAGGAGTATTGCACACGTCAGGAGTATTGCACACGTCAGGAGTATTGCACACGTCAGGAGTATTACACATGTCAGGAGTATTACACATGTCACCAAACCAGGAGTGTGCCGCCGCTCAAACAGGGCAAAATATACTTTTCAGGGTTGGCCAGAACCATATATATATACGTTGTATATACGGTACTTTTGGCATGGAAATTACCCAATATACTATACGGTCAATTACAGGGTATATATACGGTTCTGGCAAACCCTAATGCTTTTTCATGTGGCATCCACTTTTTTGTCGTCTTCACCACTTACACTTACCTGCATGACAGGAGCGTACCACCGCTCGCACTAAGTTAGACAAGCGCATGGGAGTTGCACTCACCTTCACTTTGCTTTTGGCCATCATTCTTTACCCCTGCCACTTCATACACTTACCTGCATGACAGGAACGTGCCACTGCTCGTACTGAGTTGGACAAGCGCATGGGAGATGCACACACCTTCACTTTGCTTTTGACCATCATTCTTTACCCCTGCCACTTCATACACTTATCTGCATCACAGGAACGTGCCACTGCTCGTACTGAGTTGGACAAGCGCATGGGAGATGCACACACCTTCACTTTGCTTTTGACCATCATTCTTTACCCCTGCCACTTCATACACTTACCTGCATGACAGGAGCGTACCACCACTGCCACTGAGTTGGACAAGCGCATGGGAGATGCACACGCAGCCACCGCAGCAAGCCTCGATGCTGTCACCCAGGAGTTGACTAAGGCTTCAAAGTCTGACAAGCAGGAGCTATTAAATTTGATAGAGTCGAGCAAGGGGGAGCTGGTGGAGGCCATGGAGGAGGACAGGTGGGGGTTTGTGTGCGCCCTGTGTGCGTGTGTGTGCATGTGTGAGTGAGTGCTGCAGGTGTGCATGTGTGAGTGTGTGTGCATGTGTGAGTGAGGTGTGCATGGGCATGTGTGAGTGAGGTGTGCATGGGCATGTGTGAGTGAGTGCTGCAGGTGTGCATGTGTGAGTGCGTGTGCATGTGTGAGTGAGGTGTGCATGGGCATGTGTGAGTGAGTGCTGCAGGTGTGCATGTGTGAGTGAGTGCTGCAGGTTTATTTAAGGGCAGCAGGGAAGAAAGATGTGGAGATGCAAGGAAAAGTGAAAGTGGTGCTAGTAGTAGAAGCTGGTTTTGGTCATTCAGAACGATGTAGAAATACTTGTGTGGGTCGTTCAGCCAGAGATGAGTTGGTTGCCACAAGCATTGTAAGAAGGAATGTCTGTTGCTCTAAGGACAATGAGGAGAGCTGATGGAAGGCACTTATCTACAATGAGGCAGAAGCCCGTGGGAGGACATGGAGGCCCACTTAGATGAGGCAGGATTATGCGCACAGATCACAGATATAAGCATGCGTAGCTCTTATGGAAACACCGGTGGATGCACCCCACACATTGCTGTCCAGCGCGCGACCAAACTGCACTTAGAATTAAAGGGGCTGCGTTGCTTTAATGAAAGCACCAGTTCTGGTACAGAGTTATGACACAGAATTATTGCACAACATTTTGACGCACAGTTATGACACAGAGGTCTAACACAGTGGATGCACCCCACACATTGCAGGCAAGCGCGTGACCAAGCCGCACTTGGAAGCAAAGAGGCGCTCCTGGCTGCCATCCAAGAATCACAAGCTGAGGCCCTTGCAGCCTCTGCTTCTGTAAAGGAGGAGGTGCTGCGTCAGACTGCGGCTGATCTGGAGGCGTTGCGTGCCGCCCTGCAAGAAGAGCAACAGAGGCAGAAGGAGGAGGAAGAGGTGGGTTGACTTCAATGGGCAGAGGTGGTCGAATCGTGGCTGATCTGGTGGTTTCATTTCTTTTCAGCAACAAAAACATATTTATTGCAGTGTCAGACGCGTGGCTGATCGGAACGTATGTTGAACCAAAGGAGGAGGAAAGAGGTAGCAAGCGTGGCCGACCTTGTGGTATAACTCACTTTTGAAAAACACCAAGGAGAGATGGGTGGGTCATTGCAATGTCAGACTCTTGGATGTTCTGCAAGCATGTTAAACTAAAAGAGGAGCAGAAATGAAGCAAGGGTGGTTTCAATGAATACACGGGGCGAGGAATAACGGTTTTCATCTCTTCGCACATTTTTGTCTCAAGGTTAAATAGGCGCAAGCAATGGATGTGTCGATTGCAGCAGGATATCTTACCAGGATGGTTTTCGAAGCTGATTGCACACCTGCACCTTAACGCGCAGCTAAAAAAAGCAAGCTTCTAAGGCAGCTCTGCTGTTGCATAACCCTTTTGTATGTCGATTGCAGCAGGAACACACAAGTGTGTGATGTGTAGGGTTGGCCAAAACCGTATATACACACCGTATATGACCGTATATTTGATGATTTCCCTGCCAAAAATACCGTATATACACCGTATATATATGGTTCTGGCCAACCCTAGCGATGCGCATGTATAGCAGGCTTTCAGAGCAGCTCTGCTGTTGCATAAGCCTGCACTCTTATGGCATCAGCAACAATCAGCAACTGCATGGTGTGAGCTTGTCAGTGCCTGTAAAGTAATTGGGTGAAGCGTTTAGTCAAATTCTGACTGCGAGTCATTTCAGCTGACACAGACATGTTTGGTAATATTGTGCCTGTGCATACTTCATTCATTTACTGTTGTAATCGATAACCGGTGCTCTGCCAAAAGAAAGGACTGCCAGAACTGCCACGCGCTGGATTCAAAAGTCAGAGCGGAACTGCTGCTCACCACTGCTGCCTCTCTCAAACCGCTTGCAGAAGCTGGAACCGGACATTGTGGCCTCCAGTAATAACATGCAGCAGCAGGATCAGGATGATCTGCAGGTGTGCAGAGTAGCATTATATCCGAGGTTCCATAAAGATGACCTGGAGATTGTGCAGCGTTGCTTTGACATCAAATCCAAATTTCAAGCTCCGTACACGCAACTGTCTGCATGGGGTCGCCTGGCGTTTTTGCTTTTACTGCGAGGCGTGGCTACTGCATGCAGACCCTTACTTATAGTTAGAGTTGGCCAGAACCGTATATACACACCGTATATGGCCGTATATTTGATGATTTTCCTGCCAAAAATATCGTATATTGGGTCCGTACACATACCGTATATACACCGTATATGTACTGTGTTGATTGCCACTCTCCTTGCGGTGTCCTGTAAGCTGTGCGTGGACTTATTTCTTTCCATTTTTTACAAGTGCTTATTTATGGGGCACTTGTGCAGGTCGCTTTAGGAGTGGCCCTGGCCGCTGCTGGCGTGTCGTATGCAGAGGCACTGCAGCCAAACTCCCAACAGGCAGCAGCAGAACAACACAGCAGGGCTGTTGCGAACGATCTGACACTGGCAAAAGTTGCAGAAAGGTGTGTGCGTAGTGTCTTTGTTTGTGTGTGTGCGTGTGTGTGTGTGTGTGCGTGTGCGTGTGCGTGTGTGTGTGTGTGCGTGTGTGTGTGTGTGTGTGTGTGTGTGTGTGTGTGTGTGTGTGTGTGTATAGGAGGCGGCATAGAAGAACCACGCAACATTTCACCAAGTCAGGCAAGGAAGAGTGCTACCGGAGCTCAGAAACAACTAGTTGGGTGTGGGTGTGCAGGGTGTCAGGTAGCAACACAACACACAACTATGAAGATACACATGATATATGTGTGTGGGTGTGGGTGTGAGTGTGGGTGTGGGTGTGGGTGTGGGTGTGGGTGTGGGTGTGGGTGTGGGTGTGGGTGTGGGTGTGGGTGTGGGTGTGAATATGTGGGTGTGCAGGGCATCAGATAGCAGCATAACACACAACTATGCGGACAGACATGATATGTGTGACTTACCATGTAAGGTTTAAACAGTCCCCAGGGACAATCATCGGTACATCAGAACCATCTGCTGTGTCATAGTTACTGTCCAATAGATCTAGCAGCTCCCCTCTCCATCCTTAAGCTCTAGCACACTTAATCAGCCAATTTGCGTTGATTCTGTATAATATGTATTGCAAGATGTGGGGCTTCTTCCATTGGGTTCGCGCTTGCTGTGTTCTGTCGAACGCTTTGAGCACACCATCAAGGCACTCAGGGTTAAGCTGAAAGCACACACGCATGTACAAGCACGCGACAACCTCGCAAATGTGCACACATACGTACACACATGAAACAGGATGGCAACAATCTCACAAATGTGCACACATACGTATACACACATGAAACAGGATGGCGACAATCTCACAAATGTGCACACTTACGTATACACACATGAAACAGGATGGCTGACCTAGAAGCACTTCAGCAGAATGAGCCCGACGGCAGCGCCTTGGCAAGCCTTTCCCAGCAGTTGGAAGACCTGCAGCAACGGGTTCAAGAGCTTCAGCAGCAAGAGCAGCAACAGCAACAGAATGCGTCAAATGGTGAGGAAGCTGGCCAGAAGCAGCAGCTGACAGCTGAATTGCAGCAGCAAGTGCAAGAGCTGCAGACCCAGCAGCAGCAGCTTCAGCAAGTAATGCAGGAGCAGCAACAGCAGCAGCTAGTCGGAGAGGATGGGGTTGCCCTAAACACGCGTGTTGCTGAGCTGCAGAGGGAAATGGAAGAGCTGCAGACCCAGCAGCAGCAGCTCCAGCAAGGAATGCAAGATCAGCAGCAGCAGCTTCTAGTTGCAGAGGATGGGGTTGCCCTAAACACGCGTGTTGCTGAGCTGCAGAGGGAAGTGGAAGAGCTGCAGACCCAGCAGCAGCAGCTCCAGGATGAATTGCAGGAGCAGCAGCAGCAGCAGCAGCAGCAGCAGCAGCAGCAGCAGGAGGGCTCGGGGCAGAAGGTTGATCAGGGCAAAGAGGGTGTCGATGTGCATCTGGTGGAGTTGAACGAAAAGCTGGCAGCACTGGTGAGTCGTGCAGCAGAAGAGTGGGAAGAAGGGGGTAGTTTTGAAGTGACGAGTTTGACAAGAAGTTCATCGTGAAAAGGAAGCAGGGAGAGGGGCTGCGGGCTTAGTGTCGTAGCAGTTTCGAAACCACAGTGACGAGTTTCGAAGACACAGTGATAAAGGGCTGTGGGCTAGCACAAGACAAATTGATGTGCTGCCTCAATTGAGACCTGACCTATTACATGCATATTGTGTGGACGGACATTTTGCTTCATGCAACGTATGTGCGCTTCCTGTACCGTGCAGGACGAGCGACTGCAGGAGCTTGAAGCAATGCAGCAAGAAGACCCCATTTCTAAGGTGAGGGGTGTGTCTGGACCAGCCAGAGGTCATGAAAACATTAGTAAAAGGTGATAGAGTATGTCTGGAGCAGCCAGAGTTCATGAAAACATTAGTAAAAGGTGATAGAGTATGTCTGGAGCAGCCAGAGCAGAGTTCATGAATACATTAGTAAGGCAAGAGTATGTCTGGAGCAGCCAGAGGTCATGAAAACGGTTATGGCCAGCTTGCACGGAGAACGCGCCCAAGCGACTTACGCATACGCTGGCTGATAGGGCGAACGTGATACTTGTAGGGTTGGCCAGAACCGTATATATACACCGTATATGGCCGTATATTTGGTGGTTTTCCTGCCAAGACATACCGTATATACACCATATATATATGGTTCTGGCCAACCCTAGATGCTTGTGACACAGACACAGCAATATATGTATATATATGGTTCTGGCCAACCCTAGATGCTTGTGACGCAGACACAGCCTGGCATGATTTTTAACCTACCAACAAGCCCAACACCAACGCCCTCGACACCTGACCTGGCTCATCACCAGTAAAAGGGGTGTCTCCCCACCACTTAACCGTGTAACACAAGTAAGACAGATATCCACCACAGGCTGGTGCAGTTGAGCGTGCAGTGTTGGGATTGGCCCCAACCCTCTTCGAATTAACTGGATTCGAAGTCAAAAAATAAAATAATTATAAAAATTTCGGGGGAATTTCCAAGTGACACTTTCCCGTCTTGTATGGCTGTATATATGGAGAGCTTTCTGGGGCTGGCCAGAAAACAACACCTCTACATCTTGTGTGACAGCACTCATGAAGATGTCTATAGGGTTGGCCAAAATACAACACCTCTACAGTGTGTGTGACGGCACTCATGGAGATGTATATAGGGCTAGCCAGGAAACAACACCTCTACATCGTGTGTGACAGCACTCATGAAGACATCTATAGGGTTGGCCAAAACAAAACACCTGTACATTGTGTGTGACAGAGTAGGACTCACGGAGAGCTCTCTGCTAAAAGTGTGTGCAGTCACCACCCTGGCCAACCCTGTGTAGTTGCTGCCCCTGTGTAGTTGCTGTCCCTGTGTAGTTGCTGCCCCTGTGTAGTTGCTGCCCTTGTGTAGTTGCTGCCCCTGTGTAGTTGCTGTCCCTGTGTAGTTGCTGCCCCTGTGTAGTTGCTGCCCCTGTGTAGTTGCTGCCCTTGTGTAGTTGCTGCCCCTGTGTAGTTGCTGTCCCTGTGTAGTTGCTGCCCCTGTGTAGTTGCTGTCCCTGTGTAGTTGCTGCCCCTGTGTAGTTGCTGCCCCTGTGTAGTTGCTGCCCCTGTGTACTTGCTGCCCCTGTGTAGTTGCTGCCCCTGTGTAGTTGCTGCCCTGTGTAGTTGCTGCCCTGTGTAGTTGCTGCCCTGTGTAGCTGCTGCCCCTGTGTAGTTGCTGCCCCTGTGTAGTTGCTGTATTTAGTTGCTACCCCTGTGTAGTTGCTGCCCCTGTGTAGTTGCTGCCCCTGTGTAGTTGCTGCCCCTGTGTACTTGCTGCCCTTGTGTAGTTGCTGCCCCTGTGTAGTTGCTGCCCTCGTGTAGTTGCTACCCCTATGTAGTTGCTGCCCCTGTGTAGTTGCTGTCCCTGTGTAGTTGCTACCCCTATGTAGTTGCTGCCCCTGTGTAGTTGCTGCCCCTATGTAGTTTCTGCCTCTGTGTAGTTGCTGCCCCTGTGTAGTTGCTGCCCCTGTGTAGTTGCTGCCCCTGTGTAGTTGCTGCACAGCTTGCGTTGGCTTCTCACTTTTCACAACATGAAAGGTTGAACAACATCACACGCTGTGCGTGCGCGCACTGATGCTGGTTCACTTCATACCAATCCCCCCACCAAACATCCCCCGTAAAGACTGGGAAAAGCTTAGAGCCCTGCGTGTTGTTTCTTCGGGCATCCAATGTAAGCAGCTGCTGCGTGCTGAATGCCCTGCACGCACAACGAGTACAAAGTGCACGCATGTATAGAAAGTGCACGCATGTATAGAAAGTGCACGCATGCATAAAAAGTGCACGCTCAACGTGTAAAAAGTGCACGCACAACGTGTAAAAAGTGCACTGAATATATTTTTCAGGCGACTGAGGGACAGCAGCACCAGCAAGGCAGCGATGCTGCTATGGAGAACCGACTGCAAGAACTGGAGCATTGGAAGGGCACCATGCTGTCCACTAATGCAATGTTTTCGGACGTCAAGGAGCTTGAGAATTACCTTTTAGAGCGTATCGAAGCCCAGGTGTGTGTGTCTGTGTGTGTGTATGAGAGAGAGGAAGCTCAGAAGTCTGTGAGAGAGCCCAGGTGTCTGTGAGAGAGTCTGTGAGAGTGCCTTGGTGTCTGTGAGAGTGCCCAGGTGTCTGTCAGGTGTCTGTGAGAGAGTCTGTGAGAGATCCCAGGTGTCTGTGAGAGAGAGGAAGCCCAGGTGTCTGTGTGTGTGTGTATGAGAGAGAGGAAGAGGAAGAGAGAGAGAGAGAGAGAGAGAGAGAGAGAGAGAGAGAGAGAGAGAGATGTGTGTGTGTGCATGTGTGTTTGCATGTAGATGCAATCCTCTGTTTCCTTTTAAGCTCAAGAAGCGCAACTTGCATACCAGTGCAATATTCAAGTAAGTGTCAGGTTGTTCCGGAAGTGTTTTGACTCAACTCCATCCATTGTAGTTGCTTGCGTTTGTGCAAATCAAGGAGATACATGCAATTGCACAAAGGGATGCTGTATGTGCTTCTTGTGCTACTGTGTCGTGATTTTGTGTGCACGCAGTCTTTTTGATGCAATATGTGCCCTGCATGTGTGCATCCTTCTTCCTGCATTCAAGGATGAGTGACACACACACACACACATACACACACACACACAGTCAAAGACGAGTGAGCAGCTGCAGGCCAATGTGGAGCAGCTCATGGCAGAATCCTTGAAAGGCAGTAACACTGACAAAGAGGTGAGAAAGGCTTCGCACAAAGACGTGACACACAATGAGTTGGAGCACTTTTGGTTGCTGTACATCCGCACGCTGTGTGTACGTATGTACTGAGGAGAGGGCAGCAAAAGCAGGCTAGTGTGTGTGTGCGTGTGTGTGTGTTTGTGTGTGTGTGTGATGGACGAAGGAGTGTGTATATGTGAACAAGAATTTGCAGAGAACAGGGCACACAGACACTATTCTGCAAGTGTGCTAGGAGTGTGTTTCTGAATGTCTGTGTGTGTGTGTTGTGTGTGTGTGTGTGTGTGTGTGTGTGTGTGTACGAGATCCATATGCAGAGAGCAGCGTGTACAGCGTGAGTGTTGTGTGCACACTTGCAGTATAACGTCTGTGTGAGAGATTGCTAGGATTGTGTGTGTTCCTGTTTGTCTGTGTGTGTATGAGATCCATTTGCAGAGACCAGTGCGCACAGGCACGACACTACAATCGTGTGAGATGACCAAACACATGTGCCTGAATGCATGGTTGTACAAAGTGTTTTGGCAGGGAGCCCAAGCTCCAAACAGGCGTGGATGCATAGGGCTTTGACCAGCACTGCAAACGCACGCGCCCTTTTGCAGTACCTTTTTGAGCGTGCGAGTTTTATAGAATTCCCCCTTGCAGTAAGGGTTGAGTTTGAGTGAGTGCAGTGTCCCCCTCTGCATGTTGTTTCGGGTGTGAGTGTGCACAGAGTGCCCTTGTGCAATGCCTTTTGAGTGAAGAAGAGTATGATGCTGATTAATGCCTGAGCAGTGGCCGACATCACATCCACACGTTTGAACAAATATGGTCTTTATGATCATGGGGAAGGCCTTTGTCCCTGTCTAATTGTGATGGTGGGGGAGGGGAGACATGAGGGTGTGTGTGAGTGAGTGTGTGGCGGGTACAGGTGTGTGTGTGTGGTGTGTGTTCACGGCCGTTTTGGTGAACACTTAGTTTTTGTGGTGAACCTCTACTCAGACATGGAGTCAGTTGCATGAATGCTGGAAGGGAACGGGCGTAAAGGCGCCTACGCAAGCTTTCAAAATTACATGCAGAGGAGCCCCAGCATAGATAACCAGGAGTTGATGACAGGATATATCCTTGCTTAACAATGACATTTGCGATAAACTAGGTCCAAACAGGGCCTTGTGCTCTACACTTATGCTCAGCTTTTGTGGACTAAGGTACCATGGAAAAATTGCTTGGGCGTTTGTTTAAGCCGCTGCTGTTTTATGTACCTCTGCAATTAGGGGTTATACAAAATGGGTAGGGTTGGCCAGAACTGTACACATACGCCGTATATGACCGTATGTTTGATGAAATCCCTACGAAACATACCGCATATACACCGTACATATATGGTTCTGGCCAACACTAAAAATTGGAGAAGCGCACTAGCTTTTTAATACAAAATCATCGATAACAATGCTGCCTTTTTCCGCCTGCCTTGTTGCGCACACGCTGCCAAACACACACATACACACACACACACACACACACACACACACACACACACACACACGCACGCACGCACGCACGCACGCACACACACACATACACACATACACATTCGCACGTTCACACACACACACACACACATTCACATATACATTCGCACGTTCACACACAAATGCACATCCACACTGCCAACCTGCCTGCCTTGTGCACACATTTACACACACTCACATACACACACATACACGCACACTCATTCACACATTCACGTACAAATGCACCGCCACACTGCCACACTGCCTGCCTTGTCGCACATAGAATTTACACATACACGTAGGTATTGCAAGCACACATTTACACACACACATACACATTCACACATTCACACACAAACATACATATTCGCTTCTAACCTACCTGCCTTGTCGCACACACAATCACAATGACTCAAAAATGTATTGCATGCATCATTGGGCTCACGCTTACCACAAAAACCCACATGGATCAGACCATCATAAAGACACACTCACACACAGATACACAGGCACACACACACACATACGCACACACACACACACACACACACACGCACGCACACACACACACACACACACACACACACACACACACACACACACACACACACACACACCTCGTCACCATCCTGTCCACCTTCAGGGTCTTCTGACTGTGGAGGAGGCAGACAAAAGGTGAGCTACGCCTGCAAGTGGTTTTTGGGTGCTCTGCATGTGCAAGAGCTCTGTCATGCACTGCCCTTGCAAGTGCTCTGTTTTGTTGGTCTGCAAGTGGTTTTTAGGTGTTCTGCCCTTGCAAGAGCTCTGTTTTGTTGGTCCTGCAAGTGGTTTTTGGGTGCTCTGCCTTCGCAAGTGCTCTGTTTTGTTGGCCCTGCAAGTGGTTTTTGGGTGCTCTGCCCTTGCAAGTGCTCTGTTTTGTTGGTCCTGCAAGTGGTTGTTGGGTGCTCTGCCCTTGCAAGTGCTCTGTTTTGTTGGTCCTGTAAGTGGTTTTTGGGTGCACTGCCTTTGCAAGAGCTCTGTTTTGTTGGTCCTGCAAGCGGTGTTTGGGTGCTCTGCCCTTGCAAGTGCTCTGTTTTGCGTGTTCTTCTCTACCTTACACAAGACTGGTTATACAGGCCTGGTACCTTACACAAAAGACTTTTCTGCCTTACACAAGACTTTTCTACCTTGTACAAGACTGGTTACACAAGACCGGTACACAAGACTGGTTACACAAGACTTCTCTACCTTGCACAAGACTGGTACACAAGACTGGTACACAAGACTGGTTACACAAGACTGGTACACAAGACTGGTACACAAGACTGGTTACACAAGATTGGTACACAAGACTGGTTACACAATACTTTTCTATCTTACACAAGACTGGTACACAAGACTGGTCACACAATACTTTTCTATCTTACACAAGACTGGTACACAAGACTGGTCACACAAGACTGGTTGCGCTCCCTGCTTGCAGATATGCCTTTGACGCCAACATGCAAGCAATAGCGGACCAAGTGAAGGCCAATGCAAAGAAGTCCTTCCAGAACGAACAAGCCATCCTGCAGGTGTGTGTGTGTGTGTGTGTGTGTGTGTGTGGTAAGGATTGGTCTGTCTATGGCAATGAAAGGGCCAATGCGAAGAAGTCCTTCCAGAACAAACGAGCCATTCTGCAGGTGTGTGTGTGTTAAGGATTGCTCTGTCTATAGCAATGAAAGGCAACACAGAGCGCACCCAGAATGGGCAAGCCACCTTCTGGGTGCGATCCAACACGGCACATTCATGAAAAGTGCCGGCAGGTGAGGTTCTAAAGATGAGTGTAAACTGTAAACGATGGCGGTTTGGCGGTTCAAAGGGTAGTGAAGAGGAGTGTGCGCAAGTCCTCAGGCTGCGTCGGTGTGTGGGTGTGGCTTTACTGGAATTCCAGCTATGAAGAAGCTGGTGCAAGCTGTGGGTGTGGCTTTATGCTGAGATTCCAGCTATGAAGAGGCAGTTTTGAGCTTTGTTAGTGTGGCTTTGCTGGAATTCCAGCTATTAGCAGGCTGAGAGTGTGTGGGTGTGGCTTTGCTGGTTTTACAGCTACTGAAAGGCTGGTGCAAGCTTTGTTAGTGTGACTTTGCTGGAATTCCAGCTATTAGAGGGCTGAGAGTGTGTGGGTGTGGCTTTTTGCTGGAATTCCAGCTTCAACAGGCTTAGGTTGTCAAAGTGCCTCCAGAATGGCTCTTATCTTTATGTGTAGGGTTGATGTTTTTAATTCTTGAACGCAAACCTCTGCAACTCAATTATACAATGTGAAGATCACAAACTGAACTCTTTCGTGAGAGCGAGTGTTGTTTTAAGGTGCGAGCAGTAGAACGCAAGTGCGAGCAGTAAAACGCAGGTGATAGAGTGTGGCAGTGCAGGTGTGTGTGTGTGTGCGTGTGTGTGTGTGTGTGTGTGTGTGTGCGTGTGTGTGTGTGTGCGTGTGTGCATGCGTGTGTGCGTAGGTGCGTGTGTGTGTGTGTGTGTGTGTGTGTGTGTGTGCGTGCGTGCATTTGTGTGTGTGTGTGTGTGTGTGTGTGTGTGCGTGCGTGCATTTGTGTTTGTGTGTGTGTGTGCGTGTGCGTGCGGCGCGTCATTTTCTACGCCTCCTGTGCTGTGTCTGAAGTTGACCGTGCCGTCCTAGGAAATGAACATACAAGCACTGGCCAGCGTTTCTGTGAAGTCAATTGTATGTTGCATTTTGTGCTGCTGCTACAATATGCCTTGAACAACAAGTAAGCAGAGCCAAGTCTTGTGTAGGTGGCTACCTGCTCTACTTGTTACTGGAATGCTTGTCGGTACGGAATATGATGGAAACATGCATTGCACACAAAATGAGACACACACTTCGCACACGAATCTCAAAATCTCTCTCTCTCTCTCACACACACACACACACACACACACAAACACACACACACACACACACACAAACGTACATGTCTATTCACACGCACACACGTACACGCAAACGTACACATTCTTTCACACAGGCCATGAAAGAGGTGGACCAAAAGTTCACCGCACACCATGAGAGTATGGCAAAGGTCCTGATCAGGACTGCTCAGCAGGTGGACGTCCTCCACAATACGATCCGAGACATGAAGGAGTCAAGAGCTGCATACACCATCGCTCAAGACGGTCCTGCATCCACCGTTGATGAGCACAAAGCACGGTCCTCAGGTATAGGGTGTGCAGAGTGTGAAAGGCAGTGCGGCTTTGAATGTAGGGTTATCTTGAGGTAAAGGCGTGCACACACACACACACACACATATATATACACACACACACACTCACACACACACGCACACACACACAGACGCACGCACACACACATAAACACACAGATGATGATGGTGGAGGAGAGGGGGCCAGTAAGCGGCCTTCTGTGCATACTATGCTTCCCATCGGCAAACACACACACACACACACACGCACACACACATAAACATAAACACACAGATCATGGTGGAGGAGAGGGGGCCAGTAAGCAGCCTTCTGTGCATACTATGCTTCCCATCGGCAAACACACACACACACACGCACACACACTCGCACATACACAATTGAATACACAACACACACAGACGTACAGACAAATGATGATGAAGGAGAGGGGTCCGTAAGCATCCATCTGTTTATCCCATGCTTCCCATCGGCAAGCACACACACACACACACACACACATACACACAGATGATGGTGGTGGAGGAGAGGGGGCCAGTAAGCGGCCTTCTGTGCATACTATGCTTCCCATCGGCAAGTCCAGTGGTATGCAAGCCCTCATGTCTCACCAAGCCTCTCTGGTGAGTTATATCCGGTGCATGTTTGCGCTTGTGTGTATTATATATTTTTGTTTGCGACTGTGTTGGGGCGGTTGAATGCATGTGCTTGTGGTCGTCGTTTGTATGTCAGTGAGGGTGTGTGTGAGTGAGTGTGGATGTGTGTGTGTGTGCGTGTGTGCACGTAAGTGCGTGTGGTGTGGGTGAATGGGGATGGGCTTGAATGGTTGTGTGAGCAAACTTGTGGGCTTAGTGTTTGTGTGAGTACTCTTGCGTCCATGCTTACATATGCGTCTACATGCGCGCACGTGTTGTGCGCGTACATGTGTTTTTTGCGTAGGGCTGCTAGGATATAAATCTGGCTCTGTAACTGTTGCACACAGCTTGATCAAGACATCTTACATAATACTATTGTTGCAAGGTTGCGATTTGATACTCAGCTATGTAACGCACTATGCACTTGACAATGACACAGACATACACACAAGCATGTTCGTGCTGACACGTTTTCACACACGCACACACACACACACGCACACGCACGCACAAACACGCACACACAAACACTCGTAAGTGACACAAACTCAACATCCTTTTGCCACGCAGGGCGGAGAGAGCACCGTCGACCGAGCCATCCGAGCATCAGATGCGGAGGCGGCCGCACGCAATGAAGAAGGTGTTACACTCAGCTCTAGCCAAGCTGCTGCTGTGGATAGCCAAGGTTTGTACTTTCATGCCTCTAACTCTGGAGTGTGTCGTTAAGGGACTCATGGCTTGCCTTATTTAGGCATCATTCCACACACAAATTTTCTTTTACCGAGGGACGCTAGAAGCAGTGAATGTGCCTTATTAGGACACGGAAGTGCACAGGACCAGCTATTCCACTCCCTGGAGCTGGCAGTTTTGAGGGTTTATCCCTCTCTCTCTCTCCCTCTCTCTCTCTCCCTCCC